>Ga0075467_10001906_pt1 | contig 16870 bp, 13 predicted proteins | sample DEB08_DNA_9_FD_75067 | JGI IMG/M metagenome (GOLD analysis project Ga0075467, IMG submission 75067) | Aqueous microbial communities from the Delaware River and Bay under freshwater to marine salinity gradient to study organic matter... | ecosystem: Environmental > Aquatic > Marine > Coastal ... | reverse complement strand
CCACTCCTTCCGCCGAGGCCGCGACACAAAAAACAGCGGTTAAAACGAGCCTGAAAAGGCTGATGCTGTTGGGTAAGTTCATAAATAAAAATGCGGAAAGCCGGGCTGGCCCGACGACCTGCGTTCAACTATGACCATAGTGTGTGGCAAGGGCAATACTTGGCTTGGGAAAAAATCAGCCAGCCCACGCCCTTGTAAAGGGTCACAACTGCCATGACAAATCAATTTGACGACCTATTATTGCTGCAAGTTCCTATTGCTTCTCAGCCAGCCCCATGAATAATGCGGTCTCTTACCTCAACTCATCATCCATGGAAAAATCTGATTTCGGACTTATAGGCCTCGCCGTCATGGGCCAAAACCTTGTGCTCAACGTCGAAAGTCGCGGCTTTCAAGTCTCCGTTTACAACCGTACGACTTCGACGATGACTGAATTCGTCGGGCAAAACCCCGGCAAAAAGCTCGTCGGCTGCGAAACACTCCAGGAATTTGTTGATTCCCTCGCCAGCCCTCGCAAAATCCAGATTATGGTCAAAGCAGGCAAGCCTGTTGATGCTGTGATCGAATCCCTCATCCCCCTGCTGGACAAAGACGACATCATCATCGATGGCGGCAATTCACTCTACACCGATACCGAACGCCGTGATAAATGGTGCACAGAACACGGGCTGCGCTTTATCGGCGCTGGTGTATCCGGCGGCGAAGAAGGTGCTCTCAAAGGCCCCTCCATCATGCCAGGTGGCCCAGCAAGCACCTGGGAGGTTATGAAACCTATCTTTGAGAGTATCGCGGCCAAAGTCGATGGCATCCCATGTGTAGTCCATATCGGCGAAGGTGGCGCCGGCCACTTTGTCAAAATGGTGCACAACGGCATCGAATACGGTGACATGCAGCTCATCTGCGAAGCCTATAACATCTTTAAAGCCGCGGGCTTCTCCAACGAGGAACTTGCCGGCATCTTCGCCGACTGGAATGCCGGAGACTTGGAGAGCTTCCTTATTGAGATCACCGCCAACATTTTCAAACAAATCGATCCTGAAACCGGCAAACACATCGTTGACCTCATTGTCGACAAAGCCGGCCAGAAAGGCACCGGCCGCTGGACGATGATGGAGGCTGTTGAGCACGCCATCCCCTTCTCCTGCATCGGGGCATCCGTCGAGGCACGCATTCTCTCCGCCATCCGCGATCAGAGACTCGCAGCATCGGCTATCCTCACCGGACCATCTAACAGTGGATTTAACATGGGCAGCCTCAGTAAGGCTGAACTCATAGAGAAAGTGCGCGATGCTCTCTACGCATCCAAAATTGTCTCTTACGCACAAGGGCTCGATCTTATTTCCAAAGTCGGCGAAGAAAAAGGCTGGGATCTCCAGCTCGGGGAAATTGCCAAGATCTGGCGCGGAGGATGCATTATCCGGGCACGCTTTCTGAACCGCATCACCGAGGCCTACCAAAGCGAGGTCCCACCCACGAACTTGATGCTAGCGCCGTTCTTTACAGGCGTGCTGACCGGTGCTCAGCAAAATTGGCGTGAGGTGGTCTCACTCGCCGCACTCAACGGCATCCCGGCTCCCAGCTTCAGCGGATCACTCGCCTACTACGATAGCTACCGCAGTGAGCGGCTCCCCGCTAATCTGCTCCAAGCTCAGCGAGACTTCTTTGGTGCCCACACCTATGAACGCCTGGACAAGCCGGAGGGAGAATTCTTCCACACCGATGACTGGCCTGAGCTGATTGAGTAATCAACGACCAACTCATGACTCGTTAACCGCATTGATCAACTCCCGGAGCCTACCGAAGTTCCGGTGACGCTGGCGGAATACAAGCCTGGGTAACGAGTCAAGTTGTGGCTCATCACTCTCAGCTTCCAAGGGGCCGGACTGGGTGAAATCACCACTCTTCAATACGTCTTTAAAATTCTTGCGCAGCCTTTTCATCTGGCTGTCGGTCAGCTCTTTTTTCAAGCGGATGACGATCTTGTCTCCCACGTAGCGATAAGAATGAAAGTTTGAGTAAAAACGCTTCACTTCCTCAACCGCTTCATCGATATCATCGGTAACCTTGAACAAGGCAAAGTCACTTTCGGAGATCATGCCCAACCGGCTCAGATGCTCTTCGATAAACTGTTGCCAGAATTTCCAGTAAGTACCCCCTTTGGCATCGATAAGAACCAGCGGGTAAATCCTGGTTTTTCCGGTCTGGATCAGGGTCAGGGTTTCGAAAATCTCATCCATCGTGCCAAAGCCTCCCGGGAAGGCCACCACCGCATCTGACTCTTTAACAAACGAAAGCTTGCGGGTGAAAAAGAAATTGAAATCAATGAGCTTCTCATCACCTCTGATGAATGCATTGGCGGATGATTCAAAAGGAAGATTGATGTTCAGGCCAAAGCTGTCCTCGCGGCCGGCACCCTCGTTACCCGCTGCCATGATACCTGGCCCGGCTCCGGTGATAGTCATAAAGCCGGCATCCCTCATCTTGTCTGCGAACTCCACCGCGGCTTTGTATTCAGGTTCTTCAGGATCTGTTCTGGCAGAGCCAAAAATGGAAATCTTACGGCAATTCCGGTAAGGGTAAAAAACCTCATTGGCGATACGCATTTCCTTCAGCGCCCGGTTCATCGTTTTAAAGTCCCCTTGCGTCACGGCACCACGGGCAATCCGGATTGCAGAGATCAGCATCTCCGCTAACAGGCAATCGTCCTCACCCTCGGATATCTCGCTGGCCAGCGCCATGATCCGGTCATCCAGCGCTTTCTCACCCGTCGAGCCTGTGAACGAACAGGACTGCTCATGAATCATGCCTCCGGTAAAATCTCTTTCCTGCGGAATCTTCGATGGTGTAACGTGGGAACTCATGATGTTTTTATTCTATCTGTGTGGCGCAACGGGTTTCAGTGGTAGGATGTCATAAAGCCTTTTAAATCCCACAAAAACAATGGAATCAGACCAAAAAAATCAGGCAAGTTGATGAATGAGCCTCTTCAAACGCTTACCGATTTGGAGACTTCTTGCAAGCGATGTAGCCGCTCTAACGCCTGCCCGGAGTCAATGAGCTCAGCCGCAAGCTTCACTCCCTGCCCCATCGTATCAGCCAGACCTGCACAAGCCAGCCCGGCACCGGCATTAAGTAAAACCATCTCCCGCTTTGGCCCGGTCTCCTTGCCACTCAGGATATCAGTGAGGATCACCGCATTCTCCACGGCATCTCCACCTTCCAGATCCTTCACGTCACAGATCGACATGCCAAAATCCTCAGGCGAAACCTCCTCATCGACAAGCGACTGATAGCGCCCCGATTTACATATCCTCGTTGGCCCCAACAAGCTGACTTCGTCAACAGGGCCACCATCCGCTGTGGTTCCGTGCACCACCCACGCGCTATCCCTGCCGAGACGCTGCAGGATCTCAGCAAAAACCGAGTCCATATTCGCATCACAGACACCCACCAGCTGGCATTCAGGGCGAGCCGGGTTTAACAAGGGGCCGATCAGGTTGAAAATAGTCCTCACCCCCTCGGCTGCGAGCATTTTGCGCACCCCCACTACGGCCTTGAAGGCAGGGTGGTAATTGGGAGCAAAAAGAAAACCCACTCCGGCGACCTCAAGGCAATGACGGAAATCCTGAGGGGAGATATTGAGATTGATACCCAGGGCCTCCAGCACATCCGCCCCACCGCTTTTTGAGGTAATCCCACGGTTGCCATGTTTCACGACCACCGCTCCACCCGCTGCAATAACAAACATGCTGGTTGTGGAGACATTGAAGAGGTTGAGTTTGTCGCCACCCGTACCGCATACATCGATGGTCGGGCCATTGAATTTCATCTGTGAGACGCCGGGATCAACCGCCCTCTCAAGAAATGCCTCCACAAATCCGGCCACCTCCGTCGCACTCTCCCCCTTGGCTGCGAGGCCTTTGAGAAAACGCGCTTTTTTGTCATCCGTGACACTCTCGCTGAGCAGCATATCCGCTGCCGCATAAATCTGACGCAAGCTTAACTCCTTGCCCTCTTCCACGTGCTCAATCAATGCGTCCATATCGTCCCCAGACTAGAGCTGCCGACGTCGCACAACAAGTAAAATCGTTCTTTCCATCGCCCGAATCATCAGCGCCCATAGGATGACGATCATTATGAAAACAACACAGCTCCATATTGATGTCCACCAGTGATAATCTTGCTTGGCCCACTCTCCCAACGGCCGCCTCAGATAACCGTTACATAGAAACAAGTACATCGAGAGTTGCCCCAACAGCAGCAGCACTGCACGGCAGTATCGGCTCTTCCCAAGACAAGTGCATAGCCAGCGCAAAAGTGGCAATAAAAACAATAACAACACCACGGAAGAAGGAATCCACAAGATGTAAGAAAAGTTCCCGCCCACAAACAATAACACACTCGCCACAATCATCCACCACGGCACGACTACCTCGTCCCGACGGGCAAACCATATCCCCATCGCACAAATACCGAGGTGCCCCAGGATCGTGTGATTAATATTCAAATCATATTGGCTGTACATCACATGACCCAGAACACTCTGCAACACCCAGCCTCCCACCAGCATCACGTAAAGGGCCTTGTCACCATACTTCTGCAGACTTCGCCAAATGAAGGGCAAGATCATGTAAAACTGCAGGATCACTCCGATAAACCACCAAGGACCAATCGGGCGATAAACATTCTCCGGGATGAAGTTAGACACCCCCACCATCTGCCGAAGTAAATTCAAGTAATCACCATAGCCAAGCTCACCCCAGCCGACACGAAACCCTTCATAGACCAGATAGCCCAATGCGGATATGATGACCGCTGGGTAGAGGGCCTGCCACCTTTTCATTTGAAACCGCCACCAACCAGGAATTTTGGCACCATACTTTTTTGTTAATCCATAGCCGCTGAGGAAAAAAAAGATCTGCACACCATAATGCCCAAAATAAGAAGCCAGTAAACGCGCTGCATCCCACGGGGCCTGCCAGAGACCGTCAAGCAAGAGTCCCACCCTGTTAGCCTGAAAACCAAACTCATTCTCACCCGGAGAACCCGGCATCCAGTGCATATAATTATGCGCCATGATCATGCAAATGGCCACCGCACGCAACAACAAGCCTTCGTCCATTACTATCTGACGCCAGACATAGCCAGACCCAGCCTGCCCCTTGATGGTGGAACGCCCCCTAGCCATGAACTTCATCGATAAACGCTTGCAAATATTTCCTCGCCTTCACCTCGCCCACCCCCTTGATACGCATGCCTGCTTCCACGCTGCATGGACGTAGCCGGGTAAAATGTTCAAGCGTCTTGTTAGGAAAGACCATATACGGAGGCACCCCCTCCTTCTTTGCCAGTCTGTCACGCACATCCTTGAGCCGCGAGTAGAGCTGGCTATCAAAATCAAACTCTTCCATTTCGATCCCACCCCCCTCTTTGACTGCCGCGGCTGACGGCGCGTGTCTCTCTGGCCAGACGATCCGGCACTCCTTGTTACCTAACATGACATCTTCCCCTGGCGAGGTCAGTGTCAGCAAGGGATACTCTCCCTTCTGAGTAAAAACCAGACCCGCATCGTGCATCGATCTAAAAAGCTCATTGAGATACGCCGTGCCCATTTCCTTGAGTAAGCCGTAAGTGCTCAGCTCATTAAGCCGAACCCGGAGAATCTCCTGTGATTTACTGCCCATCAGCATCTGCACTACCCTACCCCTGCCGAAGCGTCCTTCCCATCCATTCGCCGTCTTGCGACTCATCCTAGCCACACCACTGAGTGCCTTGCGCACAATGAGTTTCTCGCCCTCGTTCGCAGCTTCTCTGGCATCCCCGCCAAAGGCATCAGTACAGATATCACATGTGCCGCAGACGCCGGCGTTTTCCTCCCCGAAATACTCGAGAATCGCCTGCTGACGGCATTGCCTGCCGTAGCAAAACTGCACTACGGCATCCAACTTCATCCTATCCCGGCGCTCTTTTTCCTCGAGCGCCTCGCGGTTGACATCCAGATCCCGGGTCAACACATCCGGACGTTTCAGCCGAGTCCCCTTCATCCTCTGGCCGGAAATATCAAATCGCTCGACGTATCCACCACGGGCAAGAGCTATCAAGGCTGAGCCAACCGCCATGCTATTCTTGACATCAGCCCCCTTCGCAATCTCATCCATTGTCCTGCGCACCTCAAAATTTTCATCCGCATCATTTTGTAAAAACTGGTAGATATTACAAATCTGCTGATAGGAAGGATTTGCCCCCTCGATGAAAAACTCCTGGGTCCTCGTGTCCGCGTAGTTGAAAAACAATTCGCAATACGCCTCGTCTCCATCACGCCCAGCCCGGCCTGCCTCTTGGTAATAGGCCTCCACACTTCCCGGTAACTCGAAATGAGCAACAAACCTTACATCAGATCTGTCAATGCCCATACCAAAGGCATTGGTCGCTATCGCCACATTCGCCTTCCGGCCGATAAACTCGTTCTGGGTTCGCTCACGCTCAGCCTCATTCATCCCACCATGATACGCAACGCAACTCACCCCCCACCCATGCAATGTTTCTGCTACTTCCTCTACTCTTTTGCGTGTTGAGCAATACACAATACCCGTCTTCCACTCCCCGATGATCTCCCTGAGGCGCGCATACTTCGCCGCCCGCTTATCTACCGGCGTAATCGCCAGTGAGAGGTTTGGCCTGCTGAAACCACTGACCGTTTCAAACGGCTCGCGCAGCTCAAGCACGTCGAGAATATCTTTTCTGACAACCGGTGTTGCGGTCGCGGTCAGCGCCAATGCCTGCGGCCTGCCCAATTTTTCAAGAACCTTGCCAAGCCGCATATAATCGGGACGAAAGTCATGCCCCCACTGACTCAGACAATGCGCCTCATCGACGGCAAACAGTGCCAAATCCACTTCCCCAAGTGCTGCCATAAACGACTCCGCCCGAAACCGCTCCGGCGCGATGTAGACCAGCTTAAACTCGCCCGCCTTCATGCGCTCAATCCTATCGCGCTGCTCCGGCCAACTCAGGGTAGAGTTGATCATCGTCGACGGTATGCCCTTCTGTTGTAAGGCGTCCACCTGATCTTTCATCAGCGCAATCAACGGAGAAACCACCAGTGTCACCCCCTCCAGACACATCGCCGGCAATTGGTAACAAAGTGACTTGCCACCACCGGTCGGCATCACCACAAGACCGTCCTGGCCAGAGAGAATCTGCTCCACCACTTCCTCCTGCCCATCCAAAAATGTTTCGAACCCAAAGTGATCTCTCAATGCCTCTCTGGGCTCTTGCACACATGCCATACCGACGTGAGAAAAACAAAACCCTTCCGAAATAGCAACCCCGAAGCAATCCGGACATCCCGCTTGGATTCAATTCACCAAGCATGAGCAAATTATTTATACCATGCAATGACAGTAAACACTTGAACAATGAAGCCGCTAACCCTAAAGAAACGAATGCCCTCGCTCGCCAGTTCCTCCACCTGGAAATCCTTCCTGGACTCCATTACACGCTATCCTGAACTCGGATTTTCCATCGATACCTCTCGCATGGATATCCCCGCCGACTACGTAGATTCACTGAGCTCGGAGATCTCCCGCGCCTTCAAGGGCATTCAGGCCATCGAGGCTGGCGAGATCATGAACCCCGATGAAGGCCGCATGGTTGGGCACTACTGGTTGCGCAACGCCGAACTCGCCCCGAGCGAGGAAATCAAACGACAAATCACCCAGCCCATTGCCGAGCTCAAGGACTTCTCCCAAAAAGTTCGCCGTGGCGTTATCACCACCCCCAAAGGCGGACGCTTTGAAAATTTACTGATTATCGGTATTGGCGGTTCTGCCTTGGGCCCACAGTTTATCTATGAAGCCCTCGGGGCCGACAGCCGACTCAAGACGTTTTTCTTCGATAATACCGACCCAGCGGGCATGGATACCGTGCTCAACGAGATCATCGCCAAAACCCAAGGCGGCCTTGGAAAAACCCTATCGCTTGTCATCTCAAAATCCGGCGGCACTGCTGAAACACGCAATGGCATGATCGAAGCCCAGGCGGCCTACGAGTTAACCGGGCTCGACTTCGGTCCTCACGCTGTTGCCATCACGGGCGAAGACTCCAAGCTCTCTAAGTATGCCGCGGAGCATCATTTTCTCACCACCTTCCCGATGGAAGACTGGGTGGGCGGACGCAGCTCAGTGATGTCCACGGTTGGCTTGGTGCCCGCAGCTCTGCAAGGTATCGATATAGACGCCCTACTCGCTGGTGCTTCAGCAATGGACGAGCGCACGCGGGTTGCCAGCGTGACCGATAACGCCGCCATGCAACTCGCCCTGGCATGGCACCACGCCGGCAAAGGCAAAGGGGAAAAAGACATGGTTGTCCTCCCCTACAAGGACTCTCTGGTGCTCTTTTCGAAATATCTTCAGCAACTGGTCATGGAGTCCCTCGGCAAAGAGAAAGACCTTGATGGCAAGACCGTTCACCAGGGCCTCGCCGTATACGGCAACAAGGGTTCCACCGATCAGCACGCCTACGTCCAGCAACTTCGCGATGGCGTGGCCAACTTTTTTGCCACCTTTATCGAAGTCCGCAAAGGGCGCAATGGCCAGAGCGTTGAAGTCGAACCACACACCACCGCCGCGGACTACCTGCAAGGATTCCTGCGCGGCTCACGCACAGCCCTTTACGAAAACGGCCGCAAATCTATCACCCTCTCCATCGAAGAAGTCAATGCACGCAGCGTAGGAGCTCTGATCGCACTTTTTGAGCGAGCCGTATCCATCTATGCCTTGCTCGTTAACATCAACGCCTACCATCAACCCGGGGTAGAAGCTGGCAAAAAAGCGGCCGGCATCTTTCTCAAGCTGCTCCAACAAGTCAAAGGAGCCCTCAACGCAGACGATCTTACAGCAGATCATATCGCAGCAAGCCTGGGAGCCAACCCTGAAGACGTCTATCACTGCCTCAATCACCTCGCGTCCAATGGTGCAGCGAAACTCGCACCTGGCAACTCCCCTGCCGAGGACACCTTCTCCGCAGCCCCATAGTCATCAAAAACCCCGTCGCCATGACGGTATCGGCAAACCCGGACAAACTAAGGCGCACATCGGACAACTTCTCACTTGAATCTTCCCGCGCTCGACCTCAGTCTGCGCGCGCCCACTGTGATGAAGTGCGCTATTGATAAGTTCCCATGAAAGCAATCCTAGCACTCGAAGACGGACGCACTTTTGAAGGTGAAGCCTTTGGCCATTCCGGAACTACCACCGGAGAAGCCTGTTTTAACACCTCGATGACCGGTTACCAGGAGATTATCACTGACCCCTCCTACCGCGGCCAGATTGTTGCCATGACCTATCCGCTAATCGGAAACTACGGGGTCAACCCTGAAGACGCCGAGTCATCCCAACCTCACGTGCGCGGCTTGGTTATTGGTGAACTCTCCCCTATCTCATCAAACTGGCGCTCTCGCCAAACTCTGCCGGACTACTTTACTGAGCACAACATCATTGGCATCGAAGGCATCGACACCCGCGCGCTGACCAAACACCTGCGCTCCGCGGGAGCGATGCGCTCATGCATATCCACCGAGCTCTCCGCCGAAGATGCCGTCAAAGCGGCCCAGCAATCAGCCCCCATGGCTGGATCGGACTTTGTCAAGGAGGTCTCCACCGAGGAATCCTATGTCTGGGAGCGGGAATCCCGTGAGTGGACCATCCCGAACCCATCCACTGGCCAGGAAGGCAACTACATCGAGTTGCCCGAGATCAGATACAACATCGTCGCCTACGACTTTGGCATCAAATGGGATATCCTGCGCCACCTGCGCCAAGGGGGATTCAACGTTACCGTGGTCAACTCCCGCACCCCGGCTGAGGATGTCCTCGCCATGAAGCCCGACGGGGTCTTCCTCTCCAACGGCCCTGGTGATCCTGCCGCCCTCGACTACATCCACGCGGAAGTCAAAAAACTCCTTGGTAAAACGCCCATTTTTGGTATCTGCCTCGGCCACCAGATCCTGACCCACGCCTTCGGTGGTACTACCTACAAACTCAAGTTTGGCCACCGCGGTGGTAACCAGCCGGTCAAAGACCTGCGCACTGGAAAAATATCGATCACTGCACAAAACCACGGCTTCGCCACTGACTCTGACTCGCTGCCCGAAAACGTCGAAGTTACCCACGTTAATTTGAATGATGACACCGTGGAAGGCTTTTGCCACAAAGAGCTGCCCGCTTTTTCCGTGCAATACCACCCCGAGGCAGCTCCGGGACCTAACGATGCCACCTATTTCTTCTCTGAGTTTGCGGAGCTTATTGAGGAGTATCGGAAGTAGGAAATTGGGAGTAGGAAACAGGATACTCAGCAGCTCTGGGGAGCTGATCAAGTTCCCCCAGGATCCCAAAGCCCGCACTCTCCCCCCAATCACCTTTTCCCAATCACCATTCACAATATCATGAATACTATCATTTGCGGTCTCCAATGGGGAGACGAAGGAAAAGGCAAAATTGTCGACTACCTCACCGAAACCGCTGACGTCGTTGCACGCGGCCAGGGAGGCAACAACGCGGGCCATACCGTGATTGCCAACGATACCAAATACGTCCTTCACTTGGTCCCGTCCGGCATCCTCTGGGAAGGAAAAACCTGTATTATCGGTAATGGCGTGGTCATGGACCCCACTGGACTCTGCCAAGAAATCTCCGAGCTCGAGCAAGCGGGCATCCCCGTGGATGCCGACAAACTACTCATTTCAGATCGCGCCCACGTCGTTCTTGCTTACCACCGTGAGCTCGATGCCGCACGCGAAGCAGCCCTCGGCAAAAACAAAATCGGCACCACCAAACGCGGCATCGGTCCAACCTACGCAGACAAGGCCAACCGCATTGGACTTCGCCTCGCCGACATGCTCGACGAAGCCACCGCCCGCGAGCTCATCAGCATTCGCCTCAACGAGGCCAACTCGACACTCGAAAAACACGACCTGCCCACCTTCACCGTCGATCAGGTCTGGCAAGATGTCGCCCCCGCTATCGAGCGTCTCCGCCCGCATATCACCAATATCATCCCTGCCCTGCATAAAGCATGGAAAGATGGCAAAACCATCCTCTTTGAAGGTGCCCAGGGATCATTCCTCGACGTCGACTTCGGCACCTACCCCTTTGTCACCTCATCCAATACAACCTCAGGAGGTGCCTGCACAGGGTCAGGATTACCCCCGACAGCAATCCAGCGAGTGGTCGGCGTCTGTAAAGCATATACCACCCGTGTTGGTTCCGGACCATTCATCACCGAAAATGATGATATTTCAGCCTACTTTCACGCCCGCGGCATGGAATTTGGTGCCACCACCGGTCGACCACGCCGCTGTGGATGGCTCGACATGGTTCTGATCCGCTTCGCCTGCATGGTCAATGGCGTAACCGACCTCGCCGTCACCATCCTCGATGGCCTCGACGAGCGCGAAACCATCCAGGTCTGTGTGGCCTACGAAATCGACGGTCAACGCCACGAATTCCCACCCGCCAACCGCAGCGCATGGGATCGGGCCAAGCCTGTTTACGAGCAATTTCCCGGTTGGCAAAGCGATACCACCGCCGCTCGCTCATGGGATGACTTGCCGGAAAATGCCCGTGCCTATCTCACCCGCCTCGGCGAACTCGCTGGCGCCCCGGTAAGCTATATTGGCAACGGGCCAGAGCGCGAGCAAACCATCGTGGTTTAAGTGTATTGGCGCGCTGTAATCTGTCCTGCGCTGCACTTTGTCCTGCGCTGAGGCCCTGCAAAACCTGAGCCTCTCCCAAGCCGAGAAAAGCAATGGCATCACCCTCACTTACCACCGGCCCCCTTCCCTCCCACATCCGAAGGATTGCACTGCCCATGAGTATTGGGTTTTTCTTCAACACGATGTATAATGTCGTGGACTCGTTTTATGCGGGAAAAATATCCACCGAGGCACTCGCGGCCATGGCCTTGTCGTTTCCTGTTTTCTTTATCATTATCGCCGTAAGTGAAGGCATTGCCCGGGGAGCCTCGGCTCTGATTGCCAATGCGATCGGGGCTGACGATCAAAAAAAGAGCTTCGAACTCTCGGGGCAGGTTTATTCGCTGGGTTTATTATGTGCGGTAGCCGTTACCACGGTGGGGCTGTTCTCGGCAGAGCCCCTGTTCCGACTGTTGGGGGCCAGTGGCGATTACCTTGCGTTGGCATTGGGATACATCAGGCCCTTGTATATCGGCTCCGTCTTTTTCCTGCTCAGCAGCATGAGCAACTCCATCCTGTTAGCGCATGGCGACAGCAAAACATTTGGTAAAGTATTAGTCATCGGCTTTTTCATGAACCTGATACTCGATCCATGGTTCCTCTATGGAGGATTTGGATTGCCAGCCATGGGCATTCAGGGAATTTCATGGGCTACGATCTCGATCCAAGCCATTGGTGGGCTTTACCTCTTATCGGTCGTCGTCAGAAGGGGTTATCTGGCTGGTCATTTTACAGAAAACTGGCTTCCTAATCTACGCGTTTATGGTGAGATTCTACGCCAAGGCATCCCTACAAGTTTTAACATGATGTCCATTGCATTGGGCTTCTTCGTAACGACTTATTACCTCAAATTTTACGGGTAAGCTTCTGTGGCTGCTTTTGGAGTAGGCACACGCATTGAACAAATCGCGCTACTGCCAGCGATCGGACTCAGCTCAGCGATTATCTCAATTGTTGGCCAGAACAATGGCGCAGGTAAAACCGACCGGGTGCGTGAGTGTATCCGTCTATGCTCACGCTATGGCCTTGTGCTGATCGCTACAGCCTCGCTCTTACTGTATATTTTTGCCGCCCCGCTGGTCGATCTGTTCACCGATGACCCTGAAGTGATTCGATTGGGTAAAGAATACGTTCGTATTGTCACTTTTATCCAGTGGGCTTACGTGGCTGGCTTTATCTACATCGGCTGCCTACAAGCGTTAAAACGCCCCATGTATGGCTTCGTGGAATCGGTGATAAGAAAAATCGTGCTCCCCATGCTCGTATTCTATATCGTGGTGAGTTTGATGGGCGTCAGCTTAACAAGTTTCTGGTGGTGCATGGTCGCCATTAATTCCGTCATGGCAATCATCACCATTGTTTATGTGAAATCGATATTAAGAAAACTCCATATCCAATAGCAGCTTGGCTATTCCTGCTTTTCTGAATTTTGAAGACCTACTCAGGGAGCCAGGCGATCAATGGCCCAACCAGTCTCCCGGTTGTCATCACGGGAATAGAGGAAGCGGTCATGTACACGGCCCTTACCGCCCTGCCAGAACTCGATACGATCGGGGCGAACACGATAGCCTCCCCAGAAGCTCGGAAGTGGTACCTCACCCCCTTTGAACTTGGCCTTCAACTCAGCCATTTTGTTGAGTAATAACGCGCGGGAATCCACCACGCTGGATTGATCCGAGACCCAGGCTCCAATCTGGCTCTCACGCGGACGGGAGGCAAAATACTTGAGCGACTCGGCGGCACTCACCTTTTCCACACTGCCCTCGATACGAACCTGCCGTTCAAGCGGAAGCCAAGGAAACAACAGCCCTGCCATCGACACTGCCTCCATTTCCTTTGCCTTGGCACTGCCGTAATTTGTGTAAAACACAAAACCGTTTTGATCAAAAAACTTCATCAGTACCATGCGCGAAGCCGGGCAACCATTGAGCCCCACCGTTGACAAGGCCATCGCATTGGGCTCGTGGATCTCAACCTCCCTGGCTTCGGTAAACCATTGCTCAAACTGGACAAAAGGGTTCTGCTCCATATCACCACGATGGAGCTCGCGGCTACCATAGTCCCTCCGCATTGCAGCAATTTCCTTACGACTTTTAGACATAGCCTTCTTTTAAACCCTTCATGGCAAATACCAAATACCAAATATCATTTTCCGCACCCATCACCCACCCCAGCGGGCAGGTAACTTTTACCTGCCTCCCAGACTCTCGATGGTCTGGAAGATCGCGGTAATCATCAGGTAAGCCATGGTGCCAATGAGCAGCGCCATCACCACCAACACGATCGGCATGATGAGCTCCATGATGCGTGCAAGGCTTTTGTTTAATTCCGAATCATAACGCTCCGCAGCGCGGCGCAGCGAATTGTCCAGCTTACCTGTTTTTTCACCTACGGACACCATGTCAATGAGCAGTGGCGGAAACATTCCAGAGTTGATCAGGGCACGTGAAAACGACCTGCCGTCACCCACCATCTCAACCACACGGTCCATGTGCTCACGGATATAAAGGTTCTGGGTAGCTTCTCGAGCCAACTCCAATGACCTCAGCAATGGTAAGCCGTTACCCACCAGATTGGCCAGTGTTTCCAAAAACTGCACATAGAATCGCGATTCAATGATTTTACCCAACAAGGGGATTTTGAGTTTGATGCGGTCCCAAGTCAGCCTGTTAACCTCAGCATCTTTCCATGCCTTGAATATCAGTGCACCACCAACGATCACGAGCAGTATTACCAGCCACCATTCCTGAAAAAAATCGCTGGCTCCAATGAGGATCTTTGCTCCAAGGGGAATTTTTCCTCCAGGCGTACTGGAGATAAGGTCGGTAAGCTGAGGAATGAGCTTGGTAACAAAAATAATTCCCACGCCGATGCCAGCCAACACCAGAAAAGCAGGATAGATCAGGGCAAGTGTCACTTTACTCTGCAGCTCTTGCAAGGTTTTGAGATAATGTGCCTGACGCTGCAGAATGGTATCCAGAGCACCGCTGGCCTCGCCAGCTGCAGCCAAGCTACAGTAAAGAGGTCCAAAACTATCGCTCGTTTTTTTCAGCGCCAGTGAAAAACTGCCGCCGTCACGCACATACTGCCGAATCCCACGGGAAACATCCTTCAAGGATCCAAGCTCTTCGCGGTTTTCCATCGATTTCAACGCCGGCTCCAGCTGAAGCCCGGCACTTAACATATCACTAAGCTCCTCGGTGAAGAGGACCACCTCGGCACGCTTTAACTTCAACCTTTGATTGGCATCATCACCGCCTGCCCTATCCGCCTTTTGCTTGCTGGACGCTGACTGACGTGGCTTGGAATTATCCTCTGATACGCCGCCCTTGCTTTCAGATAGCTTGATTGGCTGCAGTCCACGTTCGCCTAACACTTTTAGCGCTTCCGTGCGATCGCCCGCGGTGATGTCACCCGTGCTGACAACCCCGTTTTTGCCCAGTGCCTTGTAAGTGAATACTGCCATAAACGATGCCTGATTGAATAAATGAAATGACCAGATCAACAAAGCTCAGCGCTCGTAACGGATATAACTTCCTCAAGGGTTGTTTGCCCCGCAAAACATTTATACCAACCATATTCCCGCATCGGTATATAGCCATCGCTATAGGCTTGCTCAAGCAGCCTGCGCATATCCTCGCCCTTGACAACGAGCCCCTGCATTTCTTCCGTGATGAGCACCACTTCATAGATGGCAAGACGCCCAGTAAAACCTGTGCCACGGCAACGATCACAGCCCACGGCATCGTAGCATTGCCCAGCCATGTGATCAGGGATCTCCATCTCGCTATGCTGGTGTGCACTGAGTTCGCGAGCCTTTTTACAATGGGGACAAAGACGGCGCACAAGTCGCTGTGCAAGAAATGCCCGGACCGATGCAGACAGCAAAAACGGCTCCACACCCATATCAACAAGTCGGCTAATCCCACCCATTGCATCATTGGTGTGCAGGGTGCTAAAAACCAGGTGGCCGGTCAGTGATGCCCGGATGGCTATCTCCGCCGTTTCCAAGTCGCGAATTTCACCAATCATCACAATGTTCGGATCTGCACGGAGAATAGATCTCAGGCCACTGGCAAAGGTGAGACCAATGTCAGACTTCACCGCAATCTGCATCACCCCAGACAGCTTGTTTTCAACGGGGTCCTCAATGGTGACAATGCGAGTATCCGCTGAATTGACCTCACTAAGAAAGGAATACAGACTGGTTGATTTACCCGATCCCGTGGGGCCGGTGATCAGGACGATGCCATTCGAAAGCTTGAGCAACTGGGCAATCTTGCTCTCCACAAATGGTTCAAGCTCGAGTTTCTCAATCGTGAACTTTTCCTGATTCAGCAGACGCAGACTGACACTTTCGCCCTCGACCGTTGGAACGGTAGCAACACGAACATCGATCGTGCCTCCTTCAAACTGAAGATTAATCCGCCCATCCTGGGGTAACCGGCGCTCGGCAATATCCAGGTGAGCCATGATTTTGAGTCTGGCAATGACGGAACTTTGCAATGCCTTGATGTTATCTGGCACCGCGACATCAATTAAGAGACCATCAATACGGTAGCGGATACGCAGGTTGTCGTGCAGGGGCTCCACGTGGATATCCGTTGCTCGCTGCTGCAGGGCTTCCCGAATGATCTGGTTGACAAACTTGACTACACTGGCCTCTTCATCCTCATCAGCGTCGATCACATTAGCTTCGTCAGAGGCCTCAAGATTATCATAATCGAGATCACGCCCTTCCAGAATCTGTTCAAAAGTATCCGCCCCTACGCCATAGAGTTTGCGCAAAGCATCATGGATCCGACGACGCGAAGCCATTTTCCAGACAATGGGCAACTCAATTTGCTGGGTCGCAGCCTGCTTGGCCACCAGGTTAAGTGGATCATAGGTCAGCAGCACCAGGCGCTGTTGCCCATCTTCCCCCTCAATCTCCATGGGAAGCAGCCTGTGCGCGAGCGCAACACGAGGACCGCACACTGCTCTGAGCGAGTTCACGTGCTCAAACTCAGGAATATCCGCAAGCCACTCCATTCCTGTTTTACGGGCGAGGGCAGAGAGATAAGGCTCCTCATCAACAATACCAGCATCGAGAACGTCATCGACAGGAGATCGTTGCTG
>Ga0075467_10001904_pt1 | contig 16888 bp, 13 predicted proteins | sample DEB08_DNA_9_FD_75067 | JGI IMG/M metagenome (GOLD analysis project Ga0075467, IMG submission 75067) | Aqueous microbial communities from the Delaware River and Bay under freshwater to marine salinity gradient to study organic matter... | ecosystem: Environmental > Aquatic > Marine > Coastal ... | reverse complement strand
TTCCCGCCCGTTATTGCTAATGCTGCACTCAGTTCTAATGTCTTAGGAGGGCTCCTTGCTGCCGTTAGCCGCATCGCAGCGATCCTGCCAAGCGATCTCGCCCCGACCAACATGAACGGCCCATAGCGGTCACTCGCCGACCCGTCCGTCGCTGCGATGCAGCTTCCCCGAACCAGCCATTCGTGCATCGTGCAGCATGTTCTTGGGCCAAATGACCGCAACGCGGACTAAGTGTGCTTTCGCTGCACGCGCTCCATTGGCAGCTTTATGTGCTTCGCTTCGCGATGATGGCACCCACTGTTTCGTCTGCATTCTTGCTTTAAAAACGCCGGGCCAGCATCAGTTGGGTGCTGCGCCGGGCGCAACTAACTTTCATCTCAATCTGCCTCGATTGAGCGGCGCAATAGATTAACCGAACGCAACGCGCCCCGGAAGATCTTGGGGGGCGAATGCCGGTTGACCTCATCGTATTGTCGATGTATCTCGGGTTTTGGAACGTTCCAATACCGGCTTTCGACCCTCGCCATACATGAGCGGGCAATTGGGTCGCAATCTTTTGTGAACCGCAAATCTAAGTGGACTGAGCCCCGTGACCACTGAAATTCCCAAACATATTCTTGACGCGCTGACTGATGTCGAAATGCCCCGTCTGGCTCTGGAAGATCCGATCTCAGATTCCCTTGAAGTATTGGGTTACCGGTTTCCTGTCCTAAGGTGTGGTTGCGTGGTGGTTGGTAGTGGCGCGGCTGGGCTTCGTGCTGCCGTCGAGTTGAAAAGACGCAGTAGCGACGTAGTCATCATCAGCCAAAGCGCATGGGGTGGCACATCGGCCTGTTCCGGGTCGGACAAGCAGACGCTGCACACGGCAAACACGTCGGATCAGGGCGACAACTACAAGGCCATGGCCCGCGCGATCCGGGCCGGAGGCGCGATGGACGAAGACACGGCCTATATCGAGGCGGTGGGCTCCGGTCGCGCCATGGCCTCACTGCAATACCTCGGCCTGCCGCTGCCGCAGGATCGCCTCGGCGGCACACTGCGCTACCAGACCGATCATGACGAGGTCGGCCGCGCCACATCCTGCGGGCCGCGGACATCGCGCCTAATGGTCAGGGTGCTGGCGCAAGAAGCACTTCGGCTGGAGATTCCGTTCTTCAACCAGATGACCGGCGTCAAGATCCTGACCGAAGACGGTCGCGTTCAGGGAATTCTGGCGATCAAGCCAAAATACCGGGGCAATGAGAACCCGCTTGGGCTCGTCCTCTTTCAATGTTCGGCGCTCGTTCTGGCCGCGGGTGGTCCGGGCGAGCTTTTCCGAGACAGCGTGTTTCCCAATGGCTGTTTCGGGTCGCTCGGGATGGCGTTGGAAGCGGGGCTCGAGTTGGTCAATCTTACCGAGAACCAATTCGGGATCGGCACGCGGCGCGAGGGTTTTCCCTGGAACCTGTCGGGAACTTATGTCCAGACGATCCCGCATATCTACTCGGTGGATTTGGAGGGTGACGAGCACCATTTTCTCGCCGACTTTTACCGCACCACAAGGGAACTGGCCTCGAACGTGTTCCGCAAAGGATATCAGTGGCCGTTCCATTCCACCCGCATGCTCGATTTCGGTTCCAGCCTTGTCGATCTCGCGATCCATCGCGAAGGCGAAAATGGACGGCGCGTGTTCATGGACTTTAACCGTAACCCCCTGCCCATCCCCGGTGATCTGCCCTTCAGCCTGGAGCGGCTTGACGACGATGTCAGCTCTTACTTGCGCAACGCGGGCGCGGATCAGGCGTTGCCCATCGACAGGCTACGCCACATGAACCCGCTCGCGATCGAACTTTACCGGCGCTACAAGGTTGATATTGCGGCCGGTCCTCTGGAATTCGCGGTCAATCATCAGCACATGAACGGCGGTGTCGCGGTCGACATCTGGGGGCGCAGCAATGTGGCTGGCATTTATGCCATCGGCGAGGCGGCGGGCACCCACGGCGTGACGCGTCCCGGCGGAGCCGCGTTGAACGCGGGACAAGTCTTTGGCACGCGGGTCGCCGAACATATCGCGGCGAGCGGCGTGGCGGTATTGCCTGCCACTGGCCATATCGTGGCGGCTGTCCAGCGGGCAATCACTGAAATCCGCTCTGTCCTGAGGCACGACAGCGCCCTGAACATGGCCGCCGCTCGGCAGGAAATTCAGGCCCGCATGAGCGACAAGGCCGGGATAATCTGCCATCCAGGCGAAGTGCGCGCCGCGCTGAGCGAAGCGCGTGCGCTGAACGCGAGACTGCGCACCGAGGGCCTGGGCTACGATCGCGCGACGGAAGTGGCCCGCGCCCTGCAATGGCAGCAGATGGCGATTGCCTCGGAGGCGGTGCTTGCGGCGCTCGACTTTTTCATCTCCGAGTGTGGCGGCAGCCGTGGCGCGCGCGCTATCTGCGAGTCCGACGGCAAGGCGCTGCCACTGTCCAGGAAGGGACCGCTGGACGATTTCCGGTTTAGAATGGAAAAGCCCGCGCAGCAATCCGAGCAGATCCTTGTCCGGCTCGACGAGGCAGAGATTACGGTCTCGACCCGTCCGAACCGCGCGTTCGACGAGACCGAGAAATCCTTTTTCGAACGCGACTGGCCGGATTGGCTAGTCGGACGGATTTACGAGTCGCCAGAAGGCACGGAGCAAACTGGCTGAGGCACCCGGGCCGGTGAAAAATAACACCGGACTCAGGTGACACCCGAAACGGTGGATTTCTGGCTTGACTGCCGGATCACAAGGCTGACCGGCGTCCTGGTCTTCGGTTCCGGCTGTTCGCCGTCTTCCAGCCATTTTAAGACCTTGCTTGCAGTCTGAGCCCCAAGATCGGCAATGCCGCAGCTGACCGACGACAGCGAGGGATACGTCTGCGCGGCCTCCTCGATGTCGTCAAATCCGACAAGGCGAAAGTCTTCGCCAACCCTGCGGTCGATCTCTTGAAAACCGGTCAGCATGCCAAGCGCAACAAGATCGTTGAAACAGACTGCGGCGTCGATCTCCGGGTGATCTGCGGCGAGGTTTTGTGCGGTGTCCCGCCCGAAGGCGCGCCCCGCGCGGCCGGTCTTGATGACCGGTGCGATACCCGCCGCGTTAAGGACTTCAAGATATCCGGCCATGCGTTCTTCGGTGACAGCACGCCCGTCCAACCCGCCGACAAACGCAATCCGTCTAGAGCCCTGCGCCAGCAGATGCCGGGTCGCCTCTCGGCTGCCGGACAGGTAATCCGGTGCTGCGAACGGAAACAGATCGGTTCTGTCGTCGATCTTGCGAAGCATCTGCATGGCGGGAATCTTCGCCCGGGCGATCTCGTCGAAGGTCGTGGACTTTTCGCCATAGACCGGGCAGATGATAAAGGCCGAAACTCCGTGTTCGATCATTGCGCGCACGACCTGATCCTGCTGAGTCTGGTCCTCGTCGGTGTTGGCCACGACGGCGGAATAGCCGCGCTTGGACAAGGCCATCTGCAACGACGTTGCAAACTCGGTGAAAAACGGGTTGCGCAGGTCGTTGATGACCAGACCGACCAGCCCGGCATTCGCCGATCGCATATTGGCCGCCGAGCGGTTGTAGACATAGCCGATATTGGCCATCGCCTGGCGCACCTGAAGGCGCGTTTCCTCGCGCACTGCCGGGCTGTTCTGCAGCACGAGGCTGACGGTCGATTTTGAAACGCCCGCCTCGCTTGCGACATCAATAATTGTGGGCCGCCGGTTGCCGTTCATCGGCCTGCGCCCCCTTTAGTCGTGCTGCTTGCCATGTGGAGGTCGAAGCACACTATCCCGTCCTTTCCTCCGATCGACGCCGCAGACAGCTTCGCCCCCACGGCCTGGTGTTGCGCATTGTCCTGATAAGCCTGCAAGGCAGCCCAGTCGGAAAAATCGGCAACGAAGCCGTGCATATAGCCGCGCTCCATCTGTTCGGGGCTTTCGCTGCGCCCTGAGGTGATCGACAGTAATCCGGGTATCTTGCCTTCGATTTCATGCAATTCGGCGAACAAGGTGCCGATTGCAGCTTCGTCAAGATCGGTGCGGAATTGGAAAAGCACGATGTGCCGGATCATTTTTGGTCCTGACTTAATAGCTGCCCTTGATCATGTCTGCGGCCTTTTCCCCGATCATGATCGCGGCGGCATTGGTATTTGAGGAGATCACGTTCGGCATGATCGAATTATCCACGACCCGCAGCCCCTCGATCCCGTTGAAACGCAATTCGGGATCCACGACGGCCCGGTCACCCGACCCCATCCGGCAAGTTCCGGCGCAATGATGCGAGGTTTTGGAGTGCTGGCGGATGAAGTTGAAATAGTCATCGTCCGTCCGGACCTCCGGCCCGGGCAACCGTTCCGCCAGGACGTATTTCTCAAGCGGCGGCTGGGACATGATATCTTGAGTCAGTTTCAGTCCCCGTATCGACATTTCGCGGTCCAGTGGATCAGCAAGATAGTTAGGGTCAATCAGCGGCGCCTTGTTCGGATCGGAACTTTGCAGGCGGATCGTGCCGCGCGCGCGTGGCCGCAAGTAGCAGGAATTTAGCGTGATCCCGCCTTGCGGCATCACCGCGACGCCGTGTTCGATGCCCGTTCCGAGGCCGAGGTGTAACTGAATGTCGGGCGACCGCGCGTCGGCGTCAGCATACCAGAAACCGCCCGTCTCGAACAGCGATGAAGCCACCGGCCCCGTGCGCCACAAGAGGTACTGCAGGCCGGCAAGAGCCGCCCAATGCGGCTTGGCATAGAGATCATAGCTGAAGGGGCCGGAAAGTTCGCTGATGCAATAAAGGTCGAGGTGATCCTGCAGGTTGGCCCCGACCTGTGCCTGGTCAAAAACCACGTCGATCCCGAGTGAGCCCAGGTGATCCGCCGGACCAATGCCCGACAACTGCAGCAGACGCGGCGAGCCGACGGCGCCCGAGGACAAAATGATCTCGCTCGTCGCCATCAGGCGGGTTCCGTCCATCAGTTCAACGCCCCGGGCTCGGCTCCGTTCGACAAGCAGGCGCCGCACCTGCGCACCTGTTCTGACCGTCAGATTAGGCCGCCGCCGGTTCGGCGCGATATAGGCCATCGCTGCCGAAGACCGGCGAGCCTTGCGCTGGGTGAGTTGGTAGTAGCAGACACCGTCCTGGGTCTCGCCGTTGCTATCCATGTTGCGCGGAATGCCGAGCGCGGCGGCGGCCTCGAAATAAGCCTCGCAAATGGGCAGTGGCGCAACAGGCTGGCTGACGCCCAGGGGACCGCCCTTGCCGTGAAAACGGTTGTCGTAGGTGTCGTTGTCTTCGGCCTTTCGGAAATAGGGCAAGACATCGTCATAGCCCCAGCCCGCGCAGCCCATCTGCCGCCAGTCGTCGTAATCCTGCGCATTTCCGCGCGTGTAGATCTGCGCGTTGATCGCCGACCCGCCGCCGATAACCTTGGCCTGCGTGTAGCGGAACACCTTGTTCTGCATGTGCTTCTGAGGAACGGTATCCCATCCCCAACTGCCAATGCCCTTGGTCATCTTCGCAAAGCCCGCGGGCAGGTGGTAGAACGGATGGCGGTCGCTGCCTCCGGCTTCGAGCAGCAGGACCTGCGCGGCCGGATTTTCGGACAGTCGGGCGGCTACGACCGATCCGGCAGAGCCTGCGCCGATCACGATGAAATCATAGCCCTTGGTCATTGCCCCTTCCTTCAGCTTGCGAATTGGGTTGCGACGATGTGCTCGGCCGAGCGAAGAGACAGGGCCGCAATCGTGAGGGCGGGGTTCACCGCCGCCGAGGTCGGCAAAACCGAGGCGTCGCAGATGAACAGGTTCGGGTGGTCGTGGCTGCGGCCATAGGTGTCGACAACGCTGGTTTGCGTATCGTTGCCCATTCGGGCCGTTCCGCATTGGTGCGACGGGGTGCAGCGATCAAACGGGCGCGACAGGACGATCGGGAAGCCGGCCTTGCGCAAAAATCGCTTCAGCTGCGCAACCAACGCTGCATGCGCGGCCCAGTTCTTTTGCCGCCAGTCCAGAACGATCTGATCGCCTTTCAGCATCACCCGGCTGTCGGGGTCTGGAAGGTCTTCGGACATGGCATAAATATCAATCGACCGGCGCGCGACGAAGTTTGCCAGCAGGCGAGGCAGCGGAGAATTGGCAGCAAGGATCGGCCCGGTGATTTTTCCCAACAACTGCATGTTTCCCAACGGCGCACCGTCCGGCCCACCGGAGAGATAGAAATCGTTCACCATCAATGTTTTCTGGTAGATTGCGTCGTTGCGGCGGAACGGATGGATCGCCAGCAGGGCCGAGGTGTTGTGGTTCATGAAGTTACGACCGACCTGGTTGGAACCGTTCGCCAAGCCCGACCGCAAAAGCACTACAGCGCTCTGCACGGCACCGGCCGCCAAAATTACCAGAGGCGCCGACAGAATCTCGCGCCCGCCAGCAACTTCGACCTGCGCGATCCGACCCTTTGCATCGGCAATCAACAGTGTGACGGGGCAGCCAGTCCGCAAGGTTACATTCGGATGCGTGAGCGCCCGGTCAAGGCCCACGGTCTCGGCATCCATCTTGCCGCCGGAAGTATTTGGATAGGCGTCCCAAGCTGTCTGTCCACCTGCGAGCCAGCGGTCGATATCGACCCCGAGCGGCAGCGAGGCAGGGTGCAACCCCACTGTGGTCAGCCGACGCCGCAGATCGGCGATGCTAGGTTCATCGGGGACCGGCGCGAAGGGGTAGGCGCCGGAATGGGGCGGCTCGGTCGGGTCTTCGCCAAGCTGACCACGCACTTGATAAAGCGTTTCGGCGGCCTGATAAAAGGGCTCGAGCATGTCATAGCTGATTGGCCAGCCGGGCGTCGTACCCTCTAGATGCCGGATCGGAGCGAAATCCTCGACACGGTAACGCAGCAGTACCGCGCCGTAGAATTTCGAATTTCCGCCAACGTTGTAGTAATTGCCGGGGTTGAACGGCGCGCCCTCGCCATCTAGCCAGGTTTCATCAGGGCGGAAATGGCCCTGCGCGAAGATAGCTCGCGCATCCCGGTCCGCCGGCGACGAGCTCAGATGCTGGCCAGCTTCGAGGATCAGAATATTCCGGCCAGAAGGTGCGAGCGCCGCGGCCGCTGTCGCGCCGCCCATCCCGGACCCTATGATGATGACATCGGGCCGCGTCACGGCTTGATGCGCTCTTCGGTCTTGGGATCGAAGGCCACGGCCTTTTCCATGTTGACGGCAAAGGTGAAATCCTGACCCGGGCTGACGTTCACATCCGCGCGCATCCGCGCGATCACGTCGCGGCCCTCAAGCTCTATTGTCACGAAGGTATCGGCGCCCGCGGGTTCAGTGACGCCGATACGGTTGGCCAGCGGCACGATGTTGGCAGAGTTGCGATCAGACCCTTCGGGGTCGGTGATGATTTCGGGGCGAACGCCCAGAAGGATCTCGCGCCCATCCCAGGCGGCAAGGTTGGACTGGCTGAATTTCAGCAGTTGCTCGGCGCTGTCATGCGCCTTCACGGCGGCATAGGGCACACCGCCCTTCACCACCACGCGGGCCGGCACCACGTTCATTGCCGGACTGCCCATGAAGGTCGCCACATAGACGTTCGCGGGCGCGTCATAAATTTGCTTGGGCGTGCCGAGCTGCTGCACATAGCCCTGATACATGACCGCGATCCGGGTCGACAGGGTCATTGCCTCGATCTGGTCGTGCGTCACATAGACGATGGTTGTCTTCAGCTTTTCATGCAGCTTCTTGATCTCGATCCGCATATCGACTCGCAACTTGGCGTCGAGGTTGGACAAGGGCTCGTCGAACAGGAACACGTCCGGATTTCGGACAAGTGCCCGTCCCATTGCAACCCGCTGGCGCTGACCGCCCGACAGCTGGCCCGGTTTGCGGTTAAGCAACTCTTCGATCTGCAGGAGCTTGGCCACGTCCGCGAGGGCGGCCTCGCGCTCTGGCTTTGGCACGCCGTGCATTTCGAGGCCAAAGGTCATGTTCTGGCCCACGGTCATATTCGGGTAGAGCGCGTAGCTCTGGAACACCATGGCGATGTTGCGTTTCGACGGGTGCACGCCATTGACAATGCGGCCCTTGATCGAAATATTGCCGGACGTGATGGCTTCAAGCCCAGCGATCATGTTCAAGAGGGTCGACTTGCCGCAGCCAGACGGGCCGACGAGCACCAGGAACTCGCCCTCCTCAACCGCGATGTCGACTTGGTGCAGCACCTCGACCGAGCCGTAGGACTTGGTGACGTTCTGAATATCGAGAAAGCCCATTTCGGTTATCCTTTCACGGAGCCGGCCATCAGACCGCGCACGAAAAAGCGGCCGGCCACGATGTAGACGACGAGGGTTGGAAGTGCGGCGAGGATCGCCCCGGCGAAGTGGACATTATATTCTTTGACGCCGGTCGAGGACTGGACAAGGTTGTTCAGCGCGACCGTCATCGGCGTTGAGGAAAGCCCGGAAAACGACGCCCCGAACAGGAAATCGTTCCAGATGTTGGTGAACTGCCAGATGATCGACACCACGGCGATTGGACCGCTGACGGGCAACATGATCCGCCAGAAGATGCGGAAGAACCCGGCCCCGTCGATCATCGCCGCTCGCACCAGCTCTGTTGGAAAGGCGGCATAGTAGTTCCGGAAGTAGAGTGTGGTGAAACCAAGTCCATAGACCACATGGACAAGGATCAGTCCCGGCAACGAGCCGGCCAGCCCCATGATCCCCAGCATCCGCGCCATGGGAATCAACACGATCTGGAACGGGATGAAGCAGGAAAACAGCAGCAAGCCAAAAATGATCTTGTCGCCGCGAAAGCTCCACTTGGTCAGCACGAACCCGTTCAGCGCGCCGAGGACGGTCGATATCGTCACGGCCGGCACGACCATCATCAAGGAGTTCAGGAAATAGGGTTTCAAACCGGTCGGCTCGACGCCGATCTGGGCGGTCGACCAGGCCGACAGCCAGGGCGCGATCGTCCATTCGCCCGGTAGCGCCATCATGTTACCGCCGGTGATTTCCGCGAGCGGCTTCAGCGAGTTGGTCAGCATGACGTAAAAGGGCAAAAGGTAGAAAAGCGCGAAGAGCAGCAGAACAAGATAGATGAAGCTGCGCGTGATCCTGCCGGTGCGGACGGCGGTATCCTGTTCGGCGACGGCCATCACTTTTTCTCCTTCAACTCGGCATAGAGGTATGGCGTCATAATTGCAGCGATGGTCATCAGCATGATCACCGCGCTCGCCGCCCCGATACCCATCGAGTTCCGGGTGAAGGTGTAGGAATACATGAACGTCGCCGGCAGTTCGGTCGCACGGCCGGGCCCGCCGCCGGTCAGGGCGACGACGAGGTCATAGGATTTGACCGCGAGATGCGCGAGGATGACGATGGCCGACAGGAAGGCGGGGCGCAGCAGCGGGATCACGATCCTGCGGTAGAGGTTCCAGTTCGACGCGCCGTCGATCTGGGCGGCCTTCAGAATCTCGTTGTCGATCCCCCTCAGCCCGGCCAGGAACATCGCCATGACGAAACCGCTGGTCTGCCAGACCGCCGCGATTACGATGGTGTAGATGGCGAAATCGCGATCCTTGATCCAGCCGAATTTGAAGCTTTCCCAGCCCCAAAGATGCATGGTGTTTTCCAGCCCGATCCCGGGGTCCAGAAACCATTTCCACGCGGTTCCGGTCACGATAAACGACAGTGCCATCGGATAGAGGTAGATCGGGCGCAGCATCCCCTCGCCGCGGATTTTCTGGTCGAGCAGGATCGCCAGTGTCAGCCCAATGATTGTGCAGATGACGATATAAAGTGTCGCAAAGATTGCCAGGTTTCCGATGGCCGTCCACCAGTGCGACAGGCCCCAAAGCCTGACATAATTCTCGAGGCCGACCCAGTCGTAGCTTGGCAGCATCTTCGAGTCGGTGAAACTCAGGTAGAACGTGAAGGCGATGAAACCGTAAACGAAGACAACCATCGCCGCGACCGACGGAGACAGGACAAGTTTCGGTATCCAGTCCTGAAGTAATGTGCGGAAATCCGTCCCGGTGGCGCTTTTGGCCATGACTTGTCCTCCTCCCGGGCACGGCTCGGCCCCATGCAACGTCCTTGTGCTGGGCGGCGGGTCTGGCCCGCCGCCCAGAGGTTCTTACTTCGCCGCGTCGACAGCGTTCGCCAGTTCCTCGGCTGCCGCCTCGGCGTCATATTCGCCATTGAAGTGCGCGGTCACGACATCGTAAATCGCGTTTTTCACTGCCGCGCGGTTGGCATGGCCGTGGGCCATCGAGCCTATGAAAGTGCCATTGGCCGCAGCGGCGGCCATCTCTGCCATACCCTTCTGGCCACAAGCGTCCAGCGCCGAGCCGTCAACATCGGTGCGCGCCGGGACCGAGCCCTTGACCTTGTTGAAGGCAATCTGGAACTCGGGGCTCATGATGTCGGACGCCATCGTACCCTGCGCCGCCCTTGCTTCGTCCGAAGCGACCTTGAACATCGCGAACTGGTCCGAGTTGAAGGTGACCGAGCCTTCCGAGCCCGGGATACGGAAACAGAGGAAATCCTGCCCCGGCACTTTCCCTGCGTTCAGGAACTCGCCCTTGGCCCAGTCTCCCATCAACTGGAACGCAGCTTCGCCGTTGATCACCATCGCAGAGGCAAGGTTCCAGTCCCGGCCCGAGAAGTTATCGTCCGCGAATGAGCGCAGTGTCTCCATCCGGCGGAAAGCTTCTACCATCGTGTCGGACGAAAGTGCATCGGCGTCGAGATCGATGAAGGCTTTCTTGTAGAAGTCCGGCCCGCCTGCCGAAATTACCACTCCGTCGAACATCGTCGCTTCCTGCCAGGCTTGACCGCCATGGGCTAGTGCAACCTTGCCCGAGTCTTTGACGGCCTGCATGGCGGCTACGAACTCGTCCCAAGTCGTCGGCTGGGCGATCCCAAGTCCGTCCAATATAGCCTTGTTCGCCCAGACCCAGTTGGTCGAGTGGACGTTGACCGGCGCGGCGATCCAGTGGCCGTCATATTTCGAGAACGCCTGAAGCGCCTCCGGGACAACCGCGTCCCAGCCCTCGGCTGCTGCGACGTCATCGAGGTTGCCAAGCGCGTCTTCAGCGGCCCAGTCCTGAATGTCGAAACCCAGCATCTGCACGGCGGTCGGCGCGTTGCCGGCCGTGACGCGAGCGCGCAATGTGGTCATCGCGGCCTCGCCACCACCGCCGGACACTGGCATGTCATTCCAGCCGATGCCCTGAGCCGCGAGATTGTCTTTCAGCACACTCAAGGCCGCCGCTTCTCCGCCGGATGTCCACCAGTGCAGCACTTCCACGTCGGCGGCATTTGCCATCGAAGTGGTTGCCATCAGGGCGGTAACAGCCGCCATCTTCTTTCCGTAGTTACCAAGCATTGAGTTTCCTCCTCCGTTTTGCGTTGGTTAGTGTAGACCCGTCGGCGAGATCGCCGACGATCCTTTCACCCAGGGTGCCCGGGTGCGGCCGACCCGCATGACCAGGGATTTCACCTCGAGGAACTCTTCAAAGCCGTAGCGCCCGATTTCACGGCCCTGGCCGGATTGTTTCATGCCGCCAAAAGCCAATTCGGGAAAGCCGTCCATCCAGGTATTGGTCCAGACGGTCCCGGCTTGCGCGCGCCGAGCGAAGTCAAGGCAAGTGTGGACGTTCTCGCTCCAGATCCCCGCCGAAAGCCCATACGTCGCGTTGTTGGTCAGCGCGATGGCCTCGTCGAGAGTTCTGAACGTCAGCACGGCCAGAACCGGCCCAAAGACTTCTTCGCGCGCAATGGCCATATCCGATGTCACGCCCCGGATCACGGTCGGCTCGTAGAACTGGCTGCCGACACCCGGCACGGTCAGGGACGCGCCGCCTAGATGGATCTCGGCACCGTCTGCAACCGCCGCCTTGACATAGGCGTCGATCTTGGCGCCGTGCTCTTGCGTGACGATGGCTCCGACTTGGGTGTCGGTGTGCAGCGGATTGCCGAAGGCCACCTGCCTGGACAGGGCAATCACGCGGGCGACGAAATCGTCGGCGATATCTTCGTGCACGATGATCCGGCTGGACGAGTTGCAGCACTGACCGACATTGAAATAGGTTCCGAAGGTCACCGCGTCTGCCGCACTTTCGATATCGGCGTCGGGCATGATGACCTGTGGGTTTTTGCCGCCAAGCTCCAGCGCGACCTTCTTCAGAGTGTCGGCCGCAGTCTTGGAGATCTGCTTGCCGACTGCAGTCGAGCCGGTGAATGTCACCATGTCGACTTCGTTCCGCGCGCACATTGCGGTTCCGACCGGATCGCCGAATCCCAGGACTATGTTGCACACCCCGGCGGGCAATCCGGCTGCAATCAGGAACTCGGCCAACATTGCGGTTGTCGAGGGCGTCATCTCGGACGGTTTCACCACACAGGTGCACCCAGCAGCCAGGGCGAAGGGCAGCTTCTGGCTGAGAATCCAGAACGGGAAATTCCAGGGCGTGATGATTGACACGACGCCGATCGGTTCCTTCAGGACAAAGCCGAGAATATCATCGCCGATCGTGTTGTGGCTGTCCCCATGCACGGTGCGCGCCAGTGCTGCTGCATAGCGCCACAGATCGGCAGCCCCCCCGCATTCGCCGCGCGCCTGCGAAATCGGCTTGCCGCTTTCGAGCGTCTCGATGACCGCCAGACGCTCCTCGTTCGCCTCGATCAGGTCTGCCACCCGGTTCAGAACCACCGCCCGGTCCTTGCCCGACAGGCGGCTCCAGCGACCGTCATCAAAGGCGACGCGGGCGGCCTTGATCGCGGCCTCCGCTTCGTGGGAACCGCCAAGTGCAGCCTGGCTGACCAGAACGCCGTGCGAGGGCGAGACGCGGTCGGAAACCTTTCCATCCGCACTGTCGCAATAGCTGCCATCGATGAAGTGCCGCGCCCGATAGGGGGCCTCCGGCATCTCGACACTCTGCCCGGTGATGATGCGCAGGTCATTCATCGGCTAATGTCCTGTGAACTCTGGTTTGCGCTTTTCGCGAAAGGCCTTGACGCCCTCGTCGCGGTCAGCAGAGGCGGCGATGGCCGCGCTGCCCAAAGCCTCGATCATCGCGCCGCGATCTTCGCTGGTTGCGGCGTGGATCATGGATTTGGTGATCTCGACCGCGCGCGGCGAAAGTGTGACGGAGCGTTCCAGGAGCGCTTCGGCTGCGGCACGCGGGTCGTCGTCGACCGCCGCCGCAAACCCAAGGGCCAAGGCGCGCTCGGCCTTGACGCGATGGCCGAACAGCGCCATTTCCTTAACGACCGCTTCGGGGAATAGCCGCAACAGGCGCTGCGTGCCCGACCAGCCCGGCACTATCCCGATGCTGGCCTCGGGCAGGGCGAGGCTGGCGCCAGGTGCCATGACGCGCAGATCGCAGGCCGCCGCCAATTCCAGACCGCCGCCGAATGCATGCCCCTGCAGAACGGCAATTGTCGGACGGGACAGGCGCGCGAGCCTGTCGAAAATGCGGTGCCCGTCCCGGACCCAATGGCGGGAAAATTCTGTCGGGCTCAGATCGCCCCAGGCATTGATGTCGGCCCCCGTGCAGAAGGCACGTTCGCCCTCGGCGGTGACCATCACCGCGCGCAGCAACGCATCGCGCTCGATTTCTTCCAGATGCGCGTCGAGCGCGGCCAGCATCTCGGCCGTAAACGAGTTCATCTTGGCCGGGTTGTCGAGCCGAAGCTCGGCAATGGCCCCGTGGCGGATCAGATGCACCGTGCTCATACGCCCCACCCCATCGGTTCTTCGCGCAGCAGCGACAGCGGCAGCGTGATCGCGTCGTCGGCAACCCGAACTCGCCCGCCCGACGCCGCCACGATATCGCGTTGCGGATCGATCCCGGGCATGATCTCGGTCGCAACGAGTCCGGCATCGCTCAGGCGCATCACGCAGCGCTCGGTCACGTATAGCACGTCTTGGCCCTGTTCGCGCGCCCGTTCCCCCGAGAAGGTCACATGTTCGACCTCTGCGACCATCTTCGTAAATTTGCCGGGTGTCACAACCTTGAGGCCTTCGTCGGTCAGTTCGATCTGCGCGCCTGCCTCGAACCAGCCCAAAAACACGATCTTTCTGGCGTGCGAGGTGATGTCGACAAACCCGCCACAGCCCGCCGTCAGATAGGGCTTCTTGCTAAGTTTGGACACGTTGACGTTGCCTTCAACATCGACCTCTAAGAATGACAGGAACGACACATCGAACCCGGCGCCCTGGAAGTAGATGAACTGCTGCGGCGAGGGCACATAGGCGTCGGCGTTCGAGGCGCAACCAAAGGCGAAACCCGTCAGCGGCATGCCACCCACAGCACCCTGTTCGATGGCCCAGGTGACGGCCTCGGGTTGCCCCTCTTCCAGCAGGATGCGCGGCACCATGGCGGAAATTCCGAAGCCTAGATTGGCGGTCATGCCGGGCCTCAGCTCCATCGCGGCGCGGCGGGCGATGATTTTCTCCACCCCGTGTTCGGCAAGGGAAAAGCTGTCCCAAGGGCGCATGACCTGACCCGAGATCGCCGGATTGTAGGGCGTCTCGCAGGTTTGTTTCTGGTTCGGATCGATCACGATCGCATCCACCAAGTGGCCCGGAACCCGCACGTCATGTGGCCGCAGGCTGCCTCGCTTGGTCACGCGAGCGACCTGCGCGATCACCAGACCGCCATGATTGCGCACACAGATCGCCTGTTCGAGCCCGCCCAGATAGGCACCCTCATGTTCATAGGTTAGGTTGCCGAATTCGTCCGCCGTGGTGGCCCGCAGGATAGCCACGTTCGGGATGATGTTGGGATAGTGCAGCCAGGTATCGCCGTTGAATTCGACCCGGTTCACGATGGCTGTCTTCGCCGCAAGGTCGTTCATCGCGCAGCCCTGCCGTATCGGATCGGCAAATGTCTTGAACCCTACCTTGGTCAGGACGCCCGGACGGTTGGCCGCCGCTTCGCGGGTCATGTCGAACAAGATGCCCGAAGGCACGTTGTAGGCGGCCACACGGTTCTCGACGATCATCTTCCAGATCTCGGGCATCGGCATGGAAGACGGGCCGGACGGATAGGATCCGCCCAGAATCCGCGCCAGCAGGCCGTCCTTGGCGATGTGGTCTACGCCCTTGACGCCATACATGTCGCCCGCGGCTATCGGGTGGATCGTGGTCAGGTTCCGGGGATGGCCTTCGGCGTCGAACCGCTCGCCGATCGCCCTCAGCACGAAGTCGGGGCAGCCAAGGGCCGACGAGGACGACACGGTGATGACAGCATCATCGGCGATCCGCGACACGGCCTCCTGTGGCGAAAGTACCTTGCTCACCTCGGGCCTCCATAATTCACGACCACTCGTGTGCCGGTTGCCGCAGCCTCCCGCACCGCATGCGCAACGGCCAAGGACATCACGCCATCCCAGCCGTCGGCCGCTGGCCGTCCGGTGCCGGCAACGGCTTCGCAAAAGCGGGCCACACCGAAGGTGTAGAGATCGTAGATCTCGAACGGGATGACTTCTCGGCCGGATGCGGTGACCAGCTCAATTTCACCCACCGGTTGCTGAGTCATCACGCCACGCGCAAAGACCGAGCCTTTGGTGCCGTGCACCTCAAACCCGGAACCGGCGAAGGGGTGGGTAAAACTTTCATGGCTCATCGCCATGGCACCCGAGGGCATGGTCCAGACTGACATAGCGCTGTCTTCGACGCCCTGTCCCATTCCAGAGCTCGTCACCTCCGCCACCACGCTTTGTGGATCTTCGTTCAGGAGAAAGCGGATAACATCGGCATCATGAACGGTAATATCGGGCACCACCCCTCCGCCAGCGTCCTTGGAGTTGATTCGCCAGCCCCGAAGGTTTTCAGGAAGATGGACCGCATGGAAAACTCGGCATGACAATACGTCGCCGATGCGACCCGCAGCAATCAGGTCACGCACTGCTAGGTGACTTCCGGCACAGCGCAGATGATGATTTGTCGCAAAGACAACCCCGGCCGTTTCAGCGGCCTGGACCATTTCGCGAGCCTCGCCGAGCGTCATGGCCAGAGGCTTTTCGCAAAATACATGTTTGCCTGCCGCAATCGCTGCCGTGGCATGTGCAAAATGCTTTTCGTTTGTTGACGAAATGTAGACCGCATCGACATCGGGGTCGGATAATGCGTCTGACATTTCCCCGCTCGATTTTGGGATACGGTGCCGGTCTGCATAGTCGACTGCGCGAGCTGCAGAACCCGAAACAATCCAACTTACATTACCGCCCGGTTGCGACCGGAACGCATTGACCATGTATTGGCTGGCGATTGTTGAAGCGCCGATCAATGCCCAGTCCATGATTCCCCTCCCAGTTGGAACATTCCAAAAAAATATGGAACGTTCCAAAAACTGTCAACACATAGTTGCGAGCGTTTTCCCGATCGGCGCCGCTAAGAATGTCCGATCGTGTGTCACAAGGTGATTTTTCTTGGCTCGCGAGCTACGCGAAACTGGCGAGTCATCTGCTTTTCAGCCGGCTTTTTCAGCTTGTCCGGTTTGATGAACTTCGGATGACCGCTTCGAGAAAGCCACATGGTAGCGGCACTATGGGTGTAAGCAGTGGCTTTGGGCCGCGCTTACCAACATCAATGTCCGCTTCGCGCTGTTCACTGTCATACACCCACGCTGCAGCAAGATGCACTTTGGGCTCCTTGCTGCCGTTAGCCGCATCGCAGCGATCCTGCCAAACGATCTCACCCCGACCAACATGAACGGCCCTTTGCGGACTTTGGCCGTTCCATACAACGCTGGGGTGCAGCTTTCGCATTGCGGCCATTCGTGCATGGTGCAGCATTTTTGTCGGCTAAAACGTCGGTGTGCGGGACTAATCCGTAATTCGCTGCGGGGCAGCACCTTGATGTCGAATGGACCACTGGCAAAC
>Ga0075467_10001902_pt1 | contig 16890 bp, 14 predicted proteins | sample DEB08_DNA_9_FD_75067 | JGI IMG/M metagenome (GOLD analysis project Ga0075467, IMG submission 75067) | Aqueous microbial communities from the Delaware River and Bay under freshwater to marine salinity gradient to study organic matter... | ecosystem: Environmental > Aquatic > Marine > Coastal ... | reverse complement strand
CCGTGCGACCGTGTCAGCAATCGAACCTGTTGCAGAACTCACCTGCCAACCGTCTGGCAGCACGTCACTAGCATATTGCGCGCCGACGCCATCCGCGTCGGCGTCAGACGCATCGCCCTGTCGCGCCGTCACGCGGTCGATCAGGACATCCAACGGCGCATCAAGCCCAAGCCGGTGCAAAGCAATGCCAGCCTCTGTTGCCAGTGACGCGGCCCTTTCCCTGTCGGTGGAGTTCAGAACCGTGGCATCAATCAGCACAGAATGGCCGGTTTTCAGGATACCTCCTGCGCGCTTCAGTATCCTGTCATAGATGGCCGCGCGGGCCTTGGGCGTATAGGCGGACGCCGCAAGATGGGTCGCGGGGTCCGCACCACGCAAGGCCTTGCGTTCCGTGTCGCTGCGCAAAAGAACCGCACCGGGGGCCGCACCGATATGGGGGGTCAAGTCCTGCGCAACGGTTGTTTTACCACTTCCCGAAAGCCCGCCAATCAGAACAAGCGTAGGTGCCCGCGGTAACAAGACCCTGATCGCTTCGGTCAGATACAGCAAAGCGTCATCGTCCATAGCCGTGCCCGTCGCGCGGGCGGTTTGCGCCAGCACCATCGCACGGATCGCGGCACGTACTGCGATGAACAGGGGCAAAGTGGCCAGACCGTCGTCATCTTGGCCCAAGCCCTCCAGCAGATAAAACCCCAACACGATATTGGCAGCGCGACCAAGACCCCGGTGCAGCAAGTCCATAATCAGAAACGCCAGATCATACAGCACATCGCATGTTGCCAAAGCTTCGTCGAATTCCAGCGCGTCGAACGGCACTGGCTTACCGTTGAGCACTACCAGATTGCGCAGATGCAGATCACCGTGGCATCTGCGGACATGACCTGTTGCACTGCGGTGGCGCAATAAAGGGGCAAGACCGGCCAATACAGTGCGGCTATGCGCCTGAAACCGGCCAAGCTGTGGTGTGTCCAGCAAATCGTCCAGAACTGAAAACTCCCGGTCGAGTTCGTCCAGTATGTCAGCGATCAGCCCTGCGCCATCGGCCATGCGGTGCGGGGCCGATGCGTGATAGTCGAACACGGCCTGCCCAAGGTCACGGGCAAGTGTGTCGTCAAGCCGGCCTTCGCATGCGATCACCGACAGTTCATCCGACGCCGGAAACCGCCACATGCGTAGGACCCATTCGACCGGCGTGCCGGTGCCATCCAGCGCAAGACATCCGTCGGCCTCGCGCGTGACGGGTATCACGGTGTCGTAAATCTCGGGGGCAACTGGTTTGTTCAATGCCAGTTCACGCCGGATCATTTTCTCGCGCCGCTCAAGCGTTGAAAGGTCCATGTAATCGTATCGCACGGCCCTCTTGATCTTGAGCGCCACATCGCCTGACAGAAACACCATCGCACCGTGAGTTTGCACCACATCAACGGGTCTGCCGCCGGGATGAGTATCGGCAGCAGAAAGGAAAGCGATCACCTCCTTTTGGAGGTCTGAATTTGCGTCCACCTTCGTCATATCCGGTCAGGCCCGAAAACTCTGCGCTTTGGTCTTCTCTCTCTATGCAGCATGGGGTCCCCCTCGGGTTTGCGGAAATGGCGTCGGTGAATGTCGGACCAGCGATTGATGGGCCGGCCCGGGCCGATCGCAGCAGGGACCTATCCTTCGTCCTTTGCGGTTTTGCTTGGGCTGGCGCTTACGGTAACATGGGCCGGCCTGATCAACCGCTTGCCCAGTGCAAATCCGGGGCGGTGCAAAACAAGCACTTCTCCGGCTTTGGCTTTGTCGGTTTCCTCTATCTGCATGGCTTCATGCAATGCCGGATCGAACGGCGTATTCGTTGGCGCGATCTCGCTGACGCCAAGAGCCTTCAGGCCCGTCTCGAAGGCTGCTTTGATGTTGTTCAGACCTTCCAGATAGGCGGCCATCTGCGGGGTGTCGGCATCGGGGCTGGCCTGTGCCGTCTTGATCGCCAGACAGGTATCGTCGAACGCAGGGGCAAGGGCCTCAACGGCAAGCGCCACGCCGTGCTCGCGCCCGTCTAGGCGTGCCGCGTCTGCCCGCTTGCGGGCATTTTCCGCGTCAGCAAGCGCGCGCTTGAATTTGTCGGTAAGCACCTCAAGCTCTGCATCCATGTTCGTATCCGCAGCTTTTGACTGTTGATCTTTTGCGGCGCTGGCATCGGTTTTGTTTTCATTCTTTTCCATCATAGTTTCCTTTTCTGAGTTTATGATATCAACGGATAAGTAGAAATATGCGGGCAGATCCACGCTGGATGGTCAAAGCGAGCGCTTGATCCGCAGACCTGAGTTCCTTGGCAACCTCTTCTACAGACGCGACTGGCACGCGGTTAACGGCCAGAATGACATCGCCCGCTTCCAACCCGGAAAGCGCCGCGCGGCTGTTGATATCGACCTGAGCGACCACGACACCCGAAACATCGCCGTACAGCGGATCGCCCGGTTGCAGATCGCGCAGCTGCGCGCCTAACAGCCGGCCAAACCCACCTTCACCGCCGTCCGCACCAAACGGGTTGCCCCTGCTCAAGGTGGCCTCAAGCGTCAGCGGTTGGCCATCGCGGATGATTTCAAGTTCAATTTTCCGGCCAAGACGCTTGAGCCCGATTTGGCTGCGTAGATCTGCGGACCCGGCCACCGGCCTACGATCGACGGACACGATCAGATCACCGGCCAGCAATCCCGCTGTTTCTGCCGGGCTGCCCGGCTCAACTTAGGTGACTACGGCACCGACACCGGTCGCAACGCCCAACGCTTTGGCAAGGTCGGGCGTGAAATCCTGGATCGTCACCCCAAGGCGTCCGCGCTGGACATCGCCAAATTCGATCAGCTGGGCGACCACCGCATCGACCATATTGGAAGGCACGGCAAAGCCGATCCCGACATTCCCCCCCGACGGTGCAATGATTGCGGTGTTTATGCCCACCAACCGACCATCAAGCGTCACCAAAGCCCCGCCCGAATTGCCCGGATTGATCGATGCATCCGTCTGGATAAAGTCTTCGTAGCCTTCGATGTTCAGCCCGCTACGCCCCATTGCGCTGACAATCCCAGACGTCACCGTCTGACCAAGGCCGAACGGATTGCCGATCGCGAGGACATAATCGCCAACGCGCAACCGGTCACTGTCACCCAGATCAAGCGCAATCAGATCGTTTGCCTCTATCCTGAGCAAGGCGATATCCGTTCCGGGATCACTGCCGATCAGCTCTGCATCGACCTGCCGCCGGTCCTTGAGCGTCACGATGATCCGGTCACCGTTTTCCACCACGTGGTGATTGGTCAGCACATACCCCTCGTCTGCATCAAAGATAACGCCCGAACCCGCGCTGAGTTGACGCCGCATCTGGGGCTGTTGCGGCATCGGCTGCAAATCAAAAAAGCGCCGAAAGAATGGATCGTTGAAAAACGGATTCAGCTCGGCTGCTTGCTGGCCTTCGACCGAAATATTCACAACGGCCGGGGTGATTTCCGCCAGCAAAGGGGCCAGTGTCGGCAACCCGTCTTCGTTCAGAAACAGGGGCCGATCCGCAGTTTGCGACATGGTCGGCGCGGCCAAGCACACTGTAGAAATGCACAGGGCCAGCATCAGGCGGTTTAGCCGGGAAACAACAAGCATTGCTTTTCTCCTTGGGATCAGGCCGAGGGGCCGGAATTTCAAGTCTGGAATGATTTATCCGGCTTTGACCGGAATGCGGCTGGCCCGCGCCCCAGAGGTCTTGGGTAGGCTGACGGTCAGCACACCGTTCTTGAAGACCGCTTCGGCCTTGTTTGTATCCACCCCCACAGGCAGCGGAATCATCCGGTAAAACGACCCGTAGGAGCGTTCGCGAATATGGACGCCCTTGCGGTCCTCTTGGTGTTCTATGTGCTTTTCGCCACGGATGGTCATCGCAGTATCGGACAGCGAAATATCGATGTCTTTTTCGGTCATACCGGGCAATTCGACCGACACATCAACGCTGTTGTCCGTTTCCGTGACATCAGTGCTGGGACCAAACATGCCGGTGCCGCCATCATTCCAGCTGGACTCAATTTTGTGCCAGAAATCCTCAACCACGTGGTTGATATCATTTTGCAGCGCAGCCAAGGGGTTGGCAGCACTCGCACCTTCGCCTGCAGAGGTCTTCTCCTTGTCGCGCCCCCATGGAATTAGATCACTAATATGCATGTCATGGTTCTCCAGAATTTGGTTGAAAGGTCGTCAGGTCGGATCACGCCCCCTTGACCGTAACCTTTTGGGTTGTGGCCTTCGGCGCACGCGGCAATTCAAGCTGCAAAACCCCGTTTTTGAAGGTGGCGTTGATCCCGTCTCTGTCGATTTCATCACCAAGCGTGAAGACGCGGACATAGTCGCCAACGCGGTATTCGGACGCCAGACGGCTGTACCCCTTCGGCGCATATGGTTTGACAGCGCCGCGCAGCGTCAGAACCTGTCGGTCCAGCGTCACGTCAACATCGTCAGGGACCACACCGGGCATATCCGCGACGATCACCGTCATGTCCGCGCGCTCGAAAATATCTACGGCGGGGGTAAATGTGGCAGTCGCGCGGTTTTGTTCACCATTCGACGCCGCCATATCGCGCCGGTCAGGGGTAATGAGGTCTTGTGCCATGGGATTTCCTGTATCTGCGTTTCAGGCTGGCTTGATTTCGATCCGTCTGGGCTTGTCCTCTTCGGGGCGCTGCATCTCGACTGTCAGCACACCGTTTTCAAACCGCGCATCAATCTTTTCAGGGTTCACGCGGAACGGCAGTTCCAGCGAACGCGAAAAGGACCCTTCCAATCGTTCGTTGCGCTGCCAGACAATGTCGTCGCCGGTTTCAGCTTGGGGATAGGTGCCACGGATGGACAGCATTGCATCCTTGACCGTCAGTTCGATGTCTTGCTCGGTCAGGCCCGGCAGTTCTGTTGTCATGACGATGCTATCCTGATTACCCCGAAAATTGACGGGCGGATAGGTCACGGATTGACCGCGCGAACGGCCATCGTCGAAAAACCGGTTCATGGTCTTTTGGACCCGGTGCATGCTTGTGAACGGATCAAATATGTTCACCGAGGGAAAACGTCTCTGTAGCATTTCGATACTCCTTTTTTATGTCCCTGCGCGCATTGGCGCGACTGGTCCCCAACCCTGCCTGACCTTGCGGGCCGGTCGCACAGAAACTGTTTTCACAAGCCAAACGGATAGGTTTCATCTTCGGCAGCGTTTGTCAGGGTGGGCAGCGGGTTGATCGCCTGCGTTTTGTCGAACCAGACGAAGGCATCATATTGGTCGGGCAGGGTTGCGCTGCTGTAATGGCTCGCGCGTTCGGTTTCGGGGCGGTAGATAACGCCGATGTAGCGTTGCAGCCGGGGGGTGCTCAAAAGCCGGTGAAACGCGCCGGACCGGTCTTTTTTGAAATCCCACAGAAAACGTTCAAGATCGACATCATGGCACAGTGCCTCATAGCTGTCGGCGCGCGGCGGACGTATTGTCCTGATTTCCATCGGGGTGTCCCATTCCTGCGCGGCGGCAACGGTGCCGGATGCAGTCCCGAACCCGATCAGGGCCGCAGCTTCACCGTATTCCTGCCGACAAAGCTGACCGATGTTCAGCTCGCCTCGGGTGCGGCCCATATCCGTGTACCGCGCATCCCCGATGTGGGAATTGTGCGCCCAGACCACGACTTTCTTGTCCGCCCCCGCATGGCCCATAATATGGCGCAGGGTTTGGAACATGTGGCGATCGCGCAGGTTCCATGACACTTTTGATCCGTAATACATTGCGCGGTAATACCGTTCAGCATTGGCAACCAGCCGCGCATTCTGCGTCGCATCAAAGAACTGGTCACCATCTTGCGCGCTATAGTCCAACTGCTTTTTGAACATGTCGACCAAGATCTGCGTGACGGGTTCTTCGCATATCGAGAATCCCGGTGTCAGGGCTGCCCGGCCATACGACGCGGGGTCATGCGACCATGCCGAAAGGCACGCATATCGCGAACGCGCAATCTCGGCAGCGCTTTCGTCAACACGGTCGAGATAGGTCAAGACTGCGGCCATTGAGGCGTTCATATTATACAGATCAAGGCCATAGAACGCGACCAGATCCTGACTGTCTTTGGCGCGATTGTGTTGGTGAAGATAGCGGGTAAATGCATCGAATTCGATGTTGCGCCACATCCATGTGGGAAAGCGCGCAAAGGCGGCAGATTTCATCGCCTCAGGGCTTTTGTGACGGATATACCTGTCGACTACGGCGGCGTCAGGCCAGTCGGCTTCGACGGCGACAATCGAAAAACCGTGCTCTTCAATCAACCGGCGGGTGATGGCTGCCCGTGCGCGGTAAAATTCCGATGTGCCATGCGACGCCTCGCCCAGAAGCACCACCCGCTTTGATCCGAAACGGTCGAATGCTTTGGCAAATTCGGGGTCGTTGATCGGGGGCAGGGGTTCTGCTGCCGCACGCAGAATGGCCTTTGCCGCGACGGGTTTTGGCGGGGCGGGCGGCATCGCGTGTTTTGCCACGCTCGGCACAAGATGCGTCTTGAACCAATCCGCAGCATGGGAAACAGCCACGTCCAATGTGCCAGGCTCTTCAAACAGATGGCCCGCACCCGGCACGATCTCGAGGGTCTTCGTACAGGTCAGCGCAGCAAGGGCGTTTTGGTTCAGCCCGATGACATCATGGTCCAGACTGCCAACGACCAACAATGTCGGGCTGATGACCTGTGGCAGAAAATCCATCGCCAGATCAGGCCGCCCGCCCCGCGAAACAACCGCAGCCACTCGGTCCTTAAGCTCGGCCGCTGCGACAAGGGCAGCACCTGCGCCCGTACTTGCCCCGAAAAGGCCAAGCGGCAAATCCTCGAGATCGGGTTCTGACGTGATCCAGATTGACGCTTCGACGATGCGATCCGCCAGCAGCGGAATGTCGAACACGTTGCGGCGGTCCTGTTCTTCGTGGGGTGTCAGCAGATCAAACAGGACAGTTGCAAACCCCTTTTCGTTCAGCTTTTCGGCAACGTATCTGTTGCGCGGACTTAGGCGGCTGGACCCGCTGCCATGGGCAAAAAGAACAACGCCGCGCGGGTTTGGCGGAACCGTCAGATCACCGGGCAACCCCAGCGGTGGGATGACAACCTGTCGCCTATGTGTCTGTGTCGCGCCCGTTTGCGCGCTGTCATTCGGATGGGTCGGAACCTGCCCCAGCAGCGCCACCGTTTCATCATCGCTCAGCTGATGAAAGTCGCGATAGAATCCCCCAACGCCTTGAAAGAACTTCGCAGGGTGCAGGCAGATAATATCGTCCGCCTGATCGGAAATCTCGTCCAATGCCTCTTTCGGGGCGACCGGAAGGGCCACGACGATCCGCGCGGGTTTACTGCGTTTCAGCCCGATCAAGGCCGCTTTCATCGTCGCCCCAGTCGCCAACCCGTCGTCGACGACAACGATGGTTCGCCCCTTGGGGTCCAGCCGTGGCCGGTCGCCCAGATAGCTCTTTTTACGGCGGTCCAACTCAGCTCGTTGCTTGGCCACAGCTTGCGCGACAAAGTGATCGCTGGCACCGGACAGGCGCTTTACGCTTTCGTTGATGACGATCTCTTGGCTCGCGCCTTCAACGATCGCTCCAAGGGCAACTTCAGGATTGCGCGGGGCACCGATCTTGCGCACCAGTATCAAATCAAGGGGCGCATGAAGCCATTTTGCGATTTCGACCGCGACAGGGACGCCGCCACGGGGCAGGGCGTAAATCAGCGGATGATCAAGCTCCATCGCGCCAAGGACTTCTGCCAACTGCCGACCTGCCGCCGCGCGATCAATGAATGTGAGGGCTGTTTGTTCCATAGTGTTAAAGCTATGATAACTGCGCCCCTTAAAGATTGAGTTTTGTCAATCGCAGTGCGAAATTCGGTCCTATTAAAAGCGCTTCGGCGGATAAGCGACGCCGCACCTATGCGCGACGTTAAGACCACAGTTCTGCCCGATCTATCTTACTGTCAGGACGCTGCAATTTGCGTGATGCAACACCTTCTGCGACACGCTGCCCAATACCGTTCTTTTAAGAACACCCAGCCCGCGCGATCCGATCACGATCATGTCGACGTTGAATTCTTTGGCGGCCTCCAGAATTTCATCGGCGTAATCGCCCGACCGTATCGAGGTCTTGATGTTGCGGACGCCTTTTTCCGAGCAATGTGTTTTCGCTCTGGTAACGACCTGCTCTCCGAGCAACGTGACGATCCTTGCGGATCTCGGGTCTGTCGCAGCCGCCCCCAGCACTTCAGGATGGCTTCCTGTGACATAGGCAATGCCCGGCGACACGACCGCATGCGCTTCTTGGACAAGGTGTTCGATCTCGGCCATGTGCATCAACTCCTCGGGGGGGCGACCGTGCATCAGGACATGCACAATAGACAAGTCTGCGTGCAATTTCCCCGCCAACTCAGCTGCGAGGTTGATGGCCCGTTGCGCGTGTTGCGATCCGTCAACAGCTAAAAGGATTTTGTCGATCATTGCTTTGCTCCTTACCTTAGATGAAATGTGAGGTACCTGCGCATGCACATGCGCGCGCCGTTATACCTGATGTACGTATGTTCCCGGGGCCGCACACAGCGGTGGATACCCAAGCGACGGGTTGCCGGTTTTTGGCGGTTCTTCCCGACCGCTGCTCTGGTCGCCCAGCCATGTCGCATAGGCAGGCCACCAAGATCCCGTGACAGTGGTTTGACCCGCAAGCCAGTGGTCAGGCCCGACATACAAGGCGTCGGCAGGCCGGTGCCCTATCCTGAAATGACGATTGGGGTGGCCCGGCTCGCTTAGGATCCCCCCGTTATGGCCGCCCTTCGTCAAAACAAAGGTCAGGTCGCAATCTGTGAAAAGCTTGGTTTTGTAGACTGACCGCCAAGGCGCGATGTGGTCGGTTTCGGTTGCAACGACAAACATCGGGATCGAGATATCTTTCAAGGCAATGACCCGTCCTTCGACGGCAAAACGGCCAGCAGACAGGCGGTTCTCAAGAAACAGACCCCGCAAATATTCCGAATGCATCTGCGCAGGCATGCGCGTCGTGTCACCGTTCCAGACACCGATATCCGTCGGCAAATCGTCTTTTCCCAGAAAATACCGGTTCACAGCGCGGGTATAAATCAGGTCTTCGGCGCGTATCGCGGAAAACGTGCGCGACATCTGGGGGCGGTCAAGATACCCCTGATCCCACATCATATCCTCAACGAAAGCGACCTGACTTTCATCAACGAACATCAGCAACTCGCCGGCCTCGGCGAAATCCACCTGAGCGGCCATCAAGGTGATGGACGCCAGCCTGTCATCACCGTCACGCGCCATCGTTGCGGCAGTGATGGCCAGCAAAGTTCCCCCAAGGCAATAGCCGTTAGCATGGACTTTCCGGTCCGGAACAATTGCGTTGATCGCATCCAAGGCCGCCAGCACACCGCTTTTTCGGTAATCCTCAAGCGACAGATACGATTGATCCGCGGTCGGATTGCACCAAGAGATCATGAAAACGGTGAACCCCTGCTGCACAAGGTAGTTGATCATCGAATTATGCGGCGAGAGGTCGAGGATGTAGTATTTCATGATCCACGCTGGCACGAAAAGAACGGGTTCGGCCTGTACCTGATCGGTCTGCGGCGAATATTGGATCAGTTCGAACAAATCGTTTCGAAACACCACCTGCCCCGGCGTACAGGCAAGATCGGGGCCGATCTTATATCCTTCGGGAGCGGGTTTGTGGCTCTGGGTCAGCGTCTGGATCATATCTTGGGTAAAATGTGATGCGCCGTCGACAAGGTTCTTGCCATTGGTTCTTGCTGTCTCGGCAAGGATTTCGGGGTTCATCCACGGCAGGTTCGAGGGGGCCACCAGATCGAGTAGCTGACGGATCTGGAAACGGGTCCGATCCGCATCCTGTTTGTGAAGACCGCGCATGTTGTCGGTCGCCTGATCCCACCAATCCTGCACTGATAAAAAGCTTTGCTGCCAGATGCTGAACGGGGCCTTTGCCCAAGATGGATCCGCAAAGCGATGGTCATAGTCCTTGGGCGCAAAGGGGGCAGGGACCTCAGATACGGCCGAGCCGTCATTGCCCGCCAATGCGCGAGCTGAAAACGTCAGCGTCTTGAGGAGATTGACCTGCGCCCGCTCGGCAAGCTCCAACTGACGCCCCGGCGACCGGCTTAAGTGCAATGCCCAATCGCTCCAGGCTTCTTGAACGGAATGGGGGGATATACCGCCTGTCACCCGTGCAACGGCCGCCCGGATCGCACGATCCATATTTTGATGTTTATGCCGTGGGGCCACATCGCCAATGGCGGGTAGCCATGTCGGCACCGGAACCGGCACCTGCGCTGCCCCATGTTCCGTTCGCTTTGGCGGGGTGTTTTCCAAGTGTCAGGCTCCTTCTTTGCAGTTCTGCAGCATGGCGTCGCGATCCGTCCGTTGGTTTATTAGCCCAAAGGTCATGGCGGCGGATTGACCTGTGTCATATTGAATGCCACCCGCCCAAGCGCGCCTGTTCGGGGTATCGTGCAGTCTGCGCGGATCACAGATCAACGGTCAGCCGTCTTCCAAGATGACCTCTGACACGTCGCGGCGGGCTGTCGGCGCAAGCGTGGTTTCCGACCGCCCCACCCGCAAAAGCAACTGGGGCTGACTGTCCAAGCCCGCCACAAATTTGATCTCGGGCCGAAGTGTGTCGATTTCCACGGGCTGGTTCAGATAGGATGTCGACAGCCCCAGCGACGTGGCCAACAGCGTCACCCTGCCAAGAGCACGGCCTGTGTTAATCCAGCCTGATGTGGTATCCACACTGCCAAAGACCAGCAGCGCAGGCGTGCCTGACAGGATTTTCGCCTCATCCGCAGCGGCGATGCCGTCCCCCATGTCGAATGTCCGGATAACAAGGCTCCCAACCCCCGACAACAAATCCGGCAGACCAAGACACGCACCTGACATGCCATCGCGACTATCCAAACGTTTAGAGTGTATCCACGCGGCAAGTTCTCTGCGAAAGCACGGGTCCTCGAACTGGCGGCGGTCCCCTTCAGCCACCAGAACGGCAAGCTCCACGCGGTCCTCGATCTCTGCCAGTAGCTTGATCTCGATGTCTGTTTCACGCGCGATCTTGGCACAGCCACTGGTAAAATCCACCGGAACGTCATCCATCGAAAACGCGGTGCGGTCGGTGCGGCGGCTCGGGATCGCTTTGAACAAGGTGACGTCATCAGCGGTGGGCGCTGCACCGGGCGCAAAATGGATACGGACCAACAGGTCGGGGTCATTGCTGTCAGGGCTGATGGACAGGCTGGTTTTCAAACCAAAGCGCCTTGCAGCGACCTCAAGCAATCCGATGGCTGCGCCACAACTGATTTCAAGCGCACGGTCGTGGGGGTCAACCACGGGCAGGGCGCGCGTCCGGTCGGCAATCACGTCCAAAAAGACGTCCGACACCCGAAAAAGCCAAGGCTGCGTGTTATGGCCCGACGGTGCCAGAATTGCGTACCCGATCAAAAAGACGATCTGGTCGTGCAACGATCCGCCTTTAGGAAAGTCATCTGCAGTGATGGACCATGGAGAGGTCGCGTTCGAGATCATCGGAATTCACCATAAGATGCTGCACCAGTGATACCCAGCCTATTCATCCAACCCCTGTTGGCATTGATGCGGATCAATCGCACCGGGTCCTGCGGCGGTACAAATGATAACGGATCAATCTGATCGTTCTTGGACAGCAGGCCTAACAACAAGATCAGAAGACTGTCAGGGGACGTTCAACATGCAAGACACGACACTCAAATTTTGTGGCGCAGCACACACGGTGACGGGGTCATGCTATTGGTTGCAGACAGATCAGTGCAGCTTTCTGGTGGATTGTGGCCTGTTTCAGGGGCCCAAGACGCTGAAAGAACTTAACTACGGCCCGTTTCCTTTCGACCCCGCCAAAATTGATTTCGTACTTCAGACCCACGCCCATATTGATCATTCGGGGCTACTGCCGAAATTAAGCACCTTGGGCTTTGACGGACCAATCTATGCGACCGAAGGCACAAAGGACCTTTTGACATTCATGCTGCCCGACAGCGGCTACATCCAAGAGATGGAGGTCGAGCATCTTAACCGTCGCAACCTGCGACATGGCAAGCCGGAAGTTGAACCGATCTATACCCGAGAGGATGCGGAGGCATGCCTGAGCCTGCTTGAGGCTGTCGATTATCAGGTTTGGACATCTGTCGGCCCCGGTGTGCGGGCGCGGTTCTGGAATGCGGGGCATATTTTGGGCTCTGCATCGATCGAAATCGAAATAGATCAGGAAAATTCGGCACCGCTGCGCCTTCTTTTCTCGGGCGATATCGGCCCTGACAACAAACTGTTCCATCCGGACCCAGAGGCCCCGTCGGATTTTGACTATGTCATATCAGAAGCAACCTATGGCGGCAGGGAACGCGCCGACGTTACACCCGAGGCGCGCCAGAACGCATTACTGCACGAAGTATCGGACGCGCTGGACCATGACGGCATGTTGCTGATCCCGGTTTTCGCCGTAGAGCGCACACAGGAACTGATCACAGATCTTCTTGCCCTGCAGGACGCCGGGAAAATACCAAAAGCGCCAATTTTTCTGGATTCTCCGCTGGCCATTCGCGTGACCAAGGTTTTCCAAAAGCACGCGAGCGACCTAGAAGACCTTGGGCCACGACCCCGGTTCATTAACAATCCCGCCATCCACGCCACCGAAACGGTCGAGCAAAGCAAACAGATCGCGAAGATCAAGGGCGGTGCAATCATCCTTGCCGCAAGCGGTATGTGCGAGGCAGGCCGCATCCGGCATCACCTGAAACAGTGGCTTTGGCAGGACAAGGCAACCGTGCTTTTTGTTGGATACCAAGCGATTGGGACCCTTGGCCGTATCCTGAACGAAGGCGCGAAAAACGTTAAAATCCACGGGCAGGAAATCCGCGTCAAAGCGCGCATTCGCTCGATTGATACGTATTCCGGCCACGCGGACGGGTCCGAACTGACCGAATGGATCATGGAACGCGCCCCAGTCAAACGCGCGCTTATTCTGACCCATGGCGAAGAACCACAACTGAAGGCACTGAAATCTGCACTGTTGAACAAAGGCTTTGATGACAACGACATACTGATCCCAAACCTTGACGATGTGATCACCCTTGGCGGCAAAGCCGCACCTACAGTCACCCCGCCACTTGAGCGGCGCCTGCCGCCCGCAGCACTGGTCGGGCCTGATTGGCACAACGACCTGACCGAGCTTGTGTTTGAGTTGCGCGACAAATTCGAAGAGGCCGCAGATGACAAGGCGCGAGGCAAGCTGGTGCGCCGCATCAGACGTGCACTGCGGGACGAGGCATAAGCGCGTTCATTTGGCACGCACGGCACCCAAATGAAAGGCAGCGGCACGATTTATCCAAATGCCGTACCGCGGACTTATGCCACCACCAACATGAAGGGTTGCGATGCCGATATCTTCGGGCGTCTGTCGGAATGACCCTTAGTGTCGATCCGGCGGACGAGATACGATAGGGTTTCCATGGCGGTCTACAAAGGTTCTTCCGGTGCCATGATGCCACGGATCCTTGCCCATATCCTCGGTGATCCGGGTTTCCAGAATTTTCGCGACAGCTTGGGCAATCGAAAGGCTGAACGTCGGCAGGTCCTGCAGCCCCTTCAGGCCTGACGCGCGATGAACATCCCTGAGCGGGGGGGCCGATCGGGCGACATAATCGGCGGCTTCACGGTAGGCGCTGCTGTGAAAGCTGCTCACATTCTGCCGCTCCAAAAGATCGGCCACCTCGTCCAGAATTTTCGCGATCCTGTGGTTTTCATCCTTTGCAATCAATCGGTTCATACCTTCATTTCCCCACCTTTGGACACGAACTTTGACGTGATACTAGACGACAGTGCCCTGTATGAATTGACATGGCGCAATGGGGGTAGGATTCCGGTCTTGACGTGGATCAATTCCCGCCGATGCGGTCTTGCTAGGGTACACCCCAAAGGAGTGCCCTGCATGTGTTGGACCCCGCAAGTCTCGGTCGCGATGACAGGTATCGGTGTTGCCGCCGCCGTGATTTCCTATCGTCGGCAGGACCCCGCCGCGATATGGCTGACGCTAGGGTATTTTTCGGTGATGGAGGCGCTTCAGGTCGCGGGCTATGTGTTCATTGACCAATGCGGCACCGCTGAAAACCGGGCCGTCACGATCGCATCTTACCTGCACATTGTCTTTCAACCCTTTCTGATCAATGCCTTTGCGATGGAGCTGGTGCCGAGCGCTGTAAAAGAGCGGGCGAAACGATGGGTCTATGCCCTATGTGCTGTGTCCGCGGCAGTCATGATCGCCCAACTGGTCCCATGGGAGGGTGCAGGCCAATGCCTGCCGGGGAGTACGCTGTGTGCGCGTGAACTGTGTACGGTTTCAGGAAACTGGCACATCGCTTGGGACGTTCCGTACAACGGTTTGCTGGTCCCGTTTGAAAACGCGACAGGTATCCATTCGGGCTTTCCTACCTATTTGCTTGCGGTCTTTGTCGTGCCGCTGATCTATGGAGCCTGGCGTTTTGTCCTTATGCATGCGCTGGTGGGCCCTGTTCTTGCGTCGATATTGACGGACAACCCGAATGAGATGCCCGCAGTCTGGTGTCTGTTTTCCATTTTCATCCTGCTCATTGGACTAAGCCTGCCTGCCAGACGCAGCCTGACTGCAACGCAGTGGTGGGGCAGGGACGTGACCGAGTAACATGATGGCGATGACTGACCTTTTTACAGGCCCACCCAAAATGGCCACCGGCCCTGCGACTTGTCGCTTTCCGAACCACAGTTCGCGTTCCAGTGCCTGCAGTGAGGACGTTTAATGCGCCTTTTTGCCCTGCAAGAATCCAAGGACCATGGCAGACGGATTGCCGCATCCATGGGCCAAGATCTGTCCGAACTGGAACATCGTCATTTCGAAGACGGTGAATACAAGATACGCCCGCTTAGCGAGGTTCGGGGCGATCATGTTTGCATCATTCAAAGCCTGTATGACGGCCCAGACCTAAGTGTTCATGACAAACTGTGCCGCTTGTTGTTCCTCGTGGCAACGATGCGCGACCATGGTGCTGCGCGCGTGACTGCGGTGGTGCCCTATCTATGTTACGGGCGTAAGGATCGCAGGACAAAGCCGCAGGATCCGATCACCACGCGGTATATCGCACAGCTGTTCGAGGCAGTTTCTTGCGACGACCTGATCACGCTTGAGGCACATAATCTGGCGGCCTTTCATAACGCCTTTCGATTGCGCACACATCATCTGAATCTTGGCGATGTCTTTCAAGAGATGATCGCCACCCGATTCATGGGCACGCCGCTGGCCGTTATGTCCCCCGATCCGGGCGGGGTGAAGCGCGCCCAGTTGTTCAGGGAAGCCTTGCAAGATCGATTGGGCCAGCATGTGGGCTTTGGATTTATGGAAAAGAGACGCAGCAGCGGGATCATGACCAGCGGCGATATTGTCGGCGACTTTAAGGACAAGTCGGTTTTGATCGTGGACGATATAATCGTATCGGGTGGCACAATGGCAGCGGCCGCAAATGCGTGCAAGGCGCGCGGTGCCGTCAATACCTTTGCACTGGCGGCGCATGGGCTGTTCATGCCGGGTACCGCGACCCTATTTGATGCAGGCCCTTTTGAGACAATCTTTGTCAGCGACAGCATCCCCCCCTTCCGTCTGCCCGATACCAAAAAGACGCGCGGGCTTGAGGTTGTAAGTACGGCGAATGAATTTGCCCGCGCCCTGCGCGCGATCCCTGGCTAGGGCCCAAGCCCAACCGGACCACACAGCAGCCTTTCGGCAATCTGGAGATAGCGCAACCCCAACGGCATCCACTTTTCGGGTTTTCGCGGCGTCGGAACCAGCAAATGCGCAAGGCAAAGCCTTGTCCGCAATACTGCATGTATCGCTTCGTATAGCGCCAGCAAGTCAGGATCGGGGCGTGCGGCAAGGCCGACCGCCAAGCGGTCGACAAGATGCGCCTTGATCCACGCGGCCCCAAGCATCTCTGCCTCCATCCCAAGAAACATCACCTCGCTAAAGGGATCGACCAGTCGCAGGTTTCGGTTGAATTCCAGACAATCGAACACCACCGGCGGATCAATCAGGCAAATATGTTCGGGCCGCAAATCGCCATGGCATTCCCTTATCCACCCCGCTTTGACGCGAGCCTCGAACACCGGGAAATGACTGTCGAAAGCACCGTCCAAAGCATCAAGCACAGGTCGAAATCTGGGGTGATAACCGCTGAACAACGGATTCAGCAGACAACACCGGTTAAGCTGCTGCTGTTCTCGCATATTTATGACCACCTCGGACGCGTTCAGCAAAGAAACCGGTGCCGCCCGATATAATGTAACAAGGTTTTGGCTCAGGGCCTCAAGAGAGGCATGCGATTTTCTCGGGCCGTACGGATCGGTTTCCAACATGACATCAAGCATGCGGTCAGCAGGCAATCGCTGCATCTTCACCAGCCAGTCGACAATTTCTCCCGCACCACCAATCGCCAACTGCCCGTCACTGCGCTTGGTGATCGGGATGACCCCAAGATACACCTGCGGGGCCAAACGACGGTTCAAGTCAGTTTCCATCAGGCTATTATCAAGCCGCGCGCGCAAAAACGTCAAATCTTGCAGATCGTCGCGCACCTGTTTTTTCAATTTAAAAACATGGTCAGTGGTAAGAAACAGCCATGATTTACTTGTTTCCTGTACCGCCGCAGCCTTTGCGAAATTATATTCGCGCTCTAATAAACATTTGATCTGAAGTATGTTTCCATGTCCCCCGCACATTTCTTTCAGCCTTATCTGTGATCAATGCGCGGG
>Ga0075467_10001898_pt1 | contig 16909 bp, 13 predicted proteins | sample DEB08_DNA_9_FD_75067 | JGI IMG/M metagenome (GOLD analysis project Ga0075467, IMG submission 75067) | Aqueous microbial communities from the Delaware River and Bay under freshwater to marine salinity gradient to study organic matter... | ecosystem: Environmental > Aquatic > Marine > Coastal ... | reverse complement strand
ACTGAGGGCTTGCTTGAATGCCTTACTAATATCGATGTTGGATAGAGAAGAGGCCGAACTACTTGACGATTCGCTTGAGGATTCATTTAACACCTCATTTAGCTTATCAAACCACCCGGCCATTACTGGTACTGAAAACACGGTACAAGTAGAAAACAATAACGCCAAACAATAAAGTCGACTTAACTTCTTTTTAGTCTTCTTATTGTTATTTAAGCTGCTATTTAACCCGCTATTCACACTGCTATTCAAACTATTAAACATAAAAAATTAACCTTTTTACTTACCATTGACTAATACAATTAAATCGCGACGTGGACTACAAATCACCTTGATACTTTACGGCAACCTAAAACAAAGTAATAGTGTATTTCGTAGACTATAAAAATCATATTTCTATGTATAACCCTATGTATAGCCCTATGTATACCCTAAATATAACCCTACGCCCATGGGCGATAAAGCCAAACTACTATAAAGCGAGAGAGATGATCTTAGGGTCTTATTATACAATCGTTTACCTGTGATCATAGTTTCTACTTAAGGTGAGTGTTAGAATCACAGCATGAAGTCTTTACTCCCCGAAAAACCCCTATTGGTCTATCCGTCTTTAGCCACAACGCTTGGGCTGGAAGAGGCCACAATGCTGACCGTACTGAGTGACATGGTGCACTTTCGCGCAGGGACATCAAGCCAAGGGTTATTCTGGCATCGTCTTGAAGGAAGAGCGATACACGAAGCGCTACCCTTTTGGGATGCTTTAGATATACAACGAATTAGTCAGAGATTAAGGGATCTTGGCCTTATACTCATCAGGTCCGCGCCTTACAATCAAAGCCAAATAATTGAGTTTGCCTTTAATCATCAATCATCAGCGGCAAGCACCAATCCAAGCAATACGTCAGCACTTGGGCATCATAACGAACATCCCGCACGCCACACTAGCTCATCGGCAAGTACTATTGCCGCAGGCTGGCAGCCAGACAAGGAGACAATGATCGGTATTGGACAACTCAATATACCCGATCATTTCGCCCGCGATCAAGTGCCTGAATTTGTTCGCTACTGGCGGGAGAATGGAGAATCTCAACGCTCTTGGGGCAGTAAATTTATTCAATACGTGAAACGTCAATGGACTTTCCATAGCACACGTATGGCACGCAATAATCGAGCAACATTATTACCAAAAGAATGGCAACCGAGCCAAGCGCTTCAAGCACAGATCGCTAGTGAAGGGATACCAGCCACCTTTGTAGGCAAAGTCCGCAATAAATTTTCACTCTACCATCAACGCTCTGGAACAACCCACTTAAACTGGGATATGCCATTTTTTTCGTGGGTAAAAGAAGAGTGGCAGAAGCAAGATACGCCCTTTATGGATTCTAAAAAGGCCACGGCAATGAATCCAGAATGGCAACCTGATCAACATACGGTCAATTATCTCACGGGTATCAGTAGTAACATTGACAACCGCTTTGTCGAGGAATGTATTCCTGAATTTATTCATAAATGGATAGAGAAAAAAGCTATTTATTCCGAATGGGGTAACGTCTTTGTTAAGCATGTCAGCGAACAATGGCAATTTGTTCAAGCGGGTGTCAATCGAAATCCAGAGCGTAAACCCATATCAAAACAGTGGCGCCCTTCTGCCGACTGCTTAGATATATTACAAACTCAATCTGGTATCGAAAGACAATTTATTGAAACCGAAATTCCCGCATTTATACTGTACTGGACCAACCGCGCCGAACCCATGCACAGCTGGGATAATATATTTTTGCGCCACCTAAAACATCAATGGGCCGCTGCCCATAAAGGTCAAACCGATGAAAGAAACCAAAACTATTCTGGATCAAATAGAACAAAAGATCGCACCGTCGCAGAGCAGCTCAACGATACCAGCTGGGCATCCTGATACGGATATAGAAAGTCACGGGAAAGAGCGTCACAGAATAGAACAAGACGTTGAGCGTCCACACTTATCGGAAGAGGACAAACATGCCCTAGCCAACACTATCAATGAGTGTTTCGAGCTACTACGCATTAACTACCATCACTTATATTTTAGTGCGTACTCTGAAATGGATGCTGTGAATGCAGCAAAACGCTTGTGGCTAGAAAATTTAGGATGTTATAAACCCGATATAATAAGGCAGGCAACACATTCACTCATACAGCAATCAGATTATCTACCCACAATTAGTAAACTGATAAAAAAATGTATGGAACTGTCCTCAGACCAGACTCTACCCAATGTGCATGACGCCTACTCGGAGGCCTGCAACGCCCCATCACCAAAACAAAATGCGTCATGGAGTCACCCAGCTGTTTACTATGCAGGGCAAAAAAGTAATTGGCGCTTTTTATCTGGCTCCGATGCAAAAATAGCCTTTCCCATCTTCAAAAATCACTACGAAACCTTATGTGAAAAATTACTCGCTGGCCACGCCTTACCACCAATAAAAACACTGGCACTACCAGAAACAATAGAGACCCCGCTATCTAAAGCGGAAAATTCCCAACGCCTTTCCAAACTGAGATCTGAACTGGAGTTATAATTTCGTTATTCAATTATATACAACACAAAATCTTGGCACGCCATTTCAGCAATACAAGAAAAACATTTATTTTTCGGATAAGCCTATGTGATCTTTAAAAGGGTTGTAAGGTAAATGCAAAAAAGCTGCACTTCTTACCACTGCGTAAAAAGTGCAGCAAAAACAACAGGAAGTTTTAAATTACAATCCCATCCAAGGCATTGTAATTTAAAGGCAGACAAGTGTGCGCTTTCATCTGCCGAACGTTTTCAACGATAGGGTATCATTGAAAACTAACAACACATCATTGTGTTGCTCAATTTCCTGAAAGGATTCAGGAAATTGATATCTCTTATTATTTTCTATTCTCGTCTTTTTCTAACAATATATTACCTTGTAATAATTTCTGGCCCCATCATCAAAGTGGGTAGCCATATTGAAATTTGTGGAATATACGTTACCAGAATTAAGAAAACGAATAATACAGCGCAAAATGGCATAGCCGCTTTTACAACTCTCTCCATACTCATCCCGGTAATCCCCGATGTCACAAAGAGATTAAGACCAATAGGTGGAGTAATCATACCGATTTCCATATTAACGATCATCATCACACCAAGGTGAATTGGGTCAATACCTAATTCGATAGCGATCGGGAAGGTAACCGGTGCAACAATTAATAGTAAGCCAGACGGCTCCATAAACTGCCCACCAATCAACAGAATGATGTTGACTACGATAAGGAACTGCCACCAAGTAAAACCGGCATCCAACATGAGATCAGTAATTAAATCAGGAATGCGCTCACCCACCAACACGTGCGAAAACACCAATGCGTTGACAATAATAAACATCAACATAATCGTTGTTTTCGCGCCATCAACCATCACACCACGAGTATCGCTGTGGAAGAAGATCGGCAGAATATTTTTAAACAACAAACCTGTATTACGACCAGCCGAGGCGCCTAATGTCTCTCCTTCTTTACGCCATGGCACACCCTTCAGCGGACCCATATCACGATAAACGAGGGTTGCAATCAAGAACGCATACATAGCGGCGACGGCAGCAGCTTCGGTAGGTGTAAATACACCGCTGTAAATACCACCAAGAATAATGATGATTAGCAATAAACCCCAAGATGCATCGCCCCCAGCCTCAAGGATTTCCTTCATTCCCGCAAACGGTCGCTTTGGCATTCCACGCATACGAGCATTAATGTAGATAACGGTCATCAACATCGTACCAGCCATAAGACCTGGTATAACACCCGCTAAAAACATTCGCCCAACCGATACGTCAGTCGCAGCAGCATAAACTACCATTACGATAGAAGGTGGAATCAAAATACCCAAGGTACCCGCATTAGCAATTACGCCAGCAGCAAAGTCCTTGGTATAACCGACTTCACGCATAGCCGTAATAGCGATGGTACCAATGGCTACTACCGTTGCAGGAGAAGAACCCGACAATGCCGCGAACAACATACAAGCGAAAACACTCGCTATTGCTAAACCACCACGAAAGTGGCCCATAGTTGCGATCGAGAATCGAATAATCCTTTGGGCTACACCACCGGTTGACATAAAGCACGAAGCCAATATGAAAAATGGAATAGCTAACAAGGTATATTTTTGCGATGCATTTAATAACTGCAATGCTACGGACGATACTGAATCGTGAGAGAAAACAGCAATCACAAGAACACTAGACAAACCCAGAGAAAAAGCAACGGGAACGCCTATAAATAGGAATAAAAATAATAGACCAAATAAAACTGCACTTTCCACAATTAATCCCCCAACACATTTTTGTTTTGTTCTAGCAATTCTTCTGCTTCATGCGAAGCGATAATCATCTCGCGATTACCAGTAAGAATAGCAAAGAATGCTTGTACACAACGTAAAATCAGTAACACCAAGCCAACAGGAAGCATAGCGTAAGCCACCCATCGAGGTAGATTCACATCTGGACCATAAATAAATTCAGGTAATGAAATACTTTCCATGCCAATACCTATTTTATACATCGTATCCCAGTACTTATATGCTCCACCTTTTCCAGTAAAACCGACAAGGTCCGCAGACAAAAACATTACGCCATATAAGACACATAGGGCTGCACCAAGTAGCGCAAAAATTTTAAACATGGGTTTAGAAAATCGTCTAATGAGGAGGTCAACACCCAGATGTATACCACGTTTAAAACCATAGCTCATGCCAAATAAAACCAACCAGGCAAACAAGACCTGCGTAATTTCAAGAGCGCTGCCCCAGCCAGAATTAAAGCCATACCGAGCAACAACTTGACCAAAGGTAATCAGTGTCATCAATCCTAAAAGAATCGCAACAAAGTCATCCTCGAGTCGATCAATAACGTTATAAAATTTGTTCATATTTATCCGCCTACAGTAGCAATACTAGAAAGAACACTAGAAATAATACTAGAAACAACAACCATAATAGCCAAGACCAATTAGGGCACACAAAAGAGATTTACATACCAAGGAAAGCTAAGTGTGTAAATTGAGGGTTTAACAATAACGAATATTGTTGGTGACATAACAGACTTTTCTTGCAGCCGCTTATTATAACCGTCTCTTTTTCTTATACTGCGCGCACTGAATTAAAATAATTTTTTATTACTATTTTACAATCTTACAGCTTTTTTATTTAACACAACTTAATACTAAAAAAGGGCCCGTTAGACAGGCCCTTACACACAAAACAACTATATTACTTACCAGCTGCAACAGCGGCATCAATAGTATCTTGACCAACATCAGCAGCAAACTTGTCCCAAACAGGACGCATAACACTGATCCAAGCAGAACGCTGCTCTGGAGTCAAGGCACGAACAACACCACCTGAGGCAATGATTTTCGCTTTGTTAGCAGCATTAACTTCTGTTGATTTAGCATTAGCTGCATTAGTTTCTTCACGGAAGATTTTCAAAAACTGATCACGTTCAGCAGCAGGCAAGCTGTTTAACCAATCTTTAGAGGTAACCGCTAAATAGGTTAACAACTGGTGACTAGTTTCAGTAGTGCCGTCTTGAACTTCGAAGAATTTCTTAGTGTAGATGTTAGACCACGTATTCTCTTGACCATCAACAACACCGGTTTGCAAGGCGCCATACACTTCTTTAAATGCTAATTTCTGAGCATTACCACCAATCGCTTCGATCATAGCAACCGCTACGTCAGACGTTTGTACGCGAAATTTTAAACCCGCCGCGTCAGAAGGAAGTACTAGAGGCTTTTTAGCAGAAAAGTGCTTAAGACCATTGTAGATATAAGAAAGACCAACATAGCCTTTATCTTCAATTGCGTTTAACAATTCTTGACCTTTAGGTCCTTGAGTAAACTTATTCACAGCTTCCATGTTAGGGAAAAGGAATGGGAAATCGAATATACGGTATTTCTTAGTATACGCTTCGAATTTAGACAATGATGGTGCAGCGATTTGAACATCGCCAAGTAACAATGCTTCCATTACTTTGTTATCGTCAAACAACTGTGAACTTGGGAACAGTTGCATACATGCTGTACCGTTCATTTCACTGTTAATGCGTTTTGCAATAGCAGAAGCGGCTTCACCTTTAGGGTGACCTGTGGCTGCTGTTACAAAACTGAATTTAATGACACGTTCGCCTTTATCACAGTTAGCGTAGGTATTAGCACTGAATGCACTCACAGCGGCTATAGTAGCAACGGCAGTTAGTAGTTTTTTCATAGAGTCTCTCCGGGAAAATTTAATTATTATATAAAAGTTAAACAATGTTATTAATTGTAAATAACAGCAAAAATTCATTTTCGCCCACATATCATTGCAGTCATCATGCCAAGAACATAAAGATTTGATAAGCCCTTGTTTTTAAATAGGTTTCAATTAACAAGCCAGGCACCCACGGCCATCAAGTGTAGCGATTCCGACACATAGGCTACTTGAAGGTGTCACCTTTTCGACCCATTCCTGATGGATCATCTTATTTTTATTACTTTTTATAGTATTTAGCTTTATGGAGTTTCGATTGGCCCATACGGAGCACGTAGATATAGAACAATTTAAACTAACTGTAGCCGCAATGATGTGTGGTAGCTCTCATAAAAGCGTACTGTCACGGCATTCAACATAGTTAAGCGTCTTCACCATTTGTATTTGCGTGAAGCTGATACTTTTTCATTTTTTCATACAGCGCTTTTCGAGACACACCCAATTGTTCGTAAGTTTTTTTGAGGCTACCACTATTATTATTTAACGCTGTAGCAATCAAGCTACGCTCAACATTTGCCATCTGAGAGGACAGATCCGTATCGCTCACAAAAGAAGGGATTGTTATCGCGGGAGTTAAGCCAACCCCTAGACCCAATACCCAACGATCAACAACATTACGTAATTCGCGCACATTACCGGGCCAAGCATACGCCATAAATTCTGCCATTAGCGCGGGGGTAATTTCAGGTATTTCTCGGCGATATCTCGTCCTCGCTTCTCTGGCGAGGTGATGCATCAAAGCAGGGATGTCATCTACACGCTCACGTAAAGACGGTATCGTTAAGGTCACAACATTAAGCCGGTAATATAAATCTGCACGAAATTCATGGCGTTGACTCGCAGCCTCTAAATCTGTTTTAGTTGCCGCAATAAAGCGTATATCAAGTGAGATAACTTTATTCGACCCTAAGCGCTCAATACTTCTTGTTTCAATAACTCGCAGTAGTTTAACTTGCAATTCCATTGGCATCGATTCGATTTCATCTAAAAAAATCGTGCCTCCATTAGCGTATTCAAGCTTCCCCACACGCTGTTTATTAGCACTCGTAAATGCTCCCGACTCATGCCCAAAAAGTTCCGATTCCATCATCGATACTGGAATAGCGCCACAGTTCAGTGCAACAAACGACTTATCTTTACGCTCACCCTCTTCATGTAAGGCGCGTGCGACCACTTCCTTACCCGCGCCTGTTTCACCCCAAATCAACACATCGACATCGGTTTGGGCGAGTGACGATATTTCAGAACGAAGTTTTAACATCGCCGGAGTGCGCCCAACTAAACGTTTCTCCAAACCTTCTTGGCCCGATAGCTCTTGTCGTAATGTCCTATTTTCCAATACGAGGCGACGCTTCTCCAGCGCTCTCGAAACCGCATTAGTCAGGCGTTCGGCCGCAAAAGGTTTTTCAATGAAATCGTAAGCACCATTGCGCATTGCATCAACCGCTGTAGAAATATCGCCGTGCCCTGTAATTAAAATCGTGGGTAATGCAGCGTCAATTTCTAAGACCATAGATAATAATTGCATACCATCAATATTTGGCATACGAATATCGGTAATCAAAACACCATAGAGGTCTCGATTAATATGGCTAAGTACAGCTTGGCCATTACTATAGCCACTGGCATCGTAACCAGCCAACTGTAGACTTTGCATTAACGCATGGCGTAAATCATCATCATCATCAACAACCAGTACCTTTGCCTTTTCTATCATTTTTAGCTCTTAATAAATTTTCGCCATTAAATATTTTTACCGATTTAAACCGCTACTAGCAAACCATCGTTAATTTTTATCTGCTAACGGTAAAATAATTTCAAATACAGCACCATATCCCACTTCATTTTTTAAACTTAAGCTGCCTTTCAAGTCTTTAACGATATTCATAACAATAAACAGACCCAAACCCAAACCATTACCCATTGTTTTCGTTGTAAAAAAAGCATTAAACATTTTTTCTTTTACATCGTCAGCTATACCAGGCCCAGTATCTTTAACTACTATAATGGCTTTATCACGCTCTTGATACCAACAAATATCAACTTGACGACTCTCTAAATCGCTCACGGCATCCATTGCATTGGTCACCAAGTTAGTAACAACTTGAGATAAGCGTCCCTGATCACCCATCACAAATATTGGTTTTTTAGCACCCATTAAGTTAAGAGCAACCTGTTGTTTTTTTGCTTGAGGAGACAACAAAATAATCAATTCATCCATAATAGCATCTATAGAGACTTCTTCTAAATGGCTACTGGATTTATGTGCAAAATTGCGCAATGTCCGAGTTAAATTGGCCATCTTATCCACCAACATTTTTATTCTTTGCAGATTATCAGTTGCAGTTTCTACATCTTCTTTTAATAAAAAGCTGGTTGCATTATCGGCATAAGACCTTATGGCAGCAAGTGGCTGATTGTACTCATGAGCCAAGGCGGTCGACATCTGGCCTATACCCGCTAGTTTAGCCGCCTGAACCAATTCCTCTTGAGCCTCCCTCAAGTGCTGCTCTGCTATACACCTTTCTTCGACCTCTATACCTAATTGTTTATTCGACGTAGTCAATTCGTGAGTACGATCCCGAACCTGCCTTTCTAGCCTTAACGCAAAAGCTTGTTGCGAACGCTTTTCTTTCAACAAACGTTTTTGTCGACTTAACAACATACCAACGGCCATAAAAATTAGCGCGATAACGAGGAGTGCAATCAACACCGCCGTATTACGCTGCACAATAATCGAGCGATAACTTGTCATGGCATGCACGCGCCAACCGAGCAAGGCATCGTATTGAGAAACCTGTAGATAATCTCGCCCACTCGATTCATCTAGCGCATCATACAATCTCAACCTTTCTCGAGTTTTATTAGTAAAGCGCTCTACTAAATAATCTTCCCCTGCCTCATCATTTTCTACGGCGGAGGGATCCCCATAAAAAGTTTTAAGACGCCAAGGCTGAACACTAGACAACAGGATTCTCCCAGCTTCATCTGTCACCAACATAGGGTCCTGTAGTAGAACCCAGACCTGCTCTAGATACTCAAGATTGACCCGAACAACAATGACGCCCAAAATTTTATTAGCACTCAAGACTGGGGCAGCAAACAAATACAAGCGTCGACCAGTGTGAGTTACGACACTGGCGCGCCCCATTGCTCCGTTCAATGCAGATTCAAAATATTTTTCATTGTTAATATCAACAGACTGCTGAAGAAATTGATTACTAACAAGGATAGTACCCTCTACATTAACAATCCAAACATCAGCAGCGCCACTGATACCCGCTAAAAAATTGGTTAATTGATTAGCTTGCGGCAATTCTTTTAAAGGATCATCCGTTAATAAAGCGTAAGCAATATCTGAACGACGGGCAATTAATGCTGCAAGAATCGCATACTTATCCATACTGGCTTTGAGTGTCGCAGTCTGAAAAGACATAGTATTTTCCATGCGCTGTTTTGCAGAAGAGAATGCTGCACGCTCCGATAAATAACTAACTGACAGCAAAATAACTGCAACCACAAAACCAATAGTCGGCATAACAAACCAATAATATCGCTTGAAAAAATTATGCCTAACCATGACTAAACACCAATATAAAATACAAGCATCCGTCAACAGGACGCTTATATTTAAACAACACCATTTACTTTAATTATTTTTCAATTATTTCTATTCGATCCACCCGCTGGAAGCCACGTGGCAGCTTATGTCCACGGCGACCACGCTCACCCACATAATGCTCTAACTCAGAGAGTTTAAACGTAGCGTGGCGCTTACCGGAATACACCGTCAACTTTTTACTTTGAGAAATAAGCGCTGAGGCAACAACAAACTCTTCTCGCGTTTGAACGCGTGCCGAGGGAACACTAAGCATCTTATTGCCTTTTCCTCTGGCTAGCTCAGGTAATTCTGATAATGAAAAGAGTAGCATTCGACCTTCGTTACTAACAACAACCACTAAACTATCGTCATCTTTTACAATAATAGGAGGCAATACCTGCGCACCCTTAGGCAAGGTTAGCAACGCTTTACCTGCTTTATTTTTTGTATATAAGTCGCCTAGCTTAGTTACAAAACCATAACCAGCGTCACTTGCTATTAGCACTCGCTCATCATCCTGCCCCATGAGCAAGCCCATAAAACTAGCGCCGCTAGGCGGATTTAAACGACCGCTAGCTGGCTCGCCCTGACCACGTGCAGAAGGTAAGGTATGAGCCCCCAAAGCATAACTACGGCCAGTAGAATCTATGAGCAGTGCGTTTTGATTAGATTTTCCAAGAGCGGAAAATTGATAAGTATCGCCTGATTTATAACTCAATGATTCCGGATCTACGTCATGGCCTTTAGCCGCTCGAATCCAGCCTTTCTCAGAAATTACAACCGTTATCGGATCACTGCTTAGCAAATCGCTTGCGCTTAATGCCTGAGCCTCTCCCCGAATAACTAAAGGAGAGCGTCTATCGTCGCCATATTTATCAGAAATATCTTGCAGCTCTTTTTTGACCAAGTTCTTTAACTTAATTGCTGATCCCAGGAGAGACTCTAAACCACCACGTTCTTTTTCAAGTTCATTTTGCTCGCCTCGAATTTTAAATTCTTCTAATTTTGCAATTTGACGCAATTTCAAATCAAGCACAGCTTCCGCTTGAATATCAGTTAGTTTAAAGCGTTTAATCAACTCCTCTTTTGGTTTGTCTTCTGTACGTATAATTTCAATCACTTCATCAATATTTAAAAAAGCGGCTAAATAGCCTTCCAAAATATGTAAGCGTCTCAACACTTTATCTAATCGATATTGCAATCGACGACGCACTGTCACCATTCTAAACTTAAGCCATTCACCTAAAATAACATGTAATGACTTAACCGCCGGCAAACCATCGACACCAATCATATTCATATTGATACGATAAGTTCGCTCTAAATCTGTGCTAGCAAACAAATGGTTCATCAACTGCTCAATATCAATTCTATTTGAGCGCGGGATAATAACTAAGCGTGTAGGATTTTCATGATCTGATTCATCACGTAAATCAGCCACCATAGGTAATTTTTTTGCTTGCATTTGCGCGGCAATTTGCTCCATGATTTTAGCGCCACTGACTTGATGCGGCAGTGCTGTCACCACTACATCGCCATCCTCTTGAGACCAAATAGCGCGCATACGCAAGCTACCACGACCCGTTTCATACATTTTAATAATGTCTGCTTTGGGCGTAATAATTTCCGCACTGGTAGGCATGTCGGGTGCCGTTACGTATTCACATAACTCCGCACTGGTCGCCTTAGGATTTTGTAAAAGATGAATCGTTGCAGAGATAAGTTCACGTAAGTTATGAGGAGGAATGTCAGTTGCCATTCCTACCGCAATACCCGTTGTTCCGTTTAACAGTATATTGGGTACTTGCGCAGGCAGCACCTTTGGCTCGTCTAGTGTACCGTCAAAATTTGGCGCCCAATCAACGGTACCTTGACCCAGCTCACCTAAGAGCACATCACTATATGCGGTTAAACGAGATTCTGTATAACGCATTGCCGCAAAAGATTTGGGATCATCAGGCGCACCCCAGTTTCCTTGCCCATCAATTAATGGATACCGGTAAGAAAATGATTGTGCCATTAACACCATTGCCTCATAGGCAGCAGAATCGCCATGGGGATGAAATTTACCAATCACATCACCCACTGTACGCGCGGATTTTTTAAATTTAGCAGTTGATTTTAAACCCAGCTCGCTCATGGCATAAATAATTCGCCTTTGCACAGGCTTTAAGCCATCGCCGATATTGGGTAAAGCGCGATCAAGAATCACATACATGGAATAATCCAAGTAGGCTTTTTCGGCATAGCTTTTTATCGGTGTAGATTCATAAGCGTCAGGATTGACTACTTCGGACATATTTTTTTCCTAAGAATAATTAAATTAAAAGATGATTAACAGTATTACAGTTAGAGAAACAAACAATAAATACTCACTTTTTTGGAAGGCCCTAAACCTTATGAATATTCATCAGCAACGGCAACAGGTACATTCCATTTACGCCTAAAGGATTTATCATGCGAAAAAACCGCTAACTGCCAAAAATAATAGTTATCACTATAAGGAGATTGCGATGGCGGCTTATTTAGCGGAATGTCTGCCTTCAGTAATAAGCGAACGCCTATCATTGCTCTTTCTTGAACAACATTGACAGGCATTTTCCAAATCATTTCCACTCTAGTCTCCGCTGCCTCCGTCTCATAAACTTCTATTTGCTTCATCAACACTAATTCAGATGAAAATTGTAGACCTTCGCTATTTTTATTAATTTCAACATGGCCAGAAAGAGTCTGGCCTATGACTGCAGGAAATGGATTCATTACAAGAGGGGTATCACCAAACTTTGCACGTTTATATATTTTTTTAAATTGCAACAATAAAAACAAAAGAGGAAAAAAAAACACAATCAACTCCTTCATCTCAGTATATTCACCGGCATAATAATGAGCCAACAACTCATCACGAGAGCCATAAATAACATAAGCAGAAAAAAGCAGTAAAAAAATTAAGGGAACCCATTTTTTTCGGCTATTACGGCGACCTGTTCCGAGCGCCTGAATAATATGACTTGAACCCTGAGATGAATCGTTCCAGCTATTACCTGTATTCATAGTTTTTCTTATTTTCGTTAATCGTTGACGCAACAATCGCTTACCCATGAGACAAACGAGGTGCCGGCTGCTCTTTGATCGGCATGTGTACGAATGCAGCTAATAACGCCAAGCACACGCTCAACCACCAAACCACATCATAACTACCGTAAAAATCGTAAAGCCAGCCGCCTAACCATACACCAGAGAAACTGCCTAACTGATGACTTAAAAACACAACACCGTAAAGCAATGACATATAGCGAGTACCAAACATAAGCACCACCAAACCCGATGTCGGCGGCACAGTCGCCAACCACAATAAACCCATCACAACACTAAAAATAATAACACTACTCAAAGAGGGAGGTGTTAATAAAAACACGGTGATCAAGATAGCCCGCCCAAAGTAAATCAATGATAATAATTGTCGCATTGACCATTTGCCCGAAATTAAGCCTGAGGAATAGGAGCCAATGACATTAAACAAGCCAATAATCGCTATACTCCAAGCACCAATTTGAGAAGAAAAGCCTAGGTCATTTAAGAATGAAGGCATATGAACAGTAATAAACGCCACATTAAAACCACAAACAAAAAAGCCAACTAATAACCAACAGTAAGAACCATGTGCAAATGCCTCACGCAAGGCTTCGGGGATAGTTTGTTCTGCCAAATGCGCTTGAGTCGTCTCACTGGCACCCGAGTAAGGAGCCAGAGGGATTGCCAGCAAAGCCATTAATATGGTTGCCACTGCCATCAGATGTAGCGCAGTTTGCCAATCTGAAAAATCGATTACACCTTGAACCAATGGCACGACTAGAAATTGCCCAAGAGATCCTGCCGCCGTACCTAAACCCAAAGCCCACTGCCGCCTCTCTGGGCCAACAGCACGCACCATTGCAGGCAATACAATACCAAAAGCCGTTCCAGCAACACCCGCCCCCACCAACACGCCGGTACTGGCATTCAGCAACCAAATGCTTTCAACACTCGCAGTAAACCACATCCCAAGGCCATACAGCACAGCGGCACTAATAATAATTTTCGTGCTGCCGAAGCGATCCGCCAGCCCACCTGCAAATACTGCCACCACGCCCCATGTTAGATTCTGTATCGCCAAGGCGATGGAAATGGTCTGGCGACCCCAGCCATTGGGTTCGGTAATATCGGTAATGAACAAACCAAAACTCGAGCGAAAACCAAAAGATAGCAACAACAACCCACAAGCCGAGGCAACAACTAAGATTATAGGAGGAGTAAGCTTTCTCATTAACAACCCAAAAAAACATGTAAATTATAGGGGTGCACTCTAAGCTGTCTAAGGGTATCTGTAAACTTTACGATCGTGTTTAGGAAGAAGAAAAATCGCCAAACTCATGCTGAATAATGGACAGTGCGGCAAGCGGTGCCGTCTCGGCACGTAAAATACGGGGGCCTAGCCCAACAGAGCTAAAACCGTGGCGGTGAGCAAATGCCACCTCCGCTTCCGTCAAACCCCCTTCTGGACCCACTAATAACGCAACGCTGCTGACCGCTTCACTTGAAACCGAGCCAAATGTCTGAGCCTCGTATGGGTGCAACACAATTTTCTTGCCTGCCTTAAGAGATTCAACCCAGAGATTCAATACTTGCGGCGAAGCACTGTAGGAATAGATGTCCGGCCGGACTGTTCACACGCACTTACAACAACCTGTTGCCAATGATCGATTTTTTTCTTTAATCGATCTTGAGGGATTTTAATATCCGTGTATTCACTGAATAATGGTACGAAGGAGGTTACGCCTAACTCTGTGGCTTTTTGCAATAGCCAATCCATGCGGTCATTCTTTATTAAACAGCAAGCCAGTTCGATAGATAGCGGTGACTCAGACTTAGTATCAATAAAATCATCGACCTCAAAACTAACGGTTTTTTTATTCGAGTCAACAAGAGTAGCTCTGAACTCACCGCCTTGACCATTAAACAGAATAACCTGACGACCTATTTTCATGCGCAGCACAGTACTAACGTAATGCGCCACCGTCGACTCAAGCGTTAAGCGTTCGTTAAGCGTTATAGGCTTATTAATATAAATTCGGGAAATACGCATGAAAGAAAGTTTACAGCAGATGGAATAAAGCTAACAGCAGGCTGTCACTCATAAAGCGACAGCCTGTATTGAAAACTAACTTGCCGCAGACAAGCCTAAATTTTCGATGATGGTTTTAGTCGGCTCTAACTGATTCATCGTATAAAAATGTAAGCCTGGGATACCATTTTCTAGTAATATCTCACAAAATTCCGTAATAACATCAATACCGAAGGCCTGCATACTGGCCTGGTCATCGCCATAAGCTTCAAGCGCTTTTTGTAACCAACGAGGAATTTCTGCGCCACACATACCACTAAAACGCACCAAATTTTTAACATTAATAATCGGCATAATACCTGGATAAATAGGCTTATCGATACCGATTTTATGGCACTGATCTAAGAAATAGTAAAATGCATCGGGATTAAAAAAGTATTGCGTGATGGCGCTATCGGCTCCAGCATCAAATTTGCCTTTTAAATACTGAATATCCGTCGTATAAGATTGCGCCTCTGGATGAATTTCTGGGTAGGCTGCGACTTCCAAATGAAAGGCATCATTAAAATGCTCACGAATAAAAGCGACAAGCTCATTCGCATACACCATCTGTGAAGCGCCTCCCATACCAGAAGGCATGTCACCACGAAGGGCAACGATGCGATCAACGCCCGCCTCTTTATATTCTGACAATAAGGCCTTAATAGTTTCTTCTGAATCACCACCAAATGACAAATGAGGCGCTGTTGAGAAACCCTTCGCGTTAAAGTCTGCAACCAATGTTGTTGTATTATCTCGGGTTGAACCACCCGCCCCATACGTCATAGAAAAAAATTCAGGATTTAATTTTCCCAACTCATTGCGCACAACGATTAACTTGTCTCTACCAACATCTGTTTTTGGCGGGAAAAACTCAAAACTTAAACGTAATTTATCTTCAGTCATCTTAGCGTGTCTCAGATCGTGTAAAACGATAAAGGTGAAGGCAGAGTATTTATGGCTCCACCTTCACCTTCTTTTTTCAATACTAGCCCTACGTAATATACGGCTCCACTTATCTTTGATTGATAAGCTTTCCCTAGTACTTATAAGCCTCCGGCTTATATGGCCCATCAACAGGCACTTTAATATAATCAGCTTGGGTTTTGGTCAGCTTGGTAATAACGCCATTAAAACCCGCCACCATATCAGCAGCTACTTCTTCATCTAACTTTTTAGGTAACACTTTTAGATAAAGGTTATTTGATTTTTCAGACTCGGCTAAATCAGCAAACTTGGCTTCGTACAAATACATTTGGGCAAGCACTTGGTTAGCAAAAGAACCATCCATAATACGTGAAGGATGCCCCGTTGCATTACCTAAATTCACCAACCGACCTTCAGACAATAAAATCAAATGGTCTCCATGTTTTTCGCTACGATTAATTTTGTGCACTTGGGGCTTAACTTCGTCCCACTCCCAGTTTTCGCGCATATAAGCGGTATCAATTTCATTATCGAAATGACCAATATTACACACCACAGCACCGGGCTTTAATGCTTGTAGCATAAACTTGTCACAAACATTCGTATTACCTGTAGTAGTAACAATTAAATCAGTAGCACCCAGTAGTTGCTTGTTTATTGAATCAGCACTTTCAAGATTAACACCGTCATTATAGGGAGAAACCACTTCATAACCGTCCATGCATGCCTGCATCGCACAAATTGGATCGACTTCACTCACCTTAACAATCATACCTTCTTGACTTAAAGAGGCAGCAGAACCTTTACCGACATCGCCGTAACCCACTACTAACGCTTTTTTACCCATTAATAAATGATCAGTACCACGTTTTATAGCATCGCTTAAACTGTGGCGACACCCATATTTATTATCGTTTTTAGATTTAGT
>Ga0075467_10001894_pt1 | contig 16930 bp, 18 predicted proteins | sample DEB08_DNA_9_FD_75067 | JGI IMG/M metagenome (GOLD analysis project Ga0075467, IMG submission 75067) | Aqueous microbial communities from the Delaware River and Bay under freshwater to marine salinity gradient to study organic matter... | ecosystem: Environmental > Aquatic > Marine > Coastal ... | reverse complement strand
ATCGAGGAGCGCAACCCCGATAAGCGCATCATTCATGTCATCTGGGACAACGCTGCCTACCACAAAGGGCCCGATGTCAGAGCCTTCCTCGCCAGGACAGCTTGCCGTATCCATCTGATCCAGTTGCCGCCCTACTGCCCTCATCTCAATCGGATTGAGCGGCTTTGGGCCGTCTTGCATCCATACGTTCCCCACAATCACTACTATCCAAGTCAGAAGCATTTCGCCGACGCCATCCTTGCATTCATGCGTGAAACCATCCCGCAGGAATGGACGAAATTCCGCGACAAGGTCTCAGACAACTTCCGAGTCATAACCCACGAGAACTTTCGGGTTTTGAAGTAGAGGCGGTATAAATGAATAATATTTCTTGATGTCGGTGATCACTGTCGATCCGATCTCGTTTTGGCCTATCTAGGTATGCTGAATACTGCTTATGAGTTCTTTGATGCGGTTCGGTGACGAGGCAACGCATAAGACGGATTGCGGGTTGCCATTTACCGTCAGACACTGGATTTTGACCTCTGAGTAAGGAACGCTGTTGTGGACGTCGTATGATCGAATTTCTAGACGGGCTGGCAGCAGCGTTCTGGCTCGTTGTCAACCTTGATGAGGAGCTTTGGGAAATCAGTCTGCGGTCATTGCGCGTGACACTGAGCGCGCTTTTGATCGCAAGTGCCATTGCCATTCCATTGGGCACCTATCTTGCGGTACAGCGCTTTCGCTATAGGCGGTTTGTGATTTCGATGATCAACGCACTGATGGGGCTGCCGCCGGTTGTTGTGGGATTGGTCGTCTATATCATGCTGTCGCGGTCCGGGCCGTTTGGAGTTCTCAATCTGCTGTTCACACCGACGGCGATGATCATTGCGCAGGTCATCATCATAACTCCGGTTATCGCCTCAATCGCCCACCAGTCGATGCGCGAATTATGGGCCGAATATCATGACCTTTTGATTTCGCTGAACACCTCAAAACGGCAGCGGATACTGACGCTTATCTACGATGGCAGGCGCAATCTGCTCACGGCGGCATTGGCGGGATTCGGGCGTGCCATCGGAGAGGTCGGCGCCATCATGATTGTGGGTGGCAATATCGATCATGTAACCCGCGTACTGACAACGGCCATCGCACTTGAGACGGGCAAGGGTGATTTCGCACTGGCGCTGGGTCTGGGGTTCATCTTGATCGGCATTGCGATTTTGGTCAATCTCGCCATCCACACGTTGTCGCGCACCGAAAGGGAGGGGCGCTGGTGACGGCTGCGTTTCCATTGACCCTGAGCGGCGTGCAGGTCCGCAGGCAGGGTAAGACCGTGCTTGGTCCCGTTGATCTTACGCTTAACACGACCGGAACGACGATCATTGTCGGGCCAAACGGATCGGGCAAAACGACGCTGCTGCGGGTGATGCACGGGATCGAGCGTTTCAATGGGGGGCAGGTGGCTTGGGAACGCGATGATCCGGCCAAACACGGTTTTGTCTTTCAGACGCCTGTTATGATGCGACGCACGGTGGCCGAAAACCTCGCCTATCCGCTCAAGCTGATGAAAACGCCAAAAGACCAGATCGTTATGGCCGTGGATCACTGGCTGGCGCGGATCGGCCTCGAGGCGTCACGAGGTGGTCAAGCCACGCGCTTGTCAGGCGGGGAGCGGCAAAAGCTGGCGATTGCCCGTGCCCTGATCCGTAAACCCGACGTGCTGTTTCTGGATGAGCCTTGCGCCAATCTGGACGGTCACGCCACCCGCGAGATCGAAGTGCTTTTGCACGAGGTTGCCAGCGCTGGCACGCGGCTTGTCATGGCGACACATGACATGGGGCAGGCGCGCAGGCTCGCAAATGATGTTGTGTTTTTGCTGGATGGGAAGATACATGAATTCGGGTCTGCAGCGACAGTGTTTGCGACCCCCTCCACGCCAGAATTAGCAGCGTTTCTCAGAGGAGATATTGTTTCATGATCAGGGCCTTATGCATCACGATTGCCGTGCTCTATGCGCCAATTGCAACTGCAGATGTGATGCGCATGGCTGTGACCACGTCGTTCGAAAACTCTGGTCTCGCGGATGTTTTACTGCCCGCGATCAAGGCTGATCTGGATCTGGATGTCCAGCTTCTGGTGGTCGGCACTGGCCAAGCGCTGCGCCTTGGGGAAGCGGGCGATGTGGACGCGATACTGGTCCATTCCAAAGCCGCAGAAGAGGCATTTGTTGCAGCGGGTCATGGCACGTACCGCCGTGAAATCATGTATAATGATTTTGTGATTATCGGGCCAAAGGCAGACGGGGCAGGGATAGGTGCAGCCACCAATGCAGCCGATGCTTTGGGCCGGATCGCCGCTGCAGAGGCGGCCTTTGTAAGTCGTGGAGATGATAGCGGCACCCATAACGCCGAACTGGCGATCTGGACAACTGCGGGCATTGATACAGCTGCATTAGGCCCGTGGTATCAATCGGTCGGTGCGGGTATGGGGGCGGCACTGAACACGGCTGCGGGGCTTGATGTTTATGTCTTTTCAGACCGTGCAAGTTGGCTGAATTTCGGCAATAAGGACGGGCTTGCCGTGCTCTATCAAGGGGATCCGGCGCTGTTCAACCAATATGCGTATTTGCCTGTTAATCCGGCCAAGAACTCCCATGTCCGCAATGATCTTGCGGTGCAGCTTGAGGGTTGGTTGACCAGTCCCAAGGCGGCGACACTCATCGACGACTTTCAGATCGGTGGCGAGAAACTGTTTACGTTCAACGCTTCCGCAAACTGATCAGTGGCTATGCGGTTCATCGTCCAGATGGCCGTGCACGGCAAACTGCATGATGTCGGCCTGCTGCGCTTCGATCATCCGAAAGCTCTCGCGTACGCCAGCGGTGGTCAACTCTCGGGTGACGGTCAGCAGCGTGTTGGGGGCGTGATCGACACATAGCTCTGCCATCTGGTCGATCTCGTCGAGGGCCGTACCGCGCGCTGCTTCAACCGAGGGCGCGCCATAGATATCAACGAAATGCTGGGCCAGCAGGGTTGCAATCACGTCACGCTCCTGCGGCTCGATCTTGGTAACTGCGATGCAACTGACACGGCCAAAAGTTTCGCACCCCATCCAGCCGTTTGTAAACGCCTGCCGTGCCTTGCCGACAAGGTCTGCTTCGCCCCAGTTTGAAAACTCGAAGCCCCCAGAGATACACCATTCGCCCGTGCGGGCTGGGTTGTGGAAAATCCTTTGGTCGCTTTGATCAAAATGGATTGCGCGGGCAAGTTTCATGTGGGCCTCGTCAGGTTTGCAGTCAGCGGAATGAGAGTGGTCTTGTCGTCGATTTTGAGCAAAAGCCCAAAGCGGTCGTCAAGGCCGATGTAGGTGCCTGCCAGACCGCCTGCTTTCACTTCGCCCTCAAGACCATGCGCCAGCCCTTGCCATTCGCGGTGAATCTGGCCGGTGCCGCTGTCGTCCCATGTGTTGATGCCGACAAGCGTGTGCCTGACCCAGGCCTCCAATAGCGATATCGCGTCGATTTCGGCGCAGCCTTCGGCATAAAGCGCTGTTTGATCCGGTTGCAGACCGGTCTCGTCATTGTCGGGCCAAAGCGAAAGCGTGAGGTCAATGACCAGCCATTCCGGCTCGACCTCAGGCATGCCGGAGGCTGCCATGCGCAACGCGCCACAACGCCCGCCATTGACATAGACGATTCCATCCCAGCCCAAATGCACGCCCACTTCGGGCGGGCCAAGGGCACCAATGGCGTTTTGCAAACCGACACCGCAAATGGGCAGGATCACAGCCGCGTCAGCCAAGGTCACATCAGGTGCAAAGACAACCGCGGCGCGCAAGCGGTCTGAAGCAAGGTCAAAAATCACAAGGCCTGCGTCGCAACCGACATCTGCCGCCGCCACAGCCATCGCAAAGGGATCACCGCCCTGTGCGTCCTGTCCAGTGAACAGCGGTGGAAACTGTGGAGTGGTCATGCATGCCCCTTGGCAATCAAACCCTTGGCAATGCTGCGGAAGGCTTCGGCGGCTGGGCTGTCCGGTTTGGACACCACGATTGGCGCGCCACCGTCCGCCGCAAGACGTATATCGATGTGCAGGGGTATTTCTGCCAACAGCGGCACACCCAGCTTTTTGGCCTCTGCTGCGACACCACCATGGCCAAAGACGTGCTCTTCGTGACCGCAGGCTGAACAGATATGGGTCGACATGTTTTCGATCATGCCAATGAGCGGCGTGCCAAGCTGGTTGAACATATCAATGCCCTTGCGGGCATCCAAAAGGGCGATGTCCTGCGGGGTTGAGACAATGATCGCCCCGTTCAACTCAGATTTTTGCGCCAGCGTCATCTGCACATCGCCGGTGCCCGGGGGCAGGTCGACGATAAGTACGTCCAGCGCACCCCATTGCACCTGTGTCAACATTTGCTGCAAGGCACCCATCAACATCGGGCCACGCCAGACCACAGCCTGATCGTCATTGGCCATCAGCCCCAGCGACATCATCGTGACGCCAAAATTCCGCATCGGCAAGATGATCTTGCCATCCGGTGACGCAGGCCGCCCCGAGACACCCAACATGCGTGGCTGGGACGGACCATAGACATCCGCATCCAGCAATCCAACGCGACGTCCTTCGGCTGCCAGTGCACAGGCAAGGTTGGAGGCTACGGTTGACTTGCCGACGCCGCCTTTGCCAGAGGCCACTGCGATGATCCGGTCCACGCCTGGTATCTTTTGGGGCCCACTTGGTTCCGCACCGCGGGACGGCTTGAGGTCAGGTGGTGCCTTCGTTGTGCTGTGTGCCGTCATCACGATGGACACGGATGCCACACCCTCAAGTGTTTTGATCTGGGCCTCAGCGCTATCTTTGAGTGCTGTGTACGCGTCCACGTGGCTGCCACTGACTTCCATAACAAAGCGGACGACGCCTTCATTCACGGTCAAGGCTTTGACAAGGCCCGCCTCGACAAGTGTGCTGCCGCTGATTGGGTCCTCGAAGTTGGAAAGGACGCCAAGAATGGCTTCTCTGCTCACGGTCACGTTATGATTGACCTTCAATTTTGCCCGTCACGATATGCTCCATGTCCAGCCCGTCGATGGTCAAAACCATCTTTGCCTCAAAGCTGCGGCCTGTGGTGTCGCCTGCGTTGCGCAGGGCTTCTTCGATGGCTTGTTGCGAGGTGACGCCGACCTGCTTGAGGAACTTGCGCATCGACATGTTGAAATCTTCGCTCATTTGGTTGTCTCCGGATGTCTTGACCGCAGGTTGTCACCGGCCATAGGCTGGGCCATTCCTGCAATGGGTTTGATGTGAAATATCTCTGTCTTCTTTTTTGTGTAATGTTCCCAGCTATCGCGCAAGCGCAGAGTGCGGACTTTACCGTTTCCGCTGCACGGGAGGTCCGTAACACCGGCTTTCTGCAACATCTGTTGCCGCGCTTTTCGCTCAAACATGGTGTGCGGATCAAGCAGGTTGATGAACGTGGAGATGTTGTCATCGGGGAAAAAGGCGTGCCGGTGTTTGCAGGGTTGGACAAGGTTTGGTCTGTGACGGGGGCCAAGGCCACGGCGCCTGACCTGTTTGTGAAATGGCTTTTGTCGGACATCGGCAAACGCACGATTGAGAGTTTTAAACCGGTTGGCGTTGCGATTTTCACGGCGCAGGTCGAGGATCAGACAACCGAGCCGGTTCTGGCGTTCGAGGGGGATCCGGTGCAGGGTGAAGCCCTTTCCTTGACCCATTGCGGCCGGTGCCATGTCATCAACAAGACCAACCGCATGAAAGGGATGGGACAGACGCCGTCCTTCGCCCTGATGCGCACCTTTGACGATTGGGACAATCGGTTCGCAACATTTTACGTGCTGAACCCGCATCCGAGCTTCACCCAGATTGCGGAGATCACCGAGCCTTTTGCCGCCCATTTGCCGCCCGCGATTGTGCCGCTTGAAATCACCCAAGACGAAATCGACCATATACTGAGTTATGTCGCGACACTTGCGCCTGCTGATTTGGGAGCGCCTTTGCAATCTCAGTGATCCTTGCGCTTTGACAGGTAGTCATCTGTGGTGCGCGGGCGGGGACGTTCCTTGGAAGCAAAGGGATTATTTTGCGAATGAAACTGCGCATTGATACGGCAACCGTCACACATCTGGATCATCCGGGACGCGGCGGGGTTGGCAAACATCGAGTGATTGCCAGCCAGTTTTTCCATGATCTTCTCCACGGTAGATTTAACACCGAACAGGTTGCCGCATTCAACGCAGGCAAAGGGTTCTTCCTCATTGAGAGTTTTCTGGGTGAAGGCCGCATCGGTCAAATCGAACTGTGGTTCGAGCGTGATCGCCTTTTCAGGGCACACGTTGGTACAAAGGCCACATTGCAAACAAGCGTCTTCCTGAAAGCGCAGCTGGGGCAGATCGGGGTTGTCGCCAAGTGCGCCGGAAGGGCATAGCGACACACAGGCCAGACACAGTGTGCAGGCGTCGGTGTCGACCAAAACCGCGCCATAAGGCGCGCCAATCGGCAGGGGAATCGTATCGGATGTCGGGTTCAACGCCTTTGCCGCCAATCGCGCGACCTGACGGCGTGTGCCCAAGGGCAGGATTGGCGCATCAATTGCGCTCATTGGTGGCGTGCCAAACAAGTGATCCGACAAGGAATCGGGATCGCTGATATCAAGGATGGCCGCCTTGTCCGGCGCAATCGCAAGTGCAAGTTCAAGCTGGGGATCAAGTGCGTCACGCTCGGTCTTTGGTCCAACCAGAATGTCTACACTCGCGAATCCCGAGGCGAGTGCAGCCAGTATTTCGGCATGGCCAAAACCCGATAGCGCGTTGATTTCCATCGGGATCACATGCGCTGGCAACCCACGCCCATGGCGCGCTGAAAGGCTGATCATTTCCGCGCCGTGGTTGTCATGGACCAAAAGCGTGGCGTTCTTGCCGCCCGCCTTGCGGTAGGCCGTCGCCAATGTGTTGATCCGGCGAAAGATGTGGTCGGCGGTTGGCATGTCATAGCTGATCGCACCCGAGGGGCAGACAGCGGCACAGGCCCCACATCCGGCACAGATCATCGGATCGATGCTGACATGTTCGCCTGCCGACACAATCGCCCCAGTCGGGCAGACGTTCAGGCAATTGGAACAGGCCGGTTTTTCAGCTCGCGAATGGGCGCAGAGCGTTGGCTCCATCCGGACATAGAGCGGTTTTTCAAAGGTCCCGACAAGTTGGCTTGCTGCAAAAACTGCATGCGCCACTGCAGGTTGGCTTTTGGGATCGGCCCGCAGGTAACCATCGCGTTTTTTAGGGGCCGGAAAGAGGGGTGAGCCGCCTGTGAGATCAAGGATAACATCACATTGCGACAGCGCCCCGTCACGTGGATCCGTCAAACCCGGCGTGCCGCGTCCGCCCACAAGGCTTTGCTGGAAGGCATCAATTTTGACTTCGAACTGTCCAATCGTACCAGTGGCTTGTTTGAGCTTGCCAAGTACAACATCGTACTCATGTGTCGGTACGATATCCTCGCCGGACGTCAGCAGAACCGTCACTGATAAAGTCTCGACCAGCGACTTGGCAGTGGCCAGCGCGATGTCGGACGCACCGATGATCAGACATGTCCCTTCGGATATGACATCAACAGATCTATAGGACGGTTCCGGCAATATCCCGTCGGCAATAAGCGCCGCCATTTTGGGTGTGGTGAGGGCCGTGTCGTCGGTCCAGCCGGCGCGATCTCGGATGTCGATGAAGTGCGGCGCGTCGACGTCCAACTCTTCGGCGACTTCGGCGAACCTATGCGCTTCCTGGAGGCAGGCGATGACCACGTCACCGGCTTCGATGGCCTTGGCGGCAATATCGATCTGGCTGGTGCACAGGCTGGTGTGGCAGCCCGAACAGGCCAGCCCGGTCGCTTTGCTCAACGCCGCAGGATCAACTGTTTGGGAGCCAAGGCAGTCACATAGGAGCAGGGTCTTTGGCATATGTATTTCCAAGATTTGCGGCACAGTCTCCGGCACAGGTAGGCAGGAATCGGCAGTGCAGTAAACCGACAATCGCGCGACAGGTCGATCTGGAATTGTGTACATCTGCGGTGCGGCGCGCTGACGGAGGGATTTAGCGGAAGTCAAAACCTCGCTCTTTAAGTTAAACTATCTCGTATTTTTCCTTGCCGCATCGCCACAGTGTTTTCATGTATACAATTACATAAAGGGGCTTTTACATAAAGGGGCTTTGTAAATCGGTGAAAGTATTCCATTATAGGTGAAGGAATTTAGAAAGGCCCGTTCCTTGAAGTTAGCGTACCCCAATGCCCAATCTCTACCGCTTGGCGTTGTTGTCAGGCGCGCACCGGGTGTGACCCGTTGGGCAAAGTTTGCATGGACCGTATCATCCGTCTTGCCGGGGGCCGCCGCGGCGGATTGGAAAGTGATGCGCACCGAAGAGGACGTGACCGAATTTCACGCAGCGACGCTCCCTTTGACGCTATATGTGTCTGATGCTGAGGCCTATGCACACGAACTTCATGCGCGCGAACCTTCTGTATATGTGGTGCTGCGCCAAAACGAGCAAACCGATGACCTGCCTTGGATGGTCGCCCTTGTGACGGCATCCCCCTACGAGGCGCAGGATTATTGCGATTCTGCCGAAGAGTTGGTCGAGAAGATTCCGATGCCGGAAGGATTGCACAGCTGGATCGCAAGCTTTGTTGATACCTATTATGAAGAAGAAGCATTTGTGAAACGCCGTCGTGACAAGACGCGGGTTGACCGCGTTGATGACGGCATTGGTGATGCGCGCATCCGCCAGACCAGCGATGTGTACCGCGCGCCGCGCCGCAAAGAGGTGTCGAGTTGACCAAAATGCAATCCGCATGGTCGCGCCGCAGGGCTGCTGTTGCTGCTGAAGCACTAGCGGAAGAGCGTGCCGTAGAAGATGTTGTGATTGCGAAGCAGCACGAGGCATTGGCAGAAAAGACCGATGTCGAAATTTTGGAAGAACTTGGATTGCCCGACCCTGACGCGATGGTGCAGGGCGATGATTTTACGGCATTTCTAAGCAAAACGGTCCCCGCACATCTGCGCAAACGCGCATTGCGCACCCTTTGGCGCAGCAATCCGGTTCTGGCCTGCGTGGATGGGTTGAACGATTATGATGATGATTACCTGACAGGCAGCTATGGGCAGGATCCGATCAGCACGACCTATCAGGTTGGCAAGGGCATGCTGTCTCATCTGCTGGAAATGGAGCGTCAGAAAGAGGCGCTGTTGTCGCGGGTTGAAGAAGACGCGACACCAGAACCTAGCGAGGAACATCTTGACGCAGAGGAACAAGAAGGTCCTACAATAGCACAGATCGATGCGACAAATACGCTAGAGTCGGAAATCGAAATGCAGGAAGCAGAGCCGATGACGCCCACACCGCGACGCATGACATTCCATTTTGAGGACAGTGCCGCATGAATGTCGCAGCGCCCATCGCAGATGTGTCAGAAGAAGACCGTATGCGGGCTGATCTGTATAACTACCTAGGGCTGATGCTGTCCGCACCGCCAGATCAAATGCTGCTAGATCAAACAGCCGCGCTGACGGGCGATGAAACACCATTGGGCGAGGCCATTCAGGGGCTGGCGCGGGTTGCGAAAGTGTCCAAGACCAAGGCCGTGCAAACCGAATTCAATGCGCTGTTTATCGGATTGGGTCGGGGTGAATTGCTGCCCTACGCCAGCTATTATCTGACCGGGTTTTTGAATGAAAAACCACTTGCTAACTTACGTGACACCATGGCGACCTTTGGGATGACCCGGGCGGCGGGCAAGTTTGAACCCGAGGATAACATCGCGTCGTTGATGGAGATGATGGGCGGAATGATTATTGGCCGTTTTGGCCGCGTGGCCAGTGCCGAGGAGCAAAAACAGTTTTTCAACGCTCACGTCGGCACGTGGGCCGCACATTACTTTACCGATTTGCAGGCCGCAAAATCATCGGTGCTTTATGCATCGGTTGGCGCTGTCGGCATCGCGTTGATGGATATTGAACGCGAAGCATATCGTATGACGGCAAGTTAACAGATTTGCCAATTAACCGGTGGGGATGCCCGCCAAACAGGGAAGGGGAGACATCCCATGACGGACCAAACCAAAGCCGCAAGCCGCCGCGACTTTCTGAAAATTGCAGGAACAGCCGCACCCGCAGCAGCAGCAGTAGCTGTCGTTGCAGGAAGCGGCGCGCAAGCGGCGGCCGATCCTGTTGATCTGTCATCCGAGAAGATGCAAGATACCGCACACACGCGGGCCTATCTTGAAAGCACTCGCTTCTAAGGTTTGCGCTGCGCGCGTCACGAATTTGTCCAGCTAGACTGGATCAGGGAGGAAGACCATGCTGAGGAAAAAGACCAACGGATACACACGTCGTTCAGGACGCACCCCGATTGCCGTCAACAAGGGGGCAAGTGGCATTGACCGCCGTGGCTTCTTGCGCGGTTCGGGCCTTGCCATCGGAGGATTGGCGGCAATTGCGGCCACTGGTGGATCAGTAACACAAGCCACGGCGCAGACCGCTGCGACCCGCGCTGTTGAGACGATCAAGTCAGTTTGCACCCATTGTTCGGTAGGCTGTACCGTCATCGCCGAAGTCGACAATGGTGTTTGGATCGGTCAGGAACCCGGTTTTGACAGCCCGTTCAACCTTGGTGGGTATTGCGCCAAAGGGGCGGCAGTACGCGAGCACGCCCACGGCGAGCGCCGTCTGAAGTACCCGATGAAAAAAGAGAATGGCGAATGGGTTCGTATCAGTTGGGAAGCCGCGATCAACGAGATCGGCGACGGCATGAACAAGATCCGCGAAGAGAGCGGTCCGGATTCTGTCTATTGGTTGGGTTCAGCTAAGCACAATAATGAACAGGCCTATCTGTTCCGCAAATTCGCAGCCTATTGGGGGACAAACAACGTAGACCATCAGGCGCGTATTTGTCACTCAACTACGGTGGCCGGTGTGGCGAACACATGGGGCTACGGTGCCATGACCAACAGCTACAACGACATTCACAAGTCCAAGGCGATCTTTTTGATCGGCGGTAACCCGGCAGAGGCGCACCCTGTATCGCTGCTGCACATTCTGAAAGCAAAAGAACAGAATAACGCGCCGCTGATCGTTTGTGATCCGCGCTTTACCCGCACGGCGGCTCATGCGGACGAATATGTCCGCTTCCGCCCCGGCTCTGACGTGGCGCTGGTATGGGGCATTCTGTGGCATATCTTTGAAAACGGCTGGGAGGACAAAGAGTTCATCCGTACCCGTGTCTGGGGCATGGACCAGATCAAAGAAGAAGTGGCCAAGTGGAACCCTGAAGAGGTTGAGCGCGTCACCGGCGCACCAGGCAAGCAGCTTGCCCGCGTTGCACGCACATTGGTTAACAACCGCCCCGGCACCGTAATATGGTGCATGGGCGGCACACAACACACCAACGGCAATAACAACACCCGCGCCTACTGCATCTTGCAGCTGGCACTTGGCAACATGGGTGTTGCTGGTGGCGGCACCAATATTTTCCGCGGTCACGACAACGTTCAGGGTGCGACCGACCTTGGTGTGTTGGCCGATACTCTGCCGGGCTATTATGGTCTGTCTGCTGGCGCTTGGGCGCATTGGGCGCGGGTTTGGGAAGAAGACCTTGATTATCTCAAGGGCCGTTTCTCGGAAGCGTCTTACGGCGATACAGCCATGATGAACTTGACGGGTATTCCTGTCAGTCGCTGGATTGATGGCGTGCTGGAAAGCAAGGAAAACCTTGACCAGCCGGACAACACCCGCGCCATGGTTCTTTGGGGCCATGCACCAAACTCTCAGACCCGTCAGAAAGAAATGAAGACGGCGATGGAAAAACTCGACATGCTTGTCGTAGTGGATCCTTATCCAACTGTTTCCGCTGTCCTTCAGGACCGGACGGATGGTGTGTATTTGCTGCCCGCATGTACGCAGTTCGAGACACGTGGTTCTGTCACAGCCTCCAACCGTTCGCTGCAATGGCGCGACAAAGTCGTCGAGCCACTGTTTGAATCAAAGACCGATCACTGGATCATGGCCCGTTTTGCAGAAAAGTTCGGGTTCCACGATAAAATCTTTCGTAACATCGCTATCGACGAAGGCGATGAGCCCAACATCGAAGACATCACCCGCGAGTTTAACCGTGGCATGTGGACAATCGGTTATACTGGCCAGAGCCCTGAGCGCATGAAAATGCACATGGCCAACCAGCACACATTCGACCGCACAACGTTGCGCGCGATCGGTGGACCGGCAGACGGGGACACCTACGGGATGCCATGGCCATGCTGGGGCACACCCGAGATGAACCACCCCGGCACCGCGAACCTGTACGACATGTCTATGCCCGTCGCTGAGGGCGGCCTGACATTCCGTGCACGTTTCGGTGTGGAGCGTGACGGCGACAATCTGTTGGCCGAAGGAGTGTTCACACCGGGTTCGCAAATCGAAGACGGCTACCCCGAATTCACCATGCAAATGCTGATGGATCTGGGCTGGGATGGTGATCTGACCGCAGACGAACGCTCGTCGATTGAAACGGTTGCAGGCGCTGCTGATAAAGTTGGTGGCGTGAACTGGAAAACCGACCTTTCGGGCGGTATCCAGCGTGTGGCAATTGGCCGTGGTTGTGCGCCATTTGGCAACGCAAAGGCGCGGGCCGTTGTTTGGACCTTCCCCGATCCGGTCCCAATCCACCGCGAGCCGCTTTATACCAACCGTCGTGATCTGGTGGCTGATTATCCGACCTACGAGGATAAGAAGTTCTGGCGCGTGCCGACCATGTATGCCTCAATTCAGGAAAAGGATTTCTCGACCGAGTATCCGATCATTCTGACCTCAGGTCGTTTGGTTGAATATGAGGGTGGCGGCGACGAGTCACGCTCGAACCCTTGGCTTGCGGAATTGCAGCAAGACATGTTTGTTGAGATCAACACACGTGACGCCAACAACCTTGGTGTCCGTGACGGCGAACAGGTCTGGGTCGAAGGCCCAGAAGGCGGCAAGGTCAAGGTAATGGCGATGGTGACAGAGCGTGTCGGCGAAGGCGTGGCATTCATGCCATTCCACTTTGGCGGACACATGGAAGGCGTTGATCTAAGGGATAAATATCCTGAAGGTGCCGACCCCTTTGTCTTGGGTGAATCCACCAACACTGCACAAACATATGGCTATGATAGCGTAACCCAGATGCAAGAGACGAAAGCGACTCTTTGCAAAATCTGGACAGCATAAGGGAGAATGTAGAATGGCTAGAGCGAAATTTCTCGTAGACGCTGAACGCTGCATTGAATGTAACGCTTGCGTCACGGCCTGTAAAAACGAACACGAAGTGCCATGGGGCATCAACCGTCGGAAGGTCGTCACCATCAACGACGGCTCTCCCGGTGAGCGGTCCATTTCGGTGGCGTGCATGCATTGCTCGGACGCGCCTTGTATGGCGGTCTGTCCGACCGACTGCTTCTATCAAACCGACGAAGGCGTTGTCTTGCACTCCAAAGATCTGTGCATCGGCTGCGGCTATTGCTTCTATGCGTGTCCGTTTGGCGCGCCGCAGTATCCACAGGCAGGCAACTTTGGCTCACGTGGCAAGATGGACAAATGCACCTTCTGCGCTGGTGGTCCGGAGGAAAACAACTCCACCGCTGAGTTCCAGAAGTATGGTCGCAACCGCATTGCAGAAGGTAAACTGCCGATCTGTGCCGAGATGTGTTCAACCAAGGCTTTGTTGGCGGGTGACGGTGACGTTGTATCCGGCATCTACCGCGAGCGTGTTGTTGCACGCGGCTTTGGCTCCGGCGCATGGGGCTGGGGTACGGCTTACGAACAAAAGGGCGGCTAAAAGCCCTTTTGAGACTTTTTAGAGGGGCGGCCAATTTTCGGTCGCCCCTCTTTCATCCCAACATAAGGAAGTTCCGATGTTGCGTCTCCTTGGCTTGCTGGCCCTCATGTGGACCCTTGCAGTTCCTGCACTCGCGCAAGAGGTGCCCGCAGATGCGCGCGCTGCAACGGGTGGGGCACAAACACTCGAAGACATCATGCGCAGGCAAGAAGGCGCGAAGATTGACGATAGTTTCCGCAGTGATCTGACGGGAAACCCTGATGCCGCTGCGGCCACAACCGATCAGCTTGGCACATTAGGTGGGGCGTCTGACCCTGATCTTTGGCGTGCTTTGCGTTATAACTCGGCAGATATAACAACACAGGCCCGCAATCCTGCGGCCACGACACTGATGCAAGACGGTGGCATGTGGTGGCTTTTGTTCCGCGAAGGTCCGATGTTAAAAATCGCGGTCTACCTCTTGGGCGGCACGGTTTTGCTGTTGGCGCTCTTCTATCTGATCCGCGGCCGTATTCGTATTCACGGTGAAAAGACCGGCCGTACCATCGTGCGCTTTAAATCGATTGAGCGCTTTGGCCATTGGTTGTTGGCGTCGTCGTTTATTGTACTGGGGATCACCGGACTGATTTCCCTTTTTGGGCGTAAAGTTCTGATCCCCGCTTTCGGCCACGAGACATTCTCGTTCCTGGCTGTGATGAGCAAATGGGTGCACAATAATATTTCATGGGCCTTTATGGTCGCCTTGGTGATCATCTTTTTCGCTTGGGTTGTGCACAATTTGCCGGACAGGACTGACCTCAAGTGGCTTGCACGGGCAGGGGGCCTGTTCGGAGGAGAACATCCACCAGCCAAGAAATTCAACGCCGGTCAGAAGCTGATTTTCTGGGCGGTTATCGTCTTGGGTGGGTCGATTTCGCTGTCAGGCTTGTCACTGTTGTTTCCGTTCGAGATCAACCTCTTTGGGCATACCTTCTCTACGCTCAACAGCTGGGGTTTGCCGGGCTTGTTCGGACTGGATGATTTGCCCTATCCGTTGTCGCCTCAGGAAGAGATGCAATACGCGCAGCTTTGGCACGCGCTTGTCAGCCTGATCCTGACAGCAATCATTTTCGCCCATATCTATCTCGGCTCTGTCGGGATGGAAGGGGCCTTTGATGCGATGGGCAAGGGTGAGGTTGAAGAGCAATGGGCGCGTGAGCATCACAGCATCTGGGCGCAAGAAGTTCTGGATGGCCAAGCCAATAGTACGGAGAAGAATTGAGATGAAATCTTTCCTGTTCGCCCTTGTCGCCCTTGTTGTCATTTCAGTTGGCGCAAACCAGATTTTACAACAAATCGGTTTTTCCAGCTCAAACGCAGGGACATCGTCTGAAAATGTCAGACTTTCAGACTAGAAATCACGCCAGATTTGAAAAGTACCTACGCGGATAAAGTCCCGTAGGTACTTTTTAACAATCTGAACAGAGTACTCTGTCGTCACACGAACTGTAACGCTGCTTTGCGAGCTGACGAGCTTATTAGCCTGCGCGTGCGATTGAGATCAAATCGCCAATGCCGTTCTCGGCGGCCCCCTGAAACTCGATGATGATCTTTTCACCAGCAATCAGATCAGCGGGCAAGGCGAAATCGGCGGGGATCGTCCAGACAGTTTTGTCGTCCAGCACGATAATGTTGTCGACGCGGTCATAGGCGAGGACGGAACCCGTGACTTCATCCGCCAGTGCGGGAACAGCCAGAGCGACAAGGGTGATTGCAGAAAGAAGTACGCGCATTTGAGAACCTCCAGGTTGAATGCAAAGGGCACATTGTTCCTCTCTGCGCCGCCACGCAATGAGTCTTATGATGCGCTATGAAAATAGTTTGATGGGCTTATGAGGGCTGCAGGGTTGGTGAAAAGCACCAAGCCTCGGTCGAAGGCGTCACGCAGTTCAGGCAAGTCGGCGAGCTCTTATGCGGGTGTCGTTTACCTACTCGGCGTCTCGCGCACAGTAGCCGCAGGCGGTGTAGCTGGACGTTCATATCGTCGCGTTCCGATACTAAAACTCGATTTGAACGGTCGGGCTTAACAGCGGTATCGTTTCACCCGCAAGATAGCATGTTATCCACAATTCTCTGTTCCGACGGGCTTTGTATTTTCATGACCTGCGCGCATCTATGTTTTGAAAGACATGAAACAGGAGTTCTTATACCACCGGCTTGACCATCTGACTCTTTTGGGATTCCCAATTTGGTGAAAGTCTGACTCAATCGCTCCAACCGATTTGGAGGTTGGAATGGCGGTTAGGATTACACGCGATGACGCGGCAGCTTCGGATTTGCGCAGACAATCGGGGCGCGTGAAGGATGGACGCAAATCGCGGCGGCTCTTGCTGACGCGGCCTTGGCATCAATGGCCCGTCCTCCGACCACTTGCCGCATTACTGGATCGAGCGCTAGGCGGTCCGCATCATTCACATCACCGTACCCAGCAAGCCGACCAAAGACCGACTGTCGCAACAGGCCGACCAGTGCGTGCAGGCGATTGTGACCAGTGCGGGTGTCTCTCAGAACGCCGCCCGCAGTTTCGTGCAGGCCAAGCACCTGGTCCAGTTCCCGAAACAACAGCAGACCACCGTCCGAACTGATCTTCGATCCATGAAATTTCAGCCGCACGCGACGGTCAAATCCAAGCCGAACATTTCCCGTTTCGCCTGCACCCTTTTGGTGATCCATAATTCGCCGCCTTCAGCCCACTTTACGTGCTGAAATATAATACATTACTCATCATCAAAGGCGTGAAATCTCCCCTTTACTTGGGGAATGCGGGTTTAACTATTCCGGTCTGCAAAGCGTTTGGTCGGGCCCTAACTGACTGCAAAGCCTCAAAAATTGCCTAATTGGCCCCACAGCATTGTTTGTATTTGCGGCCAGAGCCGCAGGGGCAGGGGGCGTTTCGGCCGACTTTCTTTCCCTTAAACGGTTCATGGATTTGATTTGCTGCAGACCATGCAGGAAAGGGATCATCGGTCCGACCAGATTTCGTCCAGTCGTTGATTGCCAGAACCAGGTTCGGGATGAGGTCGGGGGCTTCGT
>Ga0075467_10001893_pt1 | contig 16932 bp, 14 predicted proteins | sample DEB08_DNA_9_FD_75067 | JGI IMG/M metagenome (GOLD analysis project Ga0075467, IMG submission 75067) | Aqueous microbial communities from the Delaware River and Bay under freshwater to marine salinity gradient to study organic matter... | ecosystem: Environmental > Aquatic > Marine > Coastal ... | reverse complement strand
CCAAACCTGTTGGCACTTTGGTGCATGACGCGCTGCTGCCCGGTAAACGCATATGGTTTTTGGCAACGGGCACGGGGCTTGCACCTTTTGCCAGCTTGATGCGCGACCCCGAAACCTATGAGAAATACGACCAAGTCATCATGATGCACACCTGCCGCACCGTGGATGAGCTGGAGTATGGGCGCAGGTTGGTTCAGGATTTGAAGAATGACGAGCTGATCGGTGAGATGGTTGACGGCAAGCTGCTGTACTATCCCACGACCACACGCGAAGAGTCGGCGCATATGGGCCGGATCACCGATAACTTGTCGTCAGGCAAAGTGTTTGAAGACCTTGGCTTGCCCCCCATCACCGCCGCCGATGACCGCGCGATGGTGTGTGGGTCAATGGCGTTCAACATCGATGTCAAAGCGGTGCTCGAAAGTTTTGGTCTGCGCGAAGGGGCCAATTCCGCGCCCTTGGAATACGTCGTTGAAAAGGCATTTGTCGGCGACGGGATCTGACCGGATACCTTAACGCAACACATTAAAAAAGCCGCGCAATACTTTGCGCGGCCTTATTATTTTCTGGACTGATGGATCAAAGACCCATTGCCGCTTTCACTTGGTCCAACACGCCCTGCAACAACAGCGGGTTGCCAGCGACAGTGTCGATGGCCGATTTCAGGGATGCTTTAGTGGCGTCATCCAAGGACGACCCATCAATCATTGCAGCGACTTTTGCCGCATCAAAGTTTGCAGCATCCAGCAGCTTGCTTGGGTCCATCGCATCAGCTGCGCTGTTTGCAGCATCTGCAGCGGCCTTCTCGGCTGCATCTGCGGCAGCTTTGGCTTCTTCGGCAGCTTTTGCAGTAGCTTCTTCAGCGGCGGCAGCCGCGGCATCCGCTGCAGCTTTGGCTTCGGCTTCAACCGCTGCAGCTTTTTCTTCAGCGCTCATTGCTGCTTCTTCAGCGGCTTTCAGTGCGGCCTCTTCAGCGGCTTTCAGCTCTTCTGCAGCCTTGGCAGCCGCTTCTTCAGCCGCTTTCGCCGCAGCTTCGGCTGCTGCAGCCTCGGCAGCTTTTGCCTCTTCAGCCGCTTTGGCCGCAGCTTCTGCAGCTTTTGCTTCTTCTGCCGCTTTCATTGTTGCTTCTTCTGCCGCCTTTTGGGCTGGAACAACGCTGAATTGATAATAGCCAAGACCGGCCACGGCGATTAGGACGGCACCTACGATAACATTCTTATTCATCATTTAATCTCCCATAACCCGTCTGTGCTGACGGTTGCGGCCGCTACATGACAGAAACAGGTGGAATTGAAAAGAGTTTGCCGCCATGCAGCATCACTAAAGGCATGTTTCGACCGAAAGGTGTTGAACAACCGCGCGCACGGGTCTATTTTACGCCGCGTGGGGGCACGCCCTCGCACCGATATCAATGAAAGAAGGAAGCAAACCATAGCCCGCAGACCCCACAACGCCCCGCCGCAACGCGATACGGGCCCCCGCGTGAACGACCGCATCCGCAGCCCCGAGATTCGCCTGATTGGTGCGGATGGCGAAAATGTGGGCGTGGTAACGCCCGCCCGCGCGATGGCCATGGCCGAGGAGGCCGGGCTTGATCTGGTCGAAATCTCGCCCAATGCGGAGCCACCGGTCTGCAAGATCATGGACTTTGGCAAATTCAAGTATGAGCAGCAAAAGCGCGAGGCAGAGGCCCGCAAAAAGCAGCACATCATTGAGATCAAGGAAATCAAGTTCCGTCCCGGCACTGACAAGCATGACTATGATGTGAAAATGCGTTCCGTGCTCAAGTTCTTGGGCGAAGGCGATAAGGTCAAGGTGACCTTGCGGTTTCGGGGGCGTGAAATGGCCCACCAGCAGCTTGGTCTGGAACTGTTGAACCGCGTGGCCGATGACGTGATCGCCGAAGAGGCTGGAAAGCTGGAAAGCTTTCCAAAGCTCGAAGGCCGCCAGATGGTAATGATGATCGGGCCAAAGTAACCGCCCCATCCTTGCAAAATATCAAAAGAGGTCGCCAATGCGGCCCTTTTTTTTATGCTTTTTGGCCTGCCCTAGCCTTCGCGCGGTTTTGGCCTGCTGGGGATTTCCTTCAGCAAACCACCTACCCCCATCGCAGATATTGCGCGCGCAGTCACAGGCACCCCGCACATCACGCGTTCCAGCACCCAATCCGCTCCGTTAAGCGCGGGCGATTTGGCACAGCCCGGCAAACCGATTACCGGCACGCGGCCAAGCCGCCCCATAAACAGCAAGTTCCCCGGGTCGACTGGCATCCCAAAATGCACAACTTTGCCACCAGCCTTACGCAATGCCTCGGGTGCAGTGTCGCGCAGGTCCGAGGTGGCAGAGCCTGTGAGGATCAAGATCAAATCTGCATTCCGTACCGCCCCAAGTGCCGCCGCCAATTCCGCCATACGGTGCGGCACAACCTGTTTCGGCGCAAGCGTCCCGCCAAGTCGCGCCACACGATCAGCGGTGACGCGGTGGCCTTTGGTTCCATCATCCTTCGCAACAGACGTTTGTATCAGCACAACACGGGCCCGCACAGGCGGCAGCAGCGAAATTGCGCCCGCGCCCAGCGCACAGGCTCGCGCCAAGCCGTCACGCGGCACGCCGTAAGCGATGATCTTGATCGTCGCGACCATCCCCCCCGCCTCCATCCGTTGCCATTCGGGCGCCGTGGCGGCGGTAATCATTGCTTGCGCCGCGTTCAATTTATCAATGGCCCGCGCATTCAGCCGCACAATCCCCGGCCCTGCGGCAAGTATATTCACCCGCCCCGTGCCCATACTGCGCAGCACCAGCCCAGCCGCCGCTTCATCCGGCACCAAAGCGCGGGCAAGAGCCAAGGCGGCGGCATCCTCATGCACATCCTCTGCGCCTAGGCGCGCCACGGTTACAGCCTCAATCCCCGCGGCGGCCAGCAAAGCAAGCTCTGTCTGCCCCAGCACAATGCCCTTGCGCAAGCGGCCGCCATTGGGCAGCGCCACGGAATGAGCCAAGATCGCGCCATCGGCCTGCGCCAAAGAAACCTCGCCAAACTCCATCAGGATTGCCGCAAGGTCTGGGTGATTTGCGCCATGATCGACACCGCGATTTCCGCAGGAGATTTCGCCCCGATGTTCAGCCCCACTGGCGCATGAATACGCGCGATCTGTTCGGACGAAAGGCCTTCGGCCTGCAACCGTTCCACTCGCTTGGCATGGGTGCGGGTTGACCCAAGGCTGCCGATATAAAACGCATTGGATGCCAGTGCTGCCAGCAGCGCCGGATCATCCAGCTTGCTGTCATGGGTTAGCGTGACAATCGCGGTACGCGCATCAGGTTTAAGTGCAGCCATCGCCTCGTCGGGCCAATCCTCGACAACCCTTTGCCCGGGAAACCGCTGCGCCGCCCCGAACGCCCCGCGCGGGTCGATAAGAATGGGATCATAGCCACAAGCACGCGCCATCGGCACCAAGGCTTGCGCGACATGCACAGCGCCCACAATCATCATCCGCAGCGGCGGGTTATGGACAGCGATGAACCAACCATCTTCTTCCAGCCCCGACCTGTCACTGCGCAGGCGGCTGGCAATCGCCGCGGCTCGCGCATCATCAGGGCCAAGCGCCAATCGCCGCTCATAGGTTTTCAGATGGGTCAGAGCCGCTACAGCCTGCCGAGCTGCCCGTGCGGCCACCAAATCCGCCAGCAGCGCAGGCGCAATGGCAAGCGAGGTGTCGCCCACAGGCTCCACGAGCACCCGGATGGTACCGCCACAGGCCAGCCCCACGGCAAACGCATCAACGTCCGCTACCCCAAAGGTTAAGAGCTTAGGCACACCGCTGGCCAAACAATCCATCGCCGCATGCACCACCGCAGATTCGACACAACCGCCCGAAACCGAACCCATCATCGCGCCGTCGCCAGAAATCGCCAACTGGCTACCCACCGGGCGCGGTGCCGACCCCCAAGTGTCAATCACAGTAGCAAGAGCTGCGCCTTTGCCAGCCTTGTGCCAACCCAGCGCAATCTCGGGAATATCGTCATATGTGGTCTGTGTCATCTCGCCCCCCCAGCGTTTGGTTTTACGCCAAATCCTTGCGCTAGTCGCCACTATTTTTCGCGCAACATTGTTAGTAGTCGCGCCTTTTCACAACCATCACTTGCATCGGAAACGGCGGCCCCCAAACGCCTCGAACGTGGCGATGGAATGACCCACGCGAAAGCTGTCGACATGTGGCAACATTGCCTTGATACCACTTGCGCGTGGTGCAAACCCATCCCACCGAAGCAAAGGGTCCAGCCATTCATAGTATTGCAAGCAGATCAAGCGGCGGCCCAAGCCCGCAGCAATTACCTTGGCAATCTCGGTTTTACCGACGCCTGCCTCTCCCTCCAACTGCAAAGGCCGTCCTAGTTTCAGCACCAAAAACACTGCGGTCGAAAGCGCGCGCGCTGACATAGCCCTGTTCCGCCAGCGTCGCCTCAATCGCATCAATATTTGTGGGAACTGCAGTCACATCTGCCTCTTGCTTTGATGCCACCAAACCAACCTGCGCTTGCGGGGGCAAGCTAATGTGGTGACGTGTTGTGCGCATCTCCAGCACTGCCGTCAGCTAAAATCCATTCCCGGAATTGACGAAAGGCCACAATATCAAGGCTGCGCTGTGGATAGGTCAGCGCATAAGGTGTATCGGAGGTCATCGAGCGCGCCGAGGCGAGTTGCAGCGCGCCTGACGCCAGATCAGGGCCAACAAACACTTCTGGTACTAACGCAAGCCCCAATCCGGCCCGTGCTGCTGCCAAAACCATACCAAACTGTTCAAACCTCGGGCCACGCAAAATGGTAATCGGGTCCAACCCGGCGTTTAAAAACCAATCCAGCCAAAGGTTTGGCCTAGTCGCTTGTTGCAAGAGCGGCAGGCCGGCCAGATCGGCATCGTCGAGCATCCCGGCCTTTGGCAAAAGCGAAGGGGCGGCAACCACAACCAAACGTTCTTTGGCCAAGATATCCATATCGGCACCGCGCAATGGGCCTTGCGCACGGATGATTGCCACATCTCTTGGGTCACGCTCAAAATCCAAGGGGGTAAGCGTGGCGGTCATGTCAAAGGTCACTTCCGGCGCAAGCGTCGCGAAATGGGACAAGCGCGGGATCAACCACAACGCCGCAAAGGTCGGCAAAACCGCCAGCCGCAGCACAGCACGGTGCCCACCAAAGGACATGACAGTCAGTGCCGCACGGTCCAAATCGGCCAGCATCCGCTCGGCCTCGGGCAGCAGCGCGCGGCCCGCATCAGACAGCACAAGCCGTTGGCGGATACGGTGAAAAAGCGCCACACCCAGCCGCGCCTCAAGCGTAGTCAGCGCCCGACTGATCGCACTTTGCGTCAGCCCAAGCGCTGCGGCAGCACGGGTGGCTGTCCCCGTACGGGCTGCTTGGGCAAAGGCCTGAAGTTCAGGCAAGGTGGGGGTATAGGCGTGGCGCATGGAACCAAGTTTATGCGCAATGCTCATAAACTTGCAAAGCTTATTCATTTGAACCTTGGAGGTTTTACGGGTATTTACGGCCTAACCGAGATGCACAGGAGCCGCGCGATGGACAAGCCACATCTGAAAGCCAAGGATGCCCCCGATCTGGGCCGTTTCGATTGGGAAGACCCCTTCCGACTGGACGACCAATTGACCGAAGAAGAACGGATGCTGCGCGATGGGGCGCGGGCCTATGCACAAGAAAAGTTGCAGCCGCGCGTGACCAAAGCCTACCGTGAGGAAAGCACTGATCCGGATATTTTCCGCGAAATGGGTGAAATGGGATTGCTGGGCGTGACGGTGCCAGAGGAATACGGCGGGATTGGCGCGTCTTATGTAGCCTATGGATTGGTCGCGCGCGAAGTGGAGCGTGTGGATTCGGGCTATAGGTCGATGATGTCGGTTCAGTCCAGTTTGGTGATGTATCCGATCTATGCTTATGGCTCCGAAGAGCAACGCAAGAGGTACCTGCCCAAGCTGGCCGCGGGTGAGTTTATCGGTTGCTTTGGCCTGACCGAACCGGATGCGGGCTCAGACCCCGCGGGGATGAAAACGGTCGCCAAGAAAACGGCCAATGGCTACGTTCTGAACGGTGCCAAGATGTGGATTTCGAACTCTCCCATCGCCGATGTTTTCGTGATCTGGGCCAAATCGGATGCGCATGGCGGCAAGATCCGGGGCTTTGTGCTGGAAAAGGGGATGAAAGGGCTGTCGGCACCAAAAATAGCGGGCAAACTTTCGTTGCGGGCCTCAATCACGGGCGAAATTGTGATGAAAGATGTGGAAGTGGGCGAGGATGCTTTGCTGCCGCATGTGGAAGGCTTGAAGGGGCCATTTGGGTGCCTGAACCGCGCCCGGTATGGCATTTCTTGGGGCGTTTTGGGGGCGGCAGAATTTTGTATGCATGCGGCCCGGCAGTATGGATTGGATCGCAAACAGTTCAATAGACCCCTGGCGCAGACCCAGCTTTATCAGCTGAAACTGGCCAATATGATGACCGATATCAGCCTTGGACTGCAGGCCAGCTTGCGGGTCGGCAGGCTTTTGGATGAGGCAAATGCGGCGCCGGAAATGATCTCTATCATCAAGCGGAACAATTGCGGCAAGGCGCTGGAAATTGCCCGCCATTCAAGGGACATGCATGGCGGAAACGGGATCCAAGAGGATTACCAGATCATGCGCCACATGGTGAACCTTGAGACGGTCAATACCTATGAAGGCACCCATGATGTTCATGCCTTGATTTTGGGTAGGGCGGTCACTGGCTTGCAGGCGTTTTTCTAAGATTAAATGGCCCCGCCGGGTGCAAACTCGGCGGGATGTTCGCGCGCGGACAATTTTTCAAACTACTGAAAATGCTATATAATACCATCTTTATTAACCCTATTTTAATACGCTCGCGCGCAAACGATTTGCTGCGCTAAGAGCGGTTGGCGATTGGAGCTTCGCCCTGCATTTGGCGCGTTTTCGGTTGGGGTTTGAGATTTGGGATTGAGGGCTTTAGCAAAAAGCCGGCCGGCTCGACCCGCGTTTGACAGCCGGTGGACGGACCAAAACCCCGAACTGTGTGACTTGCGAGGCTTACGCGCATGATGCTGGAACCCATAGCCTGTTAGGTTAGATGCAGCGTAAATGCGCAGGCACAAGCAGCGATTGCGCGGATCAAATGCCCTAGACAGGGATTGGGATGGGGACGGCGTTCGCGCTTTTCTATGCCCAAGCTTGTGCCGCATCTGCCCCCCATCGCGCGCCTGATTTTGCCGCGCAAACCAGGTAAGGCACAGGCAAAACAGCTATTAGCTGTGCCATGACTAATCAGTCTAGCAGTAGGCGTGACCCTTTGTTGCGGCGCGATCTGCGGTATTGCAGGTGGGTTGCTCGTTTGGGGCTGGCGCTGCGCGCCGCGGTCACCTTTCCCGCACATAAAACGTCACGATAACGTTACAATAGATTTGTAAACAGGCCCAGATTGCGAGAATGAGGCGGGTATGGCATTTTCTGTGGCACGGCGGCTGGTGGCCGAGGCTTTTGGCACCGGGCTTTTAGTGGCAACGGTGGTCGGATCGGGCATCATGGCTGAGCGATTGACGCAGGATGTGGCGTTGGCTTTGTTGGCCAACACCATCCCGACCGGCGCAATTTTGGTGGTGCTCATCACCATTTTTGGCCCCATTTCGGGTGCGCATTTCAACCCGGTGGTGACAGGGGTGTTTGCCGCGCAAGGAGCGATGTCGCCGGGTTTGGCGCTGGCCTATATGACCGTGCAAATCGCGGGGGGCTGTCTTGGCACAGGGCTTGCCCATGCGATGTTTGACCTGCCCTTGGTGCAGATCAGCCAACATATCCGCACGGGCGGCCCACAATGGGTAGCCGAAGGCGTAGCGACATTTGGGCTGATTGCGGTGATCTTGGGCGGGCTGCGGTTTCGCGAGCCTACAGTCCCGATGTTGGTGGGTCTCTATATTACGGCGGCCTATTGGTTCACTGCCTCCACCAGTTTTGCCAATCCGGCGGTAGCGATAGCACGCAGCCTGACCGACACGTTTTCAGGAATTGCCCCCAGCGGCCTGCCTGGGTTTATTTTGGCTCAGATGTTGGGTGCGGCCTTAGCGGCGGCACTGTTGGTTTGGCTATTGAAGGAGACGCAATGAGCACGGTGATTTACCATAACCCCGATTGCGGTACCTCGCGCAATGTACTGGCGATTTTGCAAGCGGCGGGCGAGGTCACGGTTGTGCGGTATCTGGAGCAAGGTTGGACGCGTGCGCAGTTGCAAGAGCTGTTTGCGGCGGCAGGTTTGACGCCGAAAACCGCGCTGCGCACCTCAAAATCTCCGGCTGAGGCATTGGGTCTGACGGGCGAAGATGTAACGGATGAGGCGATTTTGGCGGCGATGCTGCAGCATCCGATATTGGTGAACCGCCCTATCGTCGTCACGCCCAAAGGTACGCGGCTGTGCCGACCGTCCGAAACCGTGCTGGGTTTGCTGGACCGCCTGCCCACAGGGCCGCTTTACAAAGAAGATGGCACGCTGATGGTTCTTGCCAGCGATCCGCGCGCACCCTAGAGCCATCGCCGTGCGCGCCAGCGTGCGGCCCGGCCCAACCTTGAAGCGCTTTTGCCGCAAGGCAAAAGCAATGAATGGCGGGAGAAGCCCCCTTGCCCCTATAATCCGGTTACAAATCTTCCATCGCTTTGCCGATGTGGCGGTTGCCGCCATGAGTCAGCACCCAGCGGCCCATTTTGCGGGCGAGGTCGGGGTGGCCTTTGTCGAGCGCCCGTTTGAACAGTTCTTTTTGATAGCGTGCAAAGGTTTTGCGGGCGCGCAGTTTCTGGTAAAACTCGGCCTCTGTCAGAGTGCCGTTCAGCGCGCCGAGTGTGATCGACGACAATATCCCCATTTGTTGCAAGCTTGATCCCAAGCGATGCCCCATCAACGGCGCGCGCAGTTTCACCACGTTTTTGGCGGTAAAACGGTCGACATGGCCGCTGTCCAAAGGTTCATATGGGTCATAGATCAGGGTGACACGCCCGGCCTTGGCCGAAACTTTGGCCGCATCGCCGTATTTGCCCGAATAATCCCGGTCCCATGCGGTTTTATAGCGGGTCTCGAACGGGACCAGCTTTTTATCCAGCGTCGATTGCGGCGAGATGGCCAGCACATCAGCGCCCGGACAGGCCGCAGCAAAGGCGCAAGCACCGTAGCCGCCCATTGATGCGCCGTAGAACACCACGCGTTTGAACCGCTTGAAAAAGCCCTCCTTTTTCAAATCATCAAACTGTTTGTAAACCCACGGATCGCGAAACCACGTCCAGCCCGCAGCCGTTACCCCCAGCATCGACCAGCCTTGCTTTTCGATAAAGGCAAAGCCCCAAGGGCGTTTATCGTCACGCTTTTCCATCGCGATATCAAGGTTGTCAAAGGTCACGACCAAGGTGTCGGAGCGTTTGATAAACAGCATCGCATGCTCATCACTTTCGCGGTAAAAACCGTCGCTGCCTGCGAGATTGGTGGCAATCTCGGGCCAGGTTTGGTCATCTTGCGCAATCTCGACCGGTTCGGCTACCCCAAACGCGGTCAGTAAGATGCGGTGAATTTCGGTGCCGCCATCGGTGCGTGTGTTGATCTGCACCATCGCGCCACGCAGTTTAAAGGACGGGTAGCCGCCCGAGCCTTTGCGGATGTCCGTCACCAAACAGCCTGCGGGCGCCAGACACCCATCCAAAAACGCCGCCAAAGGCCCGATTTTATTGACATCGCCAAAGCCGCTTAAGTTGGCGACAAGTTGCGAAGGCAGCATATCTTCGGCCTTTGCAACGACGCGGATCTGGTCAAACGGCACGCCGTGATCGGTCAGGTATTGGCGGTAGGGGGCGACCCAGTCTGAAGGCGTGGCCATCCAGCGGCCTTTGTGGTCAACATCTATCAGGTCGATGGCGCATTGCCATTTGCCCCAAGCGGCCAGCGCCATCGACTGCGCATTGCCGCCAATATCAGAAAAACGCGCCACGGTTTCCAATGGCACATTGCTGACCAACCCCGCATCAAACACAATCCGCCCCCGGCCTTTGATCGGTGCGGATTCAGGTTGGATGTCGTGCTGCACCAGCAAATCGGCCATGTAGCTGCCATCCGGTGGCAAACCACCGTGACGCAGGCCCAATTCGCGCTTGTTGGACGCCCACAGGTGCAGCGCGGTGGTTTGGGGCGACAAAAGCCCCTTCACCACGACAGTGCGGCGCAGGAACTTCAGACGATCGGGAAAGGGGATAGGATAAAAGGCTTCCAAGGGCTGAACTTGGTCCAAAATTCCGTGCTTATGCGCGAAATGGGAGACCATCAGCGGCCCCCACACGCCCCAAGGCTGTTGGCTGACATGGACGGGCGTGCCTGCAGCGGCGGCGGCGCGGTAAGCCTTTTGCTGCGCAGGTTTCAAAAACGGCGGGATGGCGTGGCGGTCTTCTATGAAAGACAGCATGTCATTCAAAATTGGGCTGTCCACGGGCAGGCCGAGCACGGCGTTGTTCACCCGTTTGACGCCCGGCAATTCAAACCCCAGCACATAGTCGCTGTCATAGTCCATCGGACGGTGGCAATAGACATCGGTATCAACCCAGATCATGCCGGGGTTTTGCTGTATCATATGGATGCGGAAATAATCGGCAAACAGGGCAAAGCTGTCTTTTTTCTCGTATTTGATAAAGTCATCAGTATCGAGGATGTCACGCCCATCGCGGCGGATCACGCCTGCGGGTACATTGTCGATATTCTCATACGAAAACAGGGTGATTTTCTGGCCTTGGTCGACAAAGCTTTTCAAGCACAGCTGCTCCATCCAACTTAGACTGCCGCCGATCCACAGGGTTCCGACCTCACGCATCCGTGTCATTCTTTACTGCCTTACTGCCTGTGTCACCGCGATTTTGAGCTGATATTTTGGCCGCGGTTTTGGTGTCAGAGTAGCCTATCATTGATGCATGTATAGAAACAGTCTGACGAAATCATGGCGATTTTGTCCTGTTAGTCCAATAATGCGTGGCATGTTTGCTTGGCCCAAGGCCTTTGGGTATGGTATTGGCAAAAGGCAAGAGCGGCACAAGACTGCTTGGTCGGGGGCAAGTAATGGGCAAAAATGCCATGGACAGATTGGGGCCTGCGGGTCAGGTGATCCACCGCCATCTGGGCGCGCGGGTGCTTGATGATGCTGGTTTGGACCTGCTTTTGGATTGTGTGCGGGTGCAACCCAGCCGAGTGCATGTGTTCTTTGGTAATGATACCAAGATTGAAAGGTTTGCGCCTGATCCGGTGGCCGACTGTGCTGTGCCATTGGATTTGCGCGATGTGTCAGGGTCTGCACTGATCGCGGTTGAGACAGGCTATGGCCCTGTGGTTTTAGCGCGCAGCGATGGCAGCCGGACCACGCTGGAGGCAACGCCTGCGGAATGCGACTATTTGGCAGGCCGCAATTGCTTGTTTGGCTTTCGGACAGAGGAAAGCCCGGCGCAGGTAGCCGCGTGGCTGGACTATCACGCGCGCCACCACGGGGCCACGGGTGCGGTAATTGTGAACCGCGTGCCGAACCCCGATCCGACCCGCTGGGCGACCAAGCTGGCCCATGCGATCATGGAACGCGATATGCAGGTGGTTTTGCTCGATTCTCCGGTGCCACTGGGCAAGGCGGGTCTTGGCCCCGAAAACCATCCCTTTTTGGCACCCGATGCCCCCGGCAAAGACCGGATGGAGGTGCCAAGCCCCGATGCCTGGCGCGCACCTTTGGGCGAAGGGTTGATCTATGAGGTGGTGAAGTGGCGGTTCTTGGCTGAGGCGCGTGCGGTGCTGACGCTGGATGTGCCGGATATTTTGGCGCCAGTTTTACCTGTTGCCCCCCCCGGAGCGCCGAACGCCTTTGACAAATGCGTTGAGGCGAACCAAGGCGTGATTTTGCTGGCGGGGCGCAGGATTTACCCTTGGCGCGTGCGCAACAACCAAGAGGCGCAGTTTGGCGACCATATCTGCGCGCCGTTTGATATTGGCAAGCCGATGTTGCGTTGGGGCGTTTCCCCCAAAAAAGCAGGCTTGTCAAACACTTGGCGTACGCTGCGAGTGGCATACACCAACCCTGACCTCGCCGAGGCCGTGCCGTTTTACCGCGCCATGGCGATCAAGGTGCCGGGGCGCAATGCATCAGAACTCGCCCCCAAGACATCTTTGGTCGAGGATGAGGCGTTGCTGGCCATGGCCGAAAGGCTGTTTGCCCATAAGCCGGTGCGCGCACCTGTCTCCAAGATGAAAGCCGCACCCAAGGCCGCGATAAAGGCGGGGCGCACGGCGATTGTGACGACGATGAAGAACGAAGGGCCATTTATTCTGGAATGGTTGGCCTATCACCGTGCAATCGGGGTGGATGATTTCTTGATCTATACCAATGATTGCACGGATGGCACGGATACGATGCTGGATATGTTGCAAAAAAAAGGGATTGTGCAGCATAGGGTTAACCCATTCACGCCCGGCGGTGATTTGAAGCCGCAACACGCGGCCTTGCAGGCGGCGGAATCCGAGCCGGTAATGCAGCAATGCGGTTGGGGCATTTGCATGGATGTGGATGAGTTTATCAACATCAAGATCGGGGATGGCACGCTGGACGCGCTGTATAAGGCGATGGGGGAGGCGAATATGATTTCGCTAACCTGGCGCTTGTTTGGCAATAATGATGTGCATGGGTTTGAGGATCGGTTTTTGCTGGACCAATTTACCGCCTGCGCGCCAGAAGTGATCCGCAAGCCGCATCAGGCTTGGGGGTTCAAGACCCTGTTTCGCAATAGTGAAATTTATAAAAAGCTGGGGGTGCATCGGCCCAAAGGCTTGGTGCCTGATTTGTGGGACCAAGTGAAATGGTTGAACGGATCGGGCAAGCCCCTGCCCCGCACGATGTTTCGCAATGGCTGGCGGTCTACACTGGAGACCTATGGCTATGATTGGGTGAGTTTGAATCATTATGCCGTGCGGTCGGCGGAAAGCTTCTTGGTGAAACGTGACAGGGGCCGGGTGAACCATGTCGACCGCGACCAAGGGCTGAACTATTGGTTTCGGATGAACCATAACCTGCAGCAAGACCATTCTATCCAGCGGATGATCCCGGCTTTGCAGGCGGAATATGATCAGTTGATGGCGGACCCCGATATTCGGGCGGCGCATGAATTTTCGTTGGGCTGCCACCGAGCCAAGATTGCCGAGTTGCTGGAGACGGAAAACTATCAGAATTTCTATGCCGAGTTGACGGGGCCGCGCATGGAGGCCTTGTGCCGTATGCAGCAGCATTTCGGTTCGGCGGTGTTTTCGGCCGGACCTGCGGTTATTCCCGACGATTTGCACGAGCGCGACCTTGCGCCGGATTTTTTCTTTACGGTCGAGCATACGGGCGAGGCGGAGCATTGAGGGACTTGTATTGCCAAGGTTGCCGATGGGATCGATGCCGGTTCAGGTATTTGGGCCAAGATGAAATGGCGTGGCCGTGATGGGCGGATATACCGTGATCACCACGATGAAGAATGAGGGCGCGTTTCTGTTGGAATGGGTCGCGCATCATAAAGCGTTGGGGTTTGACCATTTGGTGATCTGCACCAATGATTGTGAAGATGTGACCGCGCGCATGGTTTTGCGGTTGCAGGAAATCGGTTTGGCGCGACACCATGCGACGACCCATTGGGCGGCAACTTCGATCCAGCGGTCGGCTTTGAAACAGGCCCAGCGCTACGGCGAGGTGCGCGGGGCGGACTGGCTTTACGTCTGTGATGCCGATGAGTTTTTGGTGGTTAAGGTGGGGGACGGGTCGGCGCGCGCCTTGGTTGCGGCGGCAAGCCCGCAGGCCGAGGTCATATCGGTCGCGTGGCGGGTGTTTGGGCCGGACGGGCGGCGCGACTTTGTCGATGCGCCGGTAAGTGAGCAGTTTTGCAAAGGGGCAGCCCAAGATTTGCGGCAAGGAATCTATGCAAAATCGCTGTTTCGCGGGTTGGAAAATATGCACCGGATTGGCATTCATGGCCCGGTGCCCCGCCCCGATTTGGGCCGGGGTCTGTGCCGAGAGATGCCGGGCGGCATCGGTCTGGGGCCACAGATCAACGCGATGCTATCCTTGCGCGATTACCGGGTGGCGCAGGTCAATCACTATGCGCTGAGGTCGCATGACAGTTTTTTGGTAAAACGCGATCGCGGGCGGGTTAACCATACCGGCCAAAGCATGGATACCGAGTATTGGGACCGCTTTGATATCGCGGAAGAGCCCTGCGCTGCCATTCGACGCTATGATTTGGCGGTGGCGACTTGGCGCAGGCGGTTGCTGGAGGATGCGGTGCTCGAGGGTTTGCACGAGCGCGCCGTCACATGGCATAGTGCCAAAATCGCCGATCTGAAAACGCGCGCCGATTATGCGCCTTTGTTGGCCGAGTTGGAAGAAAGGTTGACCCGATGCGCGCCTTAGCGATCCTGACTGTGCGCAATGAGGCTGCGTTTTTGCTGGAATGGCTGGCGCACCACCGCGCCTGTGGCTTTACCGATTTTCTTGTATTTTCCAATGACTGCACAGATGGCACCGATGCCTTGCTGGACCGATTGCAGGCCATGGAGCAGATCACCCATATCCGCAATGATGGGCCGCATGAGGAAGGGCCGCAATGGGCTGCCCTAAAGGCCGCCAACAAGCACCCTTTGGTTCGGGATGCCGATTGGATTTTGTTCTTCGACATTGATGAGTTCGTGAATATCCATGTGGGCGATCATACTTTACCCGCGCTGATTGCGGCCTTGCCGGAAGCGACGGCCATTCCGTTGACATGGCGGTTGTTTGGCAATGCTGGCGTTATTGAGTTTCAAGATCGCCCTGTGACCGATACCTTTACCAGTGCCGCCCCGGCTGTGCTGCATTGGCCGTGGCGAGCGGCCTTGTTCAAGACGCTGTTTCGCAACGATGGCAGTTACAAAAAACTGGGGGTCCACCGCCCCCGCAGCCCGGCCAACACCGATGCGCAGCGCTGGTTTGATGGGTCGGGCCGTGAGCTACCCCCCGAATTTCACCGCAATCGCATCTTTTCCCCCTTTGGCCGCGATAACTATGGGCTGGTACAGTTGAACCATTATGCCTTGGGCGCGATGGAAAGCTATTTGGTCAAATGCGACCGGGGCCGCGCGAACCGCGATGCATCAAGTTTCGATATGGGCTATTGGGTAGAGCGGAATTTTTGCGAGGTTGAGGATCGTTCGATCGCAGCCCTTGCCCCCCAAAGCGCACCGATTTTGGCCGATTTGCATGCAGACACCGTGTTGCACAGGTTGCATCAAGCGGGCGTTTCTTGGCGCAAGCAACGCTTTGCCAAATTGATGCAAGACGAAAACTGGCGGGGGCTGTTTGGGCGGTTGATGCTGTCGCGCCCGGCCCGCTGTTTGACCGAAGCCGAGGCGCGGTTGATCTGGCAACATGGGGTTAAACAGACGGCTTTGGTTTAGGGCCGGATCATGCAACAATCGCGCCGGACTGTTTTGCAAATTGTCGCCGATGACATTTTCTTGCCCCCTTGTCTTCCCGTTTGTGCCACGCAACGCTGGCATTTAGGAGCCAAGGAATATTTGATTGCCCGAACTTAATGATTGGTTTTTCTACGATGACCCAGCTTGACGTTACCACACTCACTAATGCAGCGCAGCTTGACCGGGCGGGTTGGCTGGCCTTGTTGCGTTCTATGGGCGAGGGTTCGGGGGCGTTTGAGGCGTTGGGCGATCATCACTGGGCGGTGTTGAACGAGGATGGCGAGACGCTGGTGATTAGTTTTGACCGCCTGGAGGATATTCGCGCGCTGGAACCCGGTAAAATGCCGGTTATTTTTGGACAGGCGACACAGAACGGTTGGTCGCATCTTAGCCTGATCAGCGAAGGCGAAACCTGGTACCGCGACCCCGATGTATTTGCCTATCTGGACCGACTGGTGGATGAGAGCTTTTTCGATAATTATGACCGCGTGGTGTTTTATGGCGCAGGTATGGGCGCCTATGCTGCAGCGGCGTTTTCGGTGACGGCCCCCGGTTGCACGGTGCTTGCTGTGCAACCACGCGCGTCGTGTGACCCCGAGATTACAGGCTGGGACACACGCTATCGCCACGCCCGCCGTTTGAACTTCACCCAGCGGTATGGTTATGCCCCTGACATGACCGAAGGCGCCGGGCAGGTATTTACGCTGCACGACCCCTATGTACGGCAGGATGCGATGCATGTGGCCTTGTTCCGCAAACCCTATGTGACCAACTTGAAGGCACGCTTTTTGGGCGAGAACATCACCAAGGCCTTGTCCGAAATGGGAATTTTGTCGCCGTTGATCAAAGCGGCGTGTGAGGGAAATCTTTCATCGAAAACCTACTACACGCTTTGGCGTGAACGGCGCACTTTTGGCAACTACCTGCGCTGGATTCTGCGGGCTTGCAGCGAGGCCGGTCGCCCCGCGCTTGAAGCTATGGTGTGCAGATCCGTCACCGCAAGGCTGCGCGCGCCCGGTTTCCGCAAGCATCTAGAGAATCTGGAAAAAAGCGGGAAGTTGGACAAAAAGTAAGCCCCGTTCTGCGCAATTAGTCCGATAAACAGCGGCATCTGACAGCTTTGCGCGCATCTTTTTTTAGTTTTTGCCACTGGAAAAGGCAGGGCGGATAGGCTAGCGCTTTTGGCCATGACACACAGCATCACCCTGCCCCGCCCCGATGATTGGCACCTGCATTTGCGCGATGGTGCGATGTTGCAGGGCATATTGCCCGAAAGCGCGCGCCACTTTGCCCGCGCGATTATCATGCCCAATCTTGTGCCACCCGTGGTTACCCACGCCGATGCGCAGGCCTATCATAGCCGGATCATGGCGGCTTTGCCCAAAGGCATGGCGTTT
>Ga0075467_10001891_pt1 | contig 16935 bp, 23 predicted proteins | sample DEB08_DNA_9_FD_75067 | JGI IMG/M metagenome (GOLD analysis project Ga0075467, IMG submission 75067) | Aqueous microbial communities from the Delaware River and Bay under freshwater to marine salinity gradient to study organic matter... | ecosystem: Environmental > Aquatic > Marine > Coastal ... | reverse complement strand
TGAGTGGTTTATTATTAATTATAATTAGCAATTATGAGTGATAAGAACGATATCTATTCAGAAGGTAAGTCTTGCCTCGTCGTTCGCGCAACTAATCTCTCGTGTGTAGACAATTTTGAACTTGAATTCGACTCCACTTAACTCTAAGTGTCGACTACGCAGGTGCCCTCTTTGGCCCTGTCTGTGAAAAAATTGAAGTCGTAGACTTCAGAGCCTGAGAAGGAGGCTCAAACTGAGATGACTTTCACAACCTAGATCGCCACTCGCAAAAACACGGGCGTCCAAAAGCACTCTGCCGCCTCAGGCAGTGGCACAAGGCCTTCAGCGACGTCTGGCAGCGGCACTGATCGGTCAAAGCGTGAAGTAACCCCAGTGAAAGCGCCTGAAGAGATAGAGCTTCTTGAAGTGTACGTGGAAAAGTCCCGCGCCCTCGGTCTCGGCCAGCGCTTGCTCTGGCATCTGGACAAATTCAACCGCATGATGACGCTTCCGTACATCCCCGACGCCCGAGATTTCTATCTTTAACCACTTTCCGCGACAGCCAAAAATGGCACGAAGGAAAGTATGCTGAACACTTCGATATTTCAAGCGGATCAGTTCCTCTCAGGCAAGGAGCTCTTGTACACTCAGGACTCGAACACCGTGTTCTACTACAATGACTACAGGGTTGTCTTGCTGCTTGACTTTTCGCAGTCCACTTCCACCGTGTACCCAACCCAACAAAAGAGCTACCTCGACAAAATGAAAGAGTCCATTGAAGTCATCATGAAAAACCTTCTTTTCCAGGTCAAGAACAAATTCAAGAACTCGCCATCGCAGCACTAGCATCGACCCAGTGTTTCCACAGCTGGCCAACTTAAGAAGAAGTCTTCAACTGAAGTCGCGGACAAGGAAAGTGGCGCCACTGCGGCTGTGAAAACGACCACCCCAGAGACAAGTCTCCAGCTCAACGACCCGAGTCGCAAGATTCACCAGATCCTGAGCCTACGAAACTTTGCGAGTGACGACTCGAGGGAAGAATCTGATTTTCAGAAGCACCATTTCTCGGCAATCGAAGAGCAGAGCGAAAGGGAGACGACCAATTTCATGTCCAAGAAAGGGGGCATTGGGGACAGTGCAACCACATAGTCAGGCGTGAACAACAACTTCTAGTACGACCATGATGTCAAAGAGACACACCAGAGCTAGCCGCATGGTAACCAAGCTCATGGCACCAAGACCTATTACCATGAAGTGAGAGCGGCCTACTAGCCCCGAATCTACCTCAGCATCGTCGTCAGTGGGCTTCCCCCTGGCAACTACATAAAACTCATCGTGCACAACCAAAAGGTCGACAGCACCAATCTGCACACTTTCATAAGAACCATTGAAGGCAGACTGGCCGTGATCGAGCACGATTTAAAGAGGAACATACAGGTCACGCAAACACTCCGGGGTAAGGAGAAGAGCACACACGGGGTTGAAACTTCAGACATTGAGGGTAGCCTGCAAGCGCATCTCAAAAACGCCCAGTACATTCTCGACTTGATGAACTAAGACGCAAAGCCACTCCTAGTGTTCTTTACCGACTGCACCAACTCGCTCCTCAACTTACACCGCAAAAGAGCCGCCGTGGCTGCATAGAATGTGTAGAGTGGTGAAAAGAAGGGCCACAGTCACGAATTTAATGCACCAAGGAAAACTACGAATGCATTCCAAGCTGGACTGGGTCGTGACGTCGACGAAGAGCTTAGTAGGCATTAGGATGCTCTCGGCTATCCAAAGTGGCCAAGCTTGACCAACGTAAGAGGGTCATCGAGAAACAATGACACGTGGAGCCAATCAGGTCAACTCGACGCCTCAATTCACAAGCTTCATTTGAGCGACACTCGCATCATTTCGATCGATTTGTCGCATGAGAACAAAGTCTGCAACACTCTGGGCTACGTGAACCATTAGAGCGAGCTCAAGTACCTCTCGGCAATTACACAAGGCGTACACTTGACTTACTCAAGACTTATGAGCATTGACGCGTCCCTCCACATCGATGGGCAGTCCACAGACCCACGCAGAGCTTCAAAGTTCCTCTCCAATCATGGTGGACCCCTGTCATCGGCTTCTCTGTTTAGTTCGGACAACAAATTTAAGTTTAACATCAAAGACTAGTCGCTCGTCATTGAAGACCAGAGCAAGAGTTCTCCTCAAGCTGGCGGCTCCTCACCATCGAAAGAGCTTGGAGGGAGTTCCAAAAAGTAGAAGTTGGCTAATCAGAAGTTTAGTCTCTAGTTCGGTCAAGACTCTTCACGACGGGGGAAAGATGGAAGCAAAGTTCGTTTCATCAACTCGTTCCAAAAGATCATGTTTGCAAGAGCTTGCAACACGGAGTACTTCTTGGACTCGGCGGAGATCAGGGAGCTGTTGTTCCCTTCCGACGAAGCTGGGCCCGTCACTTCCTTTGCATCGTTCCAGCAAAGCTACATTCTGTACAACATGAGTGAGAAGCAGAGAAACGACTTGTCGCTGTCTGAACTTTTGATCAACAAGAGATTTGTACCTCTGCTCCAGACAGAAGGCCTTGCCGAATACTTTGTGAAAAAAGTGTCCTTTGCAAGTCTTTGCGAATTCAGATCCAAGATGGGCTTCAAGTACGTTAAAATTGACTACTAAGAGGAAACGGGTCTCAAGAAGAAGCGAGACCACCAGAGTTTTGCCAAAGAGAACGAGCCCAGCGACGAGGTCAAACCGATCAAGAGCATCGAGTATAGGTACTGGGTCGACACGCACATCTTTATCACGTGTATCCTCCAAGTGGAAACCCTTTCCTCCTTCCAACTTGCCCAAGCTCCGTTGCTCCATTCATCATCTTTTAAAGGTCCAACAAGTCCACAGAACATACCAAACCCAGCCCGTGCCTCCGTCGCGCCCAACAAGCTCAAATCTAGCAACTTAGCATCCCACATGAAACCATCTCTCAGTAAGCACACCTCTGTGCAACTGAAGTCAAATGCTGAACTGCATCATTCTCAGACCTGGATTCCAAAGCCTGTCACCAAAGAGAGCAACGAGACATTAACTAACGACTTGGTATCTCAAAAGAAGCAGATGATGCTAATGAACGGTGGCGTACAGCCTGGCGAGTCTTTCGTCTCTGTAAAGTACTCCATTAACGCACCTCAAGAAACTCTGCGCTCCATTATTAAAGAGAAGACACAGTTCAAAAAGAAGAAGTGGGCCCTGCAGTAGACTCACTAGCAAGCCACCACTGCCAAGGCCCTTCAATACGATCAGTCTTTGTACAGTCGGCTTCATAACTTCATCATGTCAGTCTACTAGAAAGACAAGAACTTTTCGCTTCTGGAAAACATCGTGCAGCAGCTGGCAAGAGTGCAACCAGCTCTTTCAAAGACGCAAAGCACGTAGCACAAGGATAAGTACAAGGACCCGAATCGCTCCAAGTTCAACCAACTCTCCACCTTCAACTCTACCTTCTAAGAAGAATCAAAGTTTTTGCCAACGGTAGAATAGATTGAGACGGATGGTGTTTCCAAGCCCGTCGAAAAGGAAGTGCGAAAGCCAGGTGCGACTCGCTCAGGGCAAGCAAAGCGCCAGAAGAAAAAGAAGGCGAAAGACATCAACAGAGATGGGTTTGCTTCGCAGATTATTAACGAGGAGCAAGCCAGGCTGTACCTCTTCGAGAACAAGATATCTTGGGAGCAGCTTGCATCCGTCATCGGGACTAAGTGCCAGATCTACCAGTGGAAGTACTACTTCCGCTACAGCATGCTCACCATCGTGACACAATCAAACTTGGCCTAGACGTACATTTCAAGCCAATAGCAGCAGAGCTAACCCAGTGGAGAAGAGGCTGGAGAACTTGGGTCTACTCTTGAAGAGGTTTGGCAAGTGGACGCTCACATCGAGCAAAGCATCTTTGAGGATATAAAAAACTTCACGACGTTCACGCTTGACAAGAAGACGTTCGTGCAGGTGTTCGAGGAGTCCACCATCTAGATTTAGACTCGTCCCTTTGATAACAGCATGAAGCGGGGCAACAAACAAACCACGGCAGCTGCCAGCAGTCAAGGTCAAATTCCCCAAGAGTGCGGATTCGCCTTGATCCGACTAAAGTGGGTCGCGGCAAACATCGCCGAGTGCCACATCGGGTTTTACTAAGTCGGCCCCAAACAGAGACTTCAATTCCTGAAAGCCCTCACTAAGTTTATCAAATCCCGGCAGTAGCGCAACTCTGAAGCTGCGAACTTCCTTTCTCAAAGCCGAGGTCCAGTTCCGGCTGTGAGTTCCAGCAGAAGAGTCACCGGTCTACAAGGTGAAAATAAGACGAGCAAACCTACATTCGGTCCGCTCCAAGCGCAAGGAAACTAAACCTAGACTTCATTCCATTGCTACAAGAAGAACATAACTTCTATTTTGATGAGGCCACCAAAAATCTTCATGAACCAGCAGGACCCAACGTAACTCAAGAAACAGCACAGTTTGACTTCACAAAATAAAGTTGCGCAGCTGGCAGGCGCGTTGAACGACGTGCAAGTATCGAAATAGGGGAAACAGGTTGTCAGGGGAGATGGAAACGACAAGAAAAGGGCGCATCGAGGAGAGCACGAGAAGCAGATTGGAACAGAGGATGGCTACAGTGACGACGATGAGACTCTCGGTGACTAGTAAGCAGACGCAGACGAATTGAATGAAGAAAGTAGTCGGTCGTCTCTCCAACGACAACAAACTGAGAACCAAGAAGAGTCAGGTCAAAGTGTCACCAGTGAGCTGTAAATTGAAAATGGACGCAAAACCACCACAACGATTGATCTTGAGCCCTCCAAGCAGTAGTCAGGTACTCTACTCGCTCACCAACACTAGAACAACTCGACATGGAACTTGGTGCACAAACCCCTGGAGATGCTTCTCTTCTCGGGTGCTGACCCCTCATAAGTGAACATTAACCAAGACATTCCTTCCGTTGAAGAACTTTCGAAGACTCGTTCAGGGTTCTCAAAAAGTGGGTTGCCCATCAGCCGCGCCCAGCTTTTCCACAAACACGAGTGGCAGTGGGTCAACAAGAACAAAAAGACAAACATGGAGTTCTTCTACGGTGTGCTACAGCAGAGACTTAATGATGGCTTCGTCGTGGTCAACCGATACCAGGGTACAAATGACTTTTTCCATCTCGTCAAAGTCTTGGAAGCTCGTAAAAACCCTTACAAAGGAGGTTACACCGGAGGCAAGGGCAAGAAGTACAAAAGAACTGCTTCGGGAATACGGTCGAACTACTCAGAGGAGAAAATGTTTGGACAAAACGATGAAGTAATGAAAAACGAAAAAGTCGACATCGTCCTCCAGTTTTTGATCTACTTCGACAAACAGGGTTCCAAGAAGAGCAAGCGCGACAAGAAGAACTTAGGGTCGACGGCGGTAGAAGCTGACGAAGGTGTGAGTGTGATCAAGACGGAGTTGTACGTAGAGTAGGAAACCAGTTTCTTCTATCTCGACAAGGCACACGAAAAGGGCCCCGCTCTAAGCAACGCTGGCAACCAATTTAATAGAAGGAAAGAACGAAGTTCATCCTTTTCGAACAACAGGAGTCACCGTAAGGGGTCCACTGCGTCAATCGGTGGCGCCAGCTCCGTCGTATCTGGCTAAGACGACAGCAGCGACACCGTCGGGATTCAGAACGTTTCTACAAAGGACTTCTTCGATCAGCTCGTTGATTACGTGAACCAGGTGGATAACTTCTTAAGGGGAAACATCTGCACGTTCCACCAAATAATGAAAAACTCAGTTTTGAAGCAGATCAACAAAGGAAACCTGCTGCTCCACGGCGGAGAGGCAAAGTCGCTCAAAGAAGAGCTGTGCTATTTCAAGAACTTGACGACGAGCACACGTAGGTAGCGTCGGCAGCTCGAGACGTAAATTCGACAGAAGCTGCACTACCTGCACAACGACTGGAAAGCTTTCTTGAAGGTGACCTACCCCGAGCTCTTCATCGAAATGTTCAAAGAAAGAAGTGAGGTCGATTTGGCAGGTCTTTCTTCGCCCACTAAGCAAGCGCAGGCTCAGCATCTCTCAGCAGGGCACAAGGGATTAAGAGTCATCCAGGACGACGATAACGGAGACTCTCAAAGTTTCAACATCGAGCAGCTCCTCCAGAACTCCAATGAGTTTGCTACCTAGTACTTGAAGGTGCCAGAGCTTGAGAAAACAAGTTCATCGGACAAGGGGAGCTCCACGGCGAACCATGACTTGAAGAAGGTTATCCATGTTAAGTTCCAAGAACGAGTGGTTGCCATTTTCGAAGACTTTGCTGACTTCAAGATCGCTGCCTCGTACTCTGGCGGTGGTCGGGATACCTCTCATGCGATAAAAAACCAGGACGTTTACTGCAAGCTGATTTCAAAGCAGATCCTGTTCCTTTTGCAGGTGCCCTGCTAACAACTCTTCAGCTGTCAGCTTGAAGAGCAAGGCTACGTTGAAGTGATCTGTTCCAGGTTCGACTAAAAGATGATTCGTGTGCCAGATAACTTCTACAACAACCCAATTCACAGATATCTCCACAGGAAGGAGTTTGCCTACGGAGGGCCTGGCCAGGTTCAGAAGCAGTGGATTCGAAAAATGAGCATTAGTCACTTGAAATCGGTGCGCTCGAGCCAAGACCTTGGCTTTTTAAACCTCATGGGCGACAATAAATAAGTCTTGGCAGCCTCGCGACAGAGAACAGAGTCGATGAATGATTAGATTGGCGCCTCAAAAGTGGTCCTTGCTGCCGTGTCAATCGCCAAGGACACAACGTCGTAGGCAACTGAAGGCGGGGAAGTCGGCGTGGCCTCAACAGAGGACCAGGTGGACTCCAGGATGCGAAAAGAGAGCTTACACTCACCCAAGTCCAATCCTCTCGTTGAGAGTGCGAATGAACGCTCGGGAAAGAAAAATTAGAAGGAAGAGGCAAGTGACGGAGTTTCAAATAATCACTTGACGCCCTCACCGCCAGCAGCAACTCGAAAGGAGTGGTAAGTCAGCGGAGTTGACTAATAGAATGTTGATGTGGAGATTGAGCCCTCGTCTGACGAGTCCGAGCAGAAGGTCTTCGCTCCTTACCCAGACGAAGACTCTGACGAACCTTGCGAGGAGTTGAATCAGATCGATCAGGTTGAAGAGCTCCTGTTCTACTTTGAACACTATCATCGCCAGCGCCGACAGAAAAATCAGCTTTAGTTTGAGACGAAGGTGGCTGCAATCTTCAACAATTTCCTAAAGTACATCAAGACCTCGTATGACAAGATCTTCGCCGAGATCGTGCTCATGAGCTACCAGTTTCAGCAAAAACAAATCAAAGATGAGGCTAAAAGGGTTAAAGAGCTGCAGGAGGTCAAGGAGGTTGCAGAGAATATCGTGACTTCGATTCCACAGGAAGTCAGCACTACAGTGAACAAGCGAGACTTCTAACGGGCCATCAAAGCTATGGGTGCAGTCGGCTTCTGCATTGACCTCAACTTTGCCTTCATTTTGTACTCAAAATAGGCGCAGGCGGCTAGGCAGGGTTCCTAACAAGGGTAGACTCATCTTGAGCTGCTGAAGAAGGCCTCTGACTTGGTTTTCAAGCAGACAATCCACAGGAACTTCTAAGAGTGTCCCTCCGACTCGCGCTTCTTCATCTTCAGGGAAAACGATTAGGACCATTACTTGCCATAGAAGAAACCTCAAAGTTATCACACCAAATCCTTCGTGTCGAAGAAGTAGTTTAGCAAGGATGACATCAAGCCAGACACGCAAGCCATTTACCAGAAGTACAATCAGAACCTCATGGGCACACCTGATGCTTACTCTGACAATGATTGGAACCACGATGAGCATGCAGCAAGAACAGAGGTTCCTGAACGAGCTCAGCGGAAGGTGGACTTGAAAGAGCTTTACTCGTCTTGTCGTAACTTGCTCATGGAGGTCGAAGCGGTCATCAAGGATCGTAAGGGCAACATACTTGTCAAGAAGCCCATCAAGACATTCTCTGAACTCTTTGAGCTCGCAGATGAGCACCGTGAACATATGCTGCCAGCATTGATCGAGAAAGTCAAAGTGCAGGAGCGTGTGAACTAGAGACGTATCAAGGAACAAGAAATCGACTACTTCTTCGACCCAGTGCAGATCAGTGGCGAGCTGACGAAGCAATCGTACAGCCTCACGCTAGGCTAGCGACAGAACTCAGAGGTTCCCGAAGAGCCCAACTTGGAGGAGTCTAAAGCAGCAATTGACGTTTACTTCAGGTTCTACACCGTTGCCTAGTACATCGGCTTAATTAAAGCCAAAGATGTTGATTTCTTGTGTGAGCAGAAGGAACAGATTCTGGTCAACGATGACCAGTAGGAGGACTTAGCCCGGGTGTGCAAGCTATTTAATTTGACAAGTGGTAGTCTTGATGAAGAAAAGGCGACACCAAAGTACTCGCTTCCACTCTGCGACTCCCTCAAAAAGTCTTAGATTATTAGGAGCATTCCTTACTACTTTAAGCAGCAGTTGGATAGTAGTTTCGGTGCTCAGCACTCTCAAGACAGCCCGTAAGAAGACAACCGAATCTTCTACTTCGAAGAAATACAGAGAAAGATTATCTACGGCGTGCTTAGAAGAACCTACGCTTTGGTGGCGGAAAACTTCACTGAGCTTCTGATTTTGACGCGACCAATCAGCTAGATCAACCTCGTGTTGTTGCAGAAGTATTTTGGAATGCTGCTCTACAACTAGCGACAAGAACTCAAGATCAACCTGTTCGACAAAACGCACACGTCTAAGTTCGCCATGCTGCCCTACTAACTGATTCAAGAGCTTAAATCGTCAAAGGTGTTGAATGCTGGCTACGTCAGCCATGAAGACGACGCGCAACTGCTGAAGTACTTCCAAAACGCAGCGAGTCAAAACAGTGCCACCGTGGCTGACACCAGCAAGCTCATCTCGAACTACCTTTTCTTTTTGAAGGCCACGGGAGACCTTTCAAACTTTAACTTACCTGAGTCGTGGAAGAACGCCTCTGTACTGCACAAGACGGAAGATGGGGCCCAGTTTTCGGTTCCATTTTGGACCATCTTCATGATCGAGCGCGACGAAGACGGCGGTCTCTCGCTCAACTTCTTGTACTACTTGCCTAAGTTTAAACAGACAAAGGATGTTCTGACAAGCCAGCTGTTTATCGAATAGATCAAATCGGTGACAAATTAGTTGCGTGACAAAGTCAAAAAGGTTCTCTTGCTTGCAGAGGTGCTTGGCAAAAAGTAGCTTGGCAAAGAGCTGAAGCTCGCAGAACCTCCTGCTAAGTATAAAAAGAGAATCGAATACACGATTGAAAAGTATAAGACGAAGAAAGACCAGCTGACAGGGGCAGCCAATAATGCCAGAGGTGGAGCTTCACCATCTCAAGCAGTCGGCACCGAAAAAGCGAAAGAGACAAACAATTTGAAACCGCCGACGGCACGGCCGGCCCAGTCAACCAAGACTACGAAGTTCCAAAAGAGAATGATGCAAATAAAGAAAACTGATGTCTCAACGCCCAAGCCGGCCGAGGAGGCAAACACTCAACCTGAAGAAGTTCAGACTCCAAAATTAGTCAGCTCGAACTCTAACACTTTAGGTAAAGTTCTAGAAAGTGGTCTTCCGGCTGGAAGAATCTCGTAGGCAGGCGCAGTTCATTAGCAAGTCGAGACACCAACGGACTTGAGCCGGGCATCAGATCGACTCGGTAAAAGTCAAGGGATTGACAAAATAAAGGAGCCGGAGCCTCAAGGTTGTACGCTAGAAGTGTTTGAGAATGCTGCGCGCACTTTCACGACATCGCATCGCTTGACAGCGCAGCATGCGATGAATGCAATTCAGGAGAAACTAGACAACTGCAAGATCGAACCTCACCCCAACTGCTATGTCTTCCAAGACAAAAGTCAGGTCTACATCATGAGAATTACTGATCTTGGCAAGGAGGATTACCTTAATGAAACGCAAGAGAACACCGCTTTGAACCAAACAGTGCCAGATGCCACCTCGTAACTCAATTCATCAACTCTGGCTCCGGGAGCTTAAACTTAGCAAGAGCAGATTCTGATGGAGATCCAAGGTGTTAGCGAGCCCTCTGAAGACCACATCAATCTGACAAGCCAGAAAATTGAGAATATCATCAACGAGTACACCATTTAGTAGATTTCGAAGGTGAGCATCAGGAACAGTGGCAATCTCGAGCGCGAAGACATCCAGTACTTGCAGAACTCAGACAAGAAATGGGTGCTTTTGTTCCCTATCGAACCAAGAATCACTGACCGACTCGCTCTCTTAAAGTACTTCTAATAGAGTTTGAAACGAAGATTTTTGATGCCTATACAAGTGACCACAGAGAAGAAAATGCGACCGACAGGCATAATGTCGTCGTCGTTCATTGGCGGTGGCGCTAATGACTTACGTGGAAAGAGCTTTAATTAACCAAGACTTGGCATGTCGCAATTCTTTGAAGCAAAACCTATGACTGCGGCCTCGGAACTCAAACCTGCTGAGACTCAAGTCGTCCCTGGTTCAACAAACGACCCTTCAGTGGCGGACAGAGACACGTTTAACAACACCCTGAACCATAGCTAGACCCGCAGTCCCGTAGCCCACTTCACAACTCAAGGCTATCAAAACACACCAGGCAAGCCAAGCCTGTTAGGCACGCCACACGTAGAGTCTTACAAGGGGCAATATAGCCAAACCGGCAAAGTTATCTATTCGCAGGAAGAGTCCCAGATGCTCTTCAACTTTTAGTTGTCGTTCGACAGGCAGTCGGAGAATCCACTTGGCGCCTTTTTGGGCAAAACATTGGCCTATGTCAAGCTGTCCGTTCTCGAAGACTTCAAAGAAAGTGAACTCAACGACAAGATCAAGACTATGTCGCAAGATGAGATCCTAGAGCACCTCGACTCGTGCAACAAGAAAGAGTTTGAAGTCCATTAGAGCGCTTTCCAGGCTAAGCTGTCCACACTGGGCTCGAAGTTCCGCAAAGTGTAGAACTGTTTCAGCTACAAGCACGATGAGATCGATCACGAGAGCCAGGAGTCAACTGGCCCCTTCTTTTCTCTTCCCAAAATTTACAAGACATCACAACAAGAGTCACTTGAGGAGAAAGGCGATGCGCAATCTGAAGTAAAGATCTTTAAGGATGCGAAGAAGAGGTAGAAGATGTTTGAGCTGGTGAGCCGCGACCACTTTGGCTTTGATGAACGAGCTTCAATGGACACGAGTGGCAAGTACTCGGAAGGGTAGATGCACTATGTATAGGTGCAGATCAGTGAAGTTGGCGAGAAGCTGCAGGACATCTTCATAAAGAACTTGACGCTGAACATGAACTAGGCTGTCCTTGACTGCCTCATGGAACTCTACATTGACAGGAGCTTTTATTTCTCGCAAAACTATTCTTCTTCCCCCGTAAATCAGCGCCTCAGAAGACCTTCGTTGAGAAAGAATAGAGCCGCGATGACACTCAGCTTGAACTAGCAAATTAGTCATTAGCCAACTGCGCCAGGTGCCGCATTTGACATACTTCCGGAGATGAAGAATCTTTTTGAGTCCTCACTGGCAACCCATTCTCCTTTGTCTCAGCGTTACACCTGTGACCTGTTCGGTGATGCTACTGAAGTGAACTCAAACTTCGCATTCGCGCTGATCAAATCACTGCACCACTTCTTTTCGCAGGAGGTGGAGCAAGACCCAGCGGTGCAACAATTGCCGCCAATCTACAAGCTTCGACTCATCTCAGTCTCCACTAGCTTCTCTCTCCTGATCAACTTCGTCAATCAAACCACAAACACGGTCGTCAAGCAGGTCTTTTTCAAGATTCCACTCGAAGAAGAATTCCACACCAAGAGCTACTTCGTCGAGATATGCAAGCGGACACGACGATCGGAGACCATCATGAAGAACATCAGGGTCGACTTTGCCATCATCGTAGGCTCCTTCCCTCTCAAGGTGAACATTAACGACAAGGATCAGCTGCAGCAGATCTTGTCGCCAGATCTGGCTTCAGTAGGACCTGAAGCGTTGCCACCTTTCGAGATCAAAGACTTCACTTCGGCAACCTTTCCAATCAAAAACAAGGTCGCATCCTTCTCTATGATGTCACCCACGCCAACCAAAGATAAGAACAATACCGTGGCCCCCTCGAGTGCCGAGAGCGAGCAGCCGGATGACCTGCAGTCCTACTTCAAGTCAGCGTAGCTGTTCAAGGAACTGAAAGCATTCAACACGATCGTGCACAAGACGCCAGTCGAAGAAGAGAATGGCGCGCAAAGCTTCTTTGCTCCGGACACTAGCATGCCCACTGACTCACTCGACCTTCAGTAGCATTTGCCAAAGGCAGAGCTCGTCCACCACAGAAACTTCTTCCTGATCCTCAACTTTGGAAAGGGAAAGCAGGTGGTAGAGAGTAGTAGGACATCGAGTGAGACGACATAGGATCTCACACTTGACACTTTCAACCTCAAGCGCAGTAAAGTTAAACAGATCAAGAGCCTGATTAAGAGCCATGTGATCTGGCTTGCGAACAGGCAAGACTAGTACAAGAAGGTATTGAGCCAGAAGCAGGGCACGATTTACTCGTTAAGTGACTTTTAGGAGGCCAAGAACATTGTCAGAACTTTGAGCCATTGCCACCAGTAGCTCTACAGTTCCCCTGACATCTACATGAACCGGCAGATCACTATGATCTAGCACCCACAGCACCACCATCACGCTGTTGGCGGAGTTGCAGGAGGGATAACGGAGACTCAGTAGAAGTCAACGAGCAATGAGCAGACTGGAGGGGATGTCTTACCTAAGGATGACCATGGTCAACTTGATCGTAAATAAAGTAAGCGGAGTTCGAAGAAGAAAAAGAAGCAGCGAAGACGACATCGACCCGCAGACTTGGTGCAGGTAAAACCAGATCAAGAGACAGCCAAGAAGTTCAATGCCCGAGTCTTCTTCAAGAACTACTTCGGTGAGCTGTTCAACACGGAGGAACGACTGAAGAGACTCAACTTGATCGAAGAAGTTGGCATGTACTAAGGTGTGCCGCCTCAACCCCCACCGGGTAGTCGTGGTGCTATGAGAATGGCGAATAGCAAGGTTTCCTACCTTCAAGAAAAAGGACACCTGTCTCAATTCAACAGGGAGCATCAGAACCTACAAATGCAGCAGAAGCATGCAGGGTCGTTTGCTTCACGCCAAGGCTTGGGCATACCGCCTCTGAGCGGAGTGATCCCATCCTAGTAACACCAATCTCTAGCTGCTAGCAAGCTGCCTAAGAAGGATTCTAAAAACGATCCTCTAGTCATACGCTTCCAAGAGTTGATATTGAAAAAGACTATTCCTTTAAGCATTACAGAGAGTCTGCTGAAGAAGAAAGAGAAGGTGTACATTTCTGAAATGTTCATGATCGCGCCTATGCTGCAGACGACACTTGAAACAGAAGTGCTCACCAAAGCCCTCATCTAATACCAGAACCAGTAGCAAGCTCAGACCAATCAAGACAATCCGAACGCCAAGAAGAAGACCACTCTCGACTACTCTCTCCTTGGAGAAGGCTCCCTGCTTGTACAAAGTTCTCCTGAAGAAAACGGTGGCCGTGGTATCCTTGGCTGGAAAAACAACAATTCTAGCTTGATGAAGAATCCGTTGAACTACCTCGGCATGAAAGGGCGACAAGAACTCAAGTGCCTGTTCGTCAGAATCGATTTCGCCCAAAGATTGGCCTACCAAGTCAGACAGCGCAGACGGACTCAGAAGATCCCACAGACATCGCCGAAGTAGACGCCTTCCCTTGAAGACACCGCCGGCTTGGCCCAGGAGAAGCAGGTTCGGGCATGGGAATTGATCTTACAGAAAATGCAGGTGCAGGCTAAGACTCGAGTGAGCCAAAATTGGTCATCTCTCCTGATCGAAAAGTCAAGACTCCTCTACTCTGGTCAAACCTTCAAGCTGTTCAACTAGAGCAAGCCCAGCTCGGCGCCAAAGACCTAAGATGATGTGGTTTTGTTCGGTGATATACCCGTCCATGAAGATAATGAAAGCGACGAAACCAAGTCCAGTGGCGAAGAAGTGATTGTCAGTGAAATGGACAAGGCTACGGACGTTGTTGAAGAAAGGAAGGTCAACCAAGCAAAGCAGATACAAAACTACTTCGAAATGTTTAAGGAAGAGATTAAGAAGAAGCTGGGACTGCAAGCCAAAGGATCTCTCGAGTCGCTCGTCAAGAACACTAGCTCGAGCAGGGCGTAGTACCCTGGCGACCAGATGAACAAGTTAAACAGCCGACAGACGCAGATGTGGCACAACTCTAAAAGCATTCAAACTATTAGAGAACCCTTAGGAAATAACAGACTCATGCAAACCACTGGCAAGAACACCGAGTAGTAATTCAATGATATGAAGTATGGGGCTTCATTTATGCAGACTATTGACGATGGAGAAGAATTCCAGATTTCAGGCGCAGCTACCCACCAGACATTCGTCAATCGCGTCCAGAATTTACCATCCCAAGAGAACCTCGTCTAACGCGGGCAGAACATCTTTGGCTCCGGAGGCATAAGTTCGATCGCGCCATATGAAGGAACTCAGAATGACCTCGGCAAACACTTCGGCAGTGCAAAGAATTTCGACACTCAAAACACGTTGTCACAATCACTTCTTGCTGTCCGCTTTGCCGAGAACAATGCAATCTACCTCTATGTCCTAGCGATTGAGAAAAAGACGTTCAAACTGTAAGTGTTCTTATTCGAGGACATCTTCAAAGCAATCCCAGCTGAAGTCACCTCACTGCTCACCCAAGTGCATGGCTACGGACAAGAGAAGAAACAGATCCTTCCGACTATCAAAACGGCAGCACTTGTGCCTCTAGAGCTAATAACGCCTCAGACGATCGTCGCAGCGGGCGAACAGGTTCCAGACATTCAGAAAATCAAGGACAACCTCGCGATGAAGAAGATGGCAATTTAGGTGCAGCAGAATCTGGAGCTCAGCACTGCTTTCAAAACAGCATCGTTCTTCTATGACTACCACTTGCTGACAGTGGTCCAGCAGATCGAACACGTGAACGCAAATCTTAACCTTAGTTTTCTGCTCTACCACTTGCTCATGAACTATAGACAGTCGCCTAGACATGCAACTAACTTCGTCAAAGAAATCAAGATTAGGATTGAGATTGGGCATAACATCAAGCCGCAAGCATTCTTCGAGTACTTCTGCGAGCACATTAAGCAGTACGGGTTCATTAAGACTTTCATGGCGCCAGTCAAAAGTGCCAAGTATCCCACAGCAATGCCATCGTAAAAGATAAGCGCATTTCAGAAGATGCGACCGAGTTTATCGGCTGCTCAAAACATGGGTGATAGCCCTTCGATTGCTTTGTCGAACCATCAAAACGAGGCTTTCTACTTCTAAAACAAAGCACATGAAATTAACTACCTCGGCAAGAGTGAAGCGTCGCAGGTGACTCAGCTTGACAAGGTCGATTTCTATACTACTGCGAGAATGTCAGCAGAGGTGGACCCACTGGGGCAAGAGACGTCCAGGCACAGGTCGTAACATACAAAGAAAGGAGGTCCGAACGCAGTCAACCAGCACGCAATTGAAAACTCTTTCCTGCGTAACTACAACAGGTATTTCCTGGTCGAGAAGCTCAACAAGAAGATTTACGGGCCAGTTGAAGCGCCAGCAAAAGGCTCCATTAACGAGTCGTTGAAGAACTTTGGGTTAACGTCGAACTCTAGTCCTGGTGCGTTCGCCAAGGAGCCTTCATTCACGAAGAAGCCGTATACCGAGAGTGTCACGATGACTTGTAATCCTAAGAGGAAAGGTCAGCCAAGCATGGCACAAGTGGTTACAGATGGCGCCAAGGAAGTTCTAGAGCTTGTTCTTCACGTGATCTACGTCAAGGTCAAGGTAAACAAAACAACCGCTAACTTCGATTCTACCGTCTACGACAGTCGTGAAGTAGCTGATCATCCTTAGCTCGAGAAAGCCAAGTTAGCGACGAAGATCCAAGAGTGCATGAGTGAAGACATAAGGACCTTCCCAGGCCTGCTGACAGAAAAGTTGAACTAGTGCTTGGAAGATTACTCGAGAGAAGAAAACTGGAGCAGGTTCTTCAATTTCTTGAACTCCGGCATGCCCGACTCCATCATCAGCGACTTGCTCAAGACTTCGTGGCGGTTCAATGTCAAGTACGCGAGCGAAAAGTATCAGAAGCTACTTTCACCACGTCTCTTTAAAGAAGAAACCTTTGCGCAGATCGAGAACTGTTATAAAGGAAGGACGTATCGGTTCTAAGAGCGTGGCCTTCGCAGTCAGAACGCAGTAAAGAAAATGATTTTCTTCGCTTAAAACAACAACGATGCGACGGGCACACAGGTGAGGCTGGACTAAAGAGAGCAGAGAACTCTGTTCATGTACTTGCTGGAGCTTGACGAGCAAAACGAAACATTGCAAGTGATCTTGGTGCGCCGGAAGCGGCCAAAGGGAAAGATGGTGTTCGGCCAAGACGGCTACGGCCACTCTTACAAGCCGCACACCCCGTTGCCCTGTCCTGACCTCAAGCCCGAAGAGAACAAGCTACTTTACGAACTCACTGGCGTCCTTGCCAACTACCTCTGGAAGTTTGCCTATAGCAATAAGTATCTCAGCTCATCCACGGTCAAAAAGGAGTGAGAAAAGTCATAACCCACATGTAATTTCACTACTTGTAGCTCAAGCAATCTCGACATATTCAAGGTTAATTTAATACAATTTCAAGAAAACAAACAGTTTTTTCTTCAATGTCACATGTCTGGTGTCACCATTTCGTGATGTGACAGGACCTCGTCCCAAGCGCCAAAATTTGGAGTGTACTCTTTGCAAACCCCTTGCGCAGAGATAAGATACCGTGACACCAATTCCCCTAAGGTATAGAGTGTCACGAGGAAGAATTGT
>Ga0075467_10001890_pt1 | contig 16935 bp, 20 predicted proteins | sample DEB08_DNA_9_FD_75067 | JGI IMG/M metagenome (GOLD analysis project Ga0075467, IMG submission 75067) | Aqueous microbial communities from the Delaware River and Bay under freshwater to marine salinity gradient to study organic matter... | ecosystem: Environmental > Aquatic > Marine > Coastal ... | reverse complement strand
GGGTTTCCCCGACTTATAAGTGTGTGATTTTTAAAAAAAGTCATAGCTGTGAACTCCTTAAGCTCATGTATTGAATAAGCTTAATGTTAATTATCTAGCTGAGTTTGCGCTGCATCTTGCTGAGCTTGCACCGTGTCTAGCTGAATTTGCATTGCGTAGCCTGGTCGCGAGACGTCTACTTGGCCGCTAGCGGGTAGATAGTCCGCGAGCATTGTTATATCGACCGCCTCACCTGAGGGCCGCAACCGAAATTTTGTCTTGTTATCGATTTCGAGGTCTTCACCGCACGCTTTGCAGCTCTTGTCTGAGGGTAAGCGAACTCTAATTCGGCCCGCCAGGCCGCGCTCCGATATCGGCTTCATAACCTCTACAAATACCTCTTCGTGGACATAAGGCTCAGCGTCTTTTTGAGCATTAGCTACGACAGAAGATGCAATAGCCATTGGAAGAAGTAAACCAAGAGCATAGTGTTTAATCTTATTGATGTTCATTTTGGGTAACTCCTTAACTATTATTTCAATGTTTTGTATTCAAAAACTTGATGTTGATTCGACACTACGCTGGTATTTTTAAGCGCGGCATCTGATTCTATTTTCAACTCGTTACAAGCAATTTTTTCTTCGCCAGCACCGAGTTGTTGGCCAAAAACCAAACACGTTCCACGAAATTGTTGAGTTACATTCGCGTCGATATAATTCACGTTGACTATCGATCGCTTGGGTAGATAGTCAGGCGACGAAACCGTTTCTTTACTAGTAACTTCACCGCCTTCTACGCCGTCGATTAGCCGCAAAATAAAGGTTGGTATTCCGTCGGAAATCTTTCGCTTATTAATAAAATCCACTTGAGCGTCAATTTCAGCATAGCTCGAGTTAAACGACTCTAGCCTAAATTGACTGTTTCGCACCATAATCGACTGGCTCTGATTCGAACTGGTCACTGAAACGGCGACTACGGTGAGTGCCATTAACACAAAGATCGTGACTACCAGCGCAGCGCCTCTTTGCTTTTTCGGCAAGGATGGCGCAGAGCGCCGAGAAGTAACTTTAGTAAACTGTTTCATATTCTGTTTAAAGTATTGGGTATAAGAACTGTGGTCGAATAAGTTTGTCGAAGCACTTGGTCGTCAAAGGTGGAAACGGGAGCATCCAGCAAGGTATAAGTTCGCTCGGCCGAGAGCTCTGTATCAAAATTTTGATCATTGTTAGTACCTCCATTGAGCAACATAGCCACTCGAATCGAGCGCACGTTAATTGAATTAGCCGCGCCAAGGTTAGTGAACGACTGATAACGCTCAATTAGCCCATCATTATCGTTATCGACGCCGTATTGAAATTGAACTCGGTCAACGCCATCAATCAAAGGCAATGCCACGCCTTCCGCCGTCTCAGTGTCGAGATTGTATGTTTGACAATATAGTGATCGAACGCCGTCACCATCGATATCCGCACTCCAAAACACACTTGCCAGACGAACCTCAGAGCGAGCGGGCACAGTGATTGGCCAACTATTACAACCATTAACGACTATCGCTACGGCTGATCTACTGGCATCTGCAACATAGTCAATGGCAATTCGGTCTGAATTATTGTCGATTGCATTGTCCGCGCCGTCTTTGGTACAGGCAGTGTTACCAGCCGCATCATCGGCCGTACTCGACTCATTCGCTGGGCATTTCGCACCGCTGTAAATGACCTCGAGCGTGTTTGCAAAATTATTACTTGGGTTTAATCCGGCCAAACGAAAATTTTGAGTCAACACGTCCAAGGCGAAACGCGCATTTTCTTGAATCAAGGTCTCGTTGGTTTGAACTCGAAAGGTCCGAGCCGAGGTTACCATGTAGGTAATTGCGACACCGATAATGAAGAGACTCAGGACCAGCCCGACCATTAGCTCCACTAAGGTGAAACCTCTCTGAGAACCGATTTTATTATTCATAACGTTCATGTTTTACTCAAACCTCAAACAATAAGCATCTAGACGGGAGTCAATATCTTCGTCATCGCCACATAAACTGGTAGTGATATTTCGCGCGCTTCCATCATTATTTTGTTGGCCGGAATCTACGCCCTCAGTATCCAAATTACTATTTGTGGTTCGGTTTAACCACTCGAAATAAAGTCGATACTCAGTGCCTGTATCCACCAACGCCACCTCCAAATTACGCAAGCCGACAGAGCCAGCTACTGCATTTCCAAGGGGAACCACGCCAGTGTTTGGCTCACAAAGTACTGTCCAGATATCCGCGTCCACCATCTGACCGGCAGTGCACGCAGCGGCATTGTCGCCATCTTGATCATCGCAGCGAGGAGGCGGTGCAACAGGACACGAGTACTCATCACCTGCCAAAAGCTTACCTATGCCTTCATCATCATTATCGTTGTCTATAGCAGCAATGTACTGGGCGACTAGGCCATCGGGATTATTAGTGGTTTTTGTCGCTTTCATTCGATCAACCAACTCTTGCGCCTTCCAAATAGCAATCGATCGTTGTCGCGTATCATCGCCGCGTACCATTGACACAGTTTGCATTGCGGCTATGCCGAGAGCGCCAACAGAAAAAACGACCAGTGCAACCATTGCCTCTACTAACGACGAGCCGTGTTGCTTAGTGTTTGAAGTTTTAAATTGTCTATTCATTAATTCTTGCGAGTTTCCGTAGTCGTTAGATTAAATGTCGTTAGATTAAATGTCGTTAAACAAAAAGTCGTTAGACTACAAGTGGTTAAGTTTTTTTTGTTCAGCTACAGTTTATTGTTCCGCCAGTATCGTTATCGACAGTCGACGCACGACCTGTTGCGTTCATTATTACGGCCTTGGAACCAGCGGTCTCGTCAGCCTCTTTACAAATACCGAAGGCAAGCGGATCTATAACTGTGGTGTTAGTGTCTAAGCGGCCACTGGGAAGAAAACTGACACAATCATCGACCTCAGTGTCATCAATAAATAGCCCATCGTCAGAGAATGGTATATCGCGGATTACCTCGGCAGGGTCATCCGTGGTCATGACCGCCATTTGCCCAGGCCTTAAGGTAAAACTTCTTTGCGTGATCGCTGCGTTTGTTTGATTCCAACAAACCATGACCTCCTCTAGCCTTGTCAAGGCTTCAGCGCGAGCGATGCTTAATGTACTGCTAATCGCTGCCGCTTGAGCCGCCACCTTTTGGCGCTCCATAAAGCTTGAGAAAGACGGTATCGCGGCGGTAGCTACTAAGGCCATTATAAATAGCACTAGAGATAGTTCTATTAGAGTAAACCCGTTGGATTTTTGTTGTTTCATAAGTGCATCTAGTCCGCTAAGTATCTGACTTTTTCTCAAGATAGCTACCAAGTAGCTTCTGTAAGAATACACAATATGCACTGAGCAACAAGTTTGCCAATTTATTATGACGACTGGCACTATTTTGCAGATAAACGGTCAATATCATTCATTCATTCAGACTAGCGTATATGCTAGCCAGCTTACGAATTTTTACATTTACCAAACAAATCAATGCGATAGACGGAACTACAGTAAGTAAAAGGCCGGCCTCAAACCGAACCTAAGTCTCGAGTAAGCGCTCGTTTCAAAGCTTACCGCGAAGCTCAATAGGCAGCGAAAAAGAGATGCTCTCGACCGGCCCATTTGCCTCATTGACGACCGAGCCACCCCAGTGTTTAATCTGATCAATCACTTGCTTAACCAGTATTTCAGGTGCCGAAGCGCCCGCAGTTACGCCAACAACATCAACGCCGTCAAACCACTCGCGCTGAATTTGCTCTGGCTTATCCACTAAATGGCTGGGTACACCAAGGTTCTCAGACAGCTCGCGCAGCCGATTTGAATTTGAGCTATTAGTTGAGCCCACCACAATAACCACATCTGAGTCTCTTGATAAAGACCGTACCGCATCCTGTCGATTTTGGGTGGCGTAGCAAATATCGTCTTTACGCGGTCCCTTAATATTAGGAAAGCGATCTTTTAACGTGTCGATTACAACTTGGGTGTCGTCGACCGACAAGGTTGTTTGAGTTACATAGGCTAGGTTATTTTCGTTCGTGACTTGCAGCCCTTTGACGTCTGAAGGCTCTTCTATCAAATGCATCCCCGAGTCGGCCTGGCCCATTGTGCCCTCCACTTCTGGATGACCTTGGTGACCAATTAAAATAACCTCAACACCGTTATCACGGTAACGCTTAACCTCCATATGAACTTTGGTTACTAGCGGACAGGTTGCATCAAATACTTTCAAGTCGCGACTGGCGGCTTCATCTTGAACCGCTTGAGAAACACCATGAGCACTGAAGATGACTGTCGAGCCGTCGGGCACTTCATTTAATTCATCGACAAACACGGCACCTTTATTTTTAAGGTCGTCTACCACGAAGCGGTTATGCACTACTTCGTGCCTGACGTAAATAGGTGCGTCAAATAGCTCAAGCGCTCGTTCAACAATATCGATAGCACGGTCGACACCAGCACAGAAGCCACGGGGATTTGCGAGTAAAATTTTCATGTTTGTTTTGTATTTAAGAATGGCTTGCCAAACGCCTCGGCGAATAGCAACGCCGCGCCAATAAAAATAGAGATATCGGCGATATTAAAATGCGGGAAGTGGTAGCTTTGATAGAACCAATGAATGAAGTCGACCACGTATTGATAAACTATTCGGTCTATTGCATTGCCAATCGCACCAGCGATGACGAGTGAGTATGCCACAGCCAAATGACGCTCAAATGATTGCAAGCGTGCTATCGCAATGGCCAGCACAATACTAATAACCCCAGCCAAGCTAACAAAAAACACCTGTTGCCAGCCGCCCATCGAACTGAGAAAGCCGAATGCCGAGCCGGTATTGTGAACCAAGGAGAAGTCAAGCACCGGTAAAATCGGAATTAACCCATCCCAGCCAAGGATATGCTCGGCCCAGTACTTGGTCGCCTGATCAGCGATGATAATGGCCAACGACAACCATAGCCATTTAAGATGTTTCATATTCAATTTGCGTGTTTAAGAGTCATTTGACCTGTTTCATAGCCGTTTCTGCGTAATTGATGCTCGGCGGCCTTAGGCAAAGGTTCGCGACTCGCCGTCACCTTCGATATTGCTAACGCATCGCACACACAACTCTGGGTGCTCTGCAACCTCGCCAACGTCAGGCCGACGGTGCCAGCAACGTACACATTTTTCATCCGTCACGGCATTTACCGCGATCTTCAAACCGTCTAAATCACTTGCAACCGCTGATTGCGGCGCAGAGGCCAGTTTATTGAGTGTCGCGCCAGACGTGATCAACACAAACCGGAGTTCACTGCCAAGGGTCTCGAGGACCGTGTGCAACTCGTCGCTGGCATAGAGGTCAACGTTAGCATCCAACGCAGAACCGAAGCCTCCTGCGCTACGCAAGGCCTCTATTTGCTTTGCCACTTCGTTACGAATGGCGATAATCGAAGCCCATTGCTCATCTGCCTTAGGGTCACTCGGAACCTCGGCTAGCCCTGTATAACTAGTGGCAAATAAGACACTGTCTTCGCGCTCGCCAGCCATATGACCCCATATTTCTTCGGCGGTAAAACTTAAGATTGGCGCAATCGAACGCACCAAGCTTTCTAAAATATGATGCATTGCGGTTTGCGCTGACAAACGAGCCTTTGATGACGAGTCTAAAGTGTATAAACGGTCTTTAATGATATCAAGATAAAAGCCACCCATATCGACGACGCAGAACTGGTGTAGGCGTTGATAAATCTGATGAAATTGGTAGCTCTCGTAAGCGCCCTCAATTTGTTTTTGCATTTTTGCGCTTAAACGCACAGCCCATTGATCAAGGCTAAGCATGTCTTCATAGGCCAAAGCTTGATTTGGCTCAAAATCGTTTAGGTTGCCAAGTAAATAGCGAGCGGTATTGCGAATACGGCGATAGGACTCACTGGTGCGCTGTAAAATCTCATTAGACAAACTCATTTCAGACTTGTAGTCAGTTGCCGCAACCCACAAGCGAAGCACATCGGCACCGAGTGAGTTAAAGACTTCTTGCGGCGCGATCACATTGCCTAGTGACTTAGACATTTTACGGCCATCCTTATCAACTACGAAGCCATGTGTTAACACCGCTTTATAAGGTGGCTTACCATCGTTCATCGCCACACTTGAGATCAGACTCGATTGAAACCAGCCACGATGCTGATCTGAACCCTCTAAATATAAATCGGACGGAAAGCTCAACTCCTCGCGAGCCTTGACAACACTATTATGCGTTACACCCGAATCAAACCAAACGTCTAACGTATCAAGCACCTTGTCGTAATTCTCTAGATCGTCACCGAGCAACTCGGCATCATCGAGGTCATACCATGCTTGCACGCCTTGTTGCTCAATAAGCTGAGCCACTTGCTCCATTAATGCCGGTGTGTTCGGGTGCATCTCGCCACTTTCTTTGTGTAGATAAATAGCTATCGGCACGCCCCAATTGCGTTGCCGAGAGACGCACCAATCCGGGCGATTCTCAACCATTGTTTGAATCCGCGCTTTACCCCAACTGGGCTCCCAGTGAACTTCCTCGATCGCCTTAAGTGACTGATAACGCAAGCCCTTCTCACCCTTCAGATGCTCCATACCAATAAACCACTGCGCTGTAGCACGGTAGATCATCGGGGTTTTGTGACGCCAGCAATGTGGGTAGCTGTGTTCATACTCGACATGCTTGAGTAAGGCGCCATGCTGCTCTAATACTTCAACCACATGTGCGTTGGCTTTGAATACAAATTCGCCGGCGAATAACTCTGTCGACTCTAAGAAGGTTCCGTTTGAGCCTACTGGGTTATTCACAGGAAGGTTGTAACGTTTGCCGACCGCAAAATCTTCGCCGCCATGCGCGGGTGCGGTATGCACTGCGCCAGTGCCCGCATCGGTGGTCACATGATCGCCCAAGATGATAGGTATTTGTTTGTCGTAAAATGGATGATTCAAACTCAAAAGTTCAATCGACTCGCCACTAAAGCGAGCGAGCACTTGATGCTCTTCACTTAGTTCGTACCGAGCTAATGCTGACTCCACCAGTTCTTCGACTAGCACTAATTGCTCATCACCGGCCTGTACTAAAACGTAATTTAGCTCAGGGTGTAGAGACACTGCTTCATTGGCCGGCAATGTCCAAGGCGTAGTAGTCCAAATAACAACACTGGGTTTATTAAGTGTGGCTAGATCAATACCGATACGCTTGGCAAAGTCGGCAAGATCAACAATCGAAAACTTCACATCGATCGCAGGTGAGATCTTATCTTGATACTCAACCTCGGCTTCAGCCAAAGCCGATGCACATGCGGGGCACCAGTAGACTGGCATTAAGCCATGATACAAATGACCTGACTCGACAATTTTCGCCAAACTGCGAACCGTGTCAGCTTCAGTTTGAAAATCCATGGTCAGATACGGGTTTTCCCAATCGCCCTGCACACCCAAACGAATAAAGTCTTTCTTCTGCCCTTCTACCTGTCGACCGGCGTATTCACGGCACTTTTGGCGAAAGGTTTTCTTATCAATTTTCTGCCCGGCTTTTCCATGCTTTTTCTCTACCTGAATCTCGATAGGTAAACCATGGCAATCCCAACCTGGGATGAACGGCGCTCGATAGCCCGCCAAGTTTTTCGACTTAACGATAATGTCTTTAAGAATCTTTTGCATCGCATGGCCAGTATGGATATTTCCGTTGGCGTACGGAGGCCCATCATGCAGCATAAACGTTGGCGCATCGGCTCGTAGCTTTTGCAGCTTGTGATAGCTATCAAGACTTGCCCACTTTTTCAGAATCTGCGGCTCACGGTTAGGCAAACCCGCTTTCATCGGGAACGCCGTCTGTGGCAAATTGATTGTATCTTTGTACTGACTACCGGGTTTGTCTTTGCTCATTATTTTGCAACTATCTAACTGGACGATTCAGGTTGGGTTGGAGCTCAGCATTGAGGATCCAAATTATAGCCGAGCATTTTATGTTAGATAATGGTTTCGACCAATCGGAAGTGCACTCAAAAGACGAATTTTTAGTATAAATCTTTGTTTTCTTGGCTGAAGCCATCAATTTTCTAGCTGAAGCTCTCATTTTCTCGGCTGAAGTAATGAATTTTCTAGCCGTAGCTCTTAATTTCTAACTTGAAACACTTAAATAACGGACAAAATCACTCGTGCACGGGCAGCATCTTTCTCAATTTGAGCTTTTAAGTCATCGAAAGAGTCGAATTTCAGTTCGTCACGTATTTTTTCAACAAAGTTTACAGTCATCGTTTGATGATAAATATCCCGATCAAAGTCGAATAAGTGAACCTCAAGTCGATTTTCTTTGCCATCAACGGTTGGTCTGTTTCCAACATTAGCGACCGCATGAACAAGTTCGCCATCGTGTAGTTTTGCGGTAACAGCAAAAACACCGTTTATCGGCATCAACAATTTTGGCAAGACAATATTTGCAGTGGGGTAATTGATAGTGCGGCCCAGCTGCTGGCCTCGCGAAATTTCACCGCTTATCGTGTACGGTCGCCCAAGCAATGCTTCAGCCAATTTAAAGTCACCTTGCCCCAAGGCCTCTCTGATCCGGCCACTACTAACACGTTGACCATCGAGTTCAAAGGTCTGGTGCGCGCTTACGGCAAAGCCACTGCTTTGCCCTACTTCGGTTAACAGGGCAAAATCACCTTGGCGATCTTTGCCGAAGCGAAAATCATCGCCAACGCATAAATGCTTAATACCCAGACCATCAATCAATACATCCTGAATAAAGCCAATCGGCGAATAGGATGCGAAAGCCTGATCAAAATCAACACACAGCACTTGATCAACACCCTGCGCCTTGAGCAGCTCAGCGCGATGCTCTATGGTAGTTAAACGTTGCACAGAATTGGGCCGGAAATATTCTTTAGCTAACGGTTCAAAGGTGATCACGGTAGAGGGCAACCCTAAGCGCTGACTGTGCTCGAGTAATGTAGCAATTACATACTGGTGCCCCAGATGCACGCCATCGTAATTACCGATTGAAGCCACACAAGGCTTATGCTCAGCTTGAAGCTTGTTTAGTCCACGGATAAGAGTCATTAAACTGGTTCGGTAATCTGTCAGGTTAGACCCAATCGGGGTCGGTTTCATCGATATAACTTTGTAATTTTACACGCTCAGAAAATTCAGCGCCATCGGCACGAAAATAGTTCAAGCCTAATTCTGGGTAGCGCCAGCATAGGCTACCGCCACCGACATCAAACTCGACGGTCCAAAGGCCCGAGACGCGCGCACCGAGCAATTCAACTTTATTGCGCCAAAGGCTAACGACGATTTGATAATCGTTCTCAAAGACTTTTCGCCTAGGGTCGTTTGCTAGCATTTTGTTAAGTCGATCTTGAATCGGCACCAGATCGGCACGCTGGCTATTGGTAACCGCGCGTACCAGTGGCAACAATGCCCTAGCTTCTTGGAGATTGAAAAGTTTGTTCTTTAAGCCGATTTCAGCAAACATTAGACTAACCCTCAGTTGTTCAAGTATCAGACGACTTAGCATCACCCGAATTAGCACCATCAACCTTAGCATCATCAATCTTAGTTCTGCGGGGGCCGAGCAACAATTGCTTGGGCCGGATACCCAGCAGCAACAGAACCGCGAAATAGCTAACCGCGCCCGCGCCTACCAACAACATTAGATGTCCGATTCGCTGAGCCAATGACCAAGCATGCCAGACAACCGCAGGCTCATTCAAGAATATAAGCATCGCCGACATCGCCAATACCGCTAACGCAATGCGTGCTAAAAACCAGAACCAGCCTGGTTGTGGTCGATAAATGCCTCGTACCATCAGCATTATAAAGAGCAATGTCGCATTAACCCATGCGGCAATCGAAACCGCCAAAGCGAGCCCGGTATGTTGCATGCTATCGACCAATAGAACACTCAATAGAATATTCACTAATACCGCAACGATGGCAATTCGCATCGGTGTGTGGGTGTCCTGTTTAGCAAAAAAACCTGGCGCTAAAACTTTTACCAAGATAAAGGCACAGACCCCAATCGCAAATGCTTCAAGCGAGAGGCTCGACATTGCAACGTCGTTGGCATTGAAGGCGTTGCGCTGAAATATGGTCGACAATAAGGGAGTTGACAACAAGTAGAGGGCGAAGGTTGCCGGCACAGCGATCAAAATCACCCATCTCAACGCCCAGTCCATCATCGCCGAAAAGCTTGCATCAGTGCCTGAAGTATTTTCTTTTGACAAGCTAGGCAGTACCACCGAGGCCAAGGCAATGCCAAATACGCCGACCGGAAACTCCATTAAGCGATCGGAATAATATAACCAGCTGACACTACCGGTCATAAGCCCAGACAGAAAGACAGTATTCACAAAGGTATTAATTTGAGCCACTGAAACGCTGAATACGGCAGGCAGCATTAGCCTGAATACTTTACTAACCCCTGGTGTCGACGTGTTCAAGCTCAGTTTCGGCAAATAACCTTCTTTATACAAACTCGGCAACTGGAACAGCAACTGTATAAAACCAGCAATCAATACGCCGATCGCAAGTGCTCGTGAAGCCGTCTCAACCAGCGGCACCAACAACCACATAGCTAATATCAAACAAAGATTAAGTAATACTGGAGTTACAGCAGGAATGGCAAAACGGTTTAAGGTGTTTAGTATGCCGCCCGACATCGCCACTAACGAAATGCAAAATAAGTAAGGGAACATAAACCGCAATGCGTCTACTGTGTATGCCATCTGCACTGGGTCATCTTTATAACCTGGCGCGTAAAGCGAGACGATAAAGGGTGCAAACACCATCCCTAATACCGTCAATACAAACGTAACCATAGCCAAAATACCAGCAGTAGCATTAACAAATTGCTTGGCCTGATAAGTGTTTTGTTCGGTCAACTCGCTGAACACCGGCACGAACGCAGAGGCAAATGCGCCTTCGCCGAAAATACGCCTAAGGAAGTTGGGTATCTTAAATGCGACAAAAAAAGCATCGGCTACACCACTAGAACCGAGTACACTAGCCATCACCACATCACGCACTAAGCCACTGACTCGAGAAATCAGCGTCATGGCACTAACAATGGCGGTGGATTTAAGTAGTTTTTTAGACATTTATTGCAGTTAAAAAGCGGTTTTGGCGAGTATACCTGTTAGCATCTGTTAAAAGTGAGCAAACAGTGAGGCTTGAGTGATAATAAAGTGTCTTTTAGGGTTGACAATTTTTGCCTAAATCTGCATATTCCCCCTTCGATTTTACGAGGTAATTAAAAGTGGCAAATTCTCCACAAGCGCGCAAGCGCGCAAAGCAAAATACAGTTCGCCGATTGCGTAACCATTCGCAGCGTTCTGCCGTACGTACAGCCATCAAGAAACTTGATGTTGCTATTGAAGCTGGCGATCAGGCGAAAGCCAATGAAGCCTTGCAAGTTTCTGCTTCTATGATCGACAAGGCTACTATTAAGGGTCTGCATCACAAGAATCGTGCTGCTCGTCTTAAAAGCCGTCTGAACAAACGTGTAAAGGAAATGGCTGCATAAGCAGTTTTATTATTTCCTTTATTAAAGAGGATCCTAGCGGGTCCTTTTTTAATGTCTTGATGAAATTGATAGCTAAAAGGGTTTTAGCTACTCATAGACGTGCGTTGGCTAAACTGCCAGCTATCACTAATTAACTGTCGGCTATCGCCAATAGTTACGCTGAATGCTGTGCACGGCATTGCAAACTGTAGATTACAGCTAAACGCCGATATCCTATAGCAACACCAGGTTGTCTCGATGAATCAGTTCGTCATCAGGGGCAAACGGTAATAGTTCGCGAATTGACTCGCTTGCCTTACCCATAATCAGCCTCGCATCTTCAGCACTATAGCTACTCAGTCCTCGAGCAATCTCTTTACCGTGTTTATTGACACAGCTAATCAATTCGCCGCGCATGAAGTCGCCATCGACGCTAACCACTCCCACTGGTAATAGGCTTTTGCCTGATTGCTGCAAAACCTTCTCAGCCCCGTCGTCGATAACAACTTTGCCAGCGATCTTCATCTGGCCGGCCATCCATTGCTTCTTCGACGGCACTCGGTTGCTGGCGGTTAACAAGGTGCCCAGTACCTCGCCTTGGTATAAACGCTCAAGCACTCGACTCTCACGTCCATTTGCGATCAGCGTAGAGGCACCAGATCGGCTAGCAATTTGAGCCGCCGACAGCTTGGTCACCATACCACCTCGACCTAAGGTCGTGCCGCCAGTTGCCATCGCCATTAGACTCTCGTCGCCAGCGCTAACTTCATTCAGCAAACTAGCGTCAGGATTTGAGCGCGGGTCGGAGGTATAAAGGCCGTTCTGGTCAGTCAAGATCACCATTAAATCAGCGCCGACCAAATTAGTTACTAGCGACCCTAGACTGTCGTTATCACCAAAGCAGATTTCATCGGTCGCAACGGTATCATTTTCATTCACAATGGTAAGCACATCTAGCTCAAGCAACCTTAATAAGGTACTACGCGCGTTTAGATAGCGCTCTCGATTAGCAATATCGGAGTGTGTTAGTAACACTTGTGCAGTTTGGATGTTAAACGGCTGAAAGGCTTCTTCATAATGGCGAACCAGAGATGCTTGCCCGACCGCCGCCGCTGCTTGCAGTTCGTCGACCCGTGTAGGCCTCGCTTTCATTCCTAGCTGGCTGACGCCTGCCGCTACAGAGCCGGACGACACCAAAACCACCTCAATGCCTTTATCACGCAGAAATGCGATTTGCTCGGCCAACTTAATGATGGTCGCGCGGTGCAAACCCTCGCCGTCATTGGTCAATAAAGCACTGCCAACTTTAACTACCCATCGTTTACTGTCTTTTATGCTCGAACGGTCACTCATTGTAAAATTTAACCTAATTTATAAAACCAATGGCCCTGAGCATAACGCCAGCGCCAACAAAAAGTGCCTAATACTTTCAAGATCGAGATAAAACTTCAGGTGTGAAACATAAACACCTATCTGGCTAAAGATTATTTTCTGCGGCGACCTCTAAGTAAACCAAGATTTACTTCGACGGGTCATATGGCTCAGTTATTTCGGGCTGAGGGATCGATACAAACACTTCTTCTTGGCCGGCGCGAATCTCGGCATCGATATAGTTCATAATATCGTTACATAATTCTTGCGTACCCTGCCGACCTATCGCGCTGATCGTATAAACCGGGCCTTGCCAATCCAGTTCTTTAACTAGATCGGCGACAATACGTTTACGATCTTCTACGAGTACCACGTCGGTCTTGTTAATCACCAACCAACGATCGAGTTTATCTAATTCAGCACCGGCTTCATCGCTGTACTGCGAAAGCTCACCAGCAATAGTAGTAACGTCGCTAGCCAAATTGGCATCTTCATCCCCATAGGGAGCGATATCGACAATGTGCAGTAATAATTTTGTACGCGCTAAGTGACGTAAGAATTGAATGCCCAAACCAGCACCTTGCGCTGCCCCTTCGATCAAACCAGGAATGTCAGCGATCACAAAGCTACTTCCCATACCGATACTTACCACGCCCAACTCTGGGTGTAGCGTAGTAAACGGATAGTTTGCCACTTTCGGAGTGGCCTGAGATACGGCTCTTAAAAAGGTAGATTTTCCAGCATTAGGCAGCCCGAGAAGCCCGACATCGGCTAATACCTTCAGTTCTAAATGAAGCTTTCTAACGTCACCTGGCTTGCCTTTGGTGATTTTGCGCGGCGCCTGATTGGTGCTCGACTTGAAAACCGTATTGCCTAAACCACCGTCACCACCAACAGCCACAATAATTTCTTCGCCGTCCTCAGTCATATCGGCGATCAACTCACCAGTCTGGGAGTCGTAAACCATTGTTCCTATTGGAATTTTTACGATAATGTCTTCACCGGCTTGACCGGTCTTTACTTTACCCGCACCGGTACCACCACCCTTAGCCTGATAGTGACGTACAAAGCGAAAATCCGCCAAGGTATTTAAATCGTCGGTTACTTGTAAGTGCACCGATCCGCCACGCCCGCCGTTGCCACCATCGGGGCCGCCACGAGGAATATATTTTTCACGGCGAAAACTTAATGCGCCGTGACCACCATTACCGGCTTGTACGGTAATTTCTGCTTCATCTACAAATTTCATTTGCGGATTTTAACGGTTTTACTGCTTCTATGTGATGTTTAAATCACTTATTTAGTGCTTATTCGTTAATAACGCGCGGTAAATCTATGCACTACTACTTACAATTCTTCGGCTTGGGTAGTCCGGCAAACTTACTGGCCGCCTTAGTCGCACCTTCGGGGAACAATTGCAGCAAATATCGACTATTGGCATTCTCGTCACCAAAGGCCTTTTTAAATACCCTAATCACCATCCGGATCGGTGGTGGAATATTATAGTCCTCGTAATATTCCCGAAAATAGTGAATGATTTCCCAGTGCTCGTCAGTGAGAGTAACGCCATCTAGTTTAGCCATATGCTGAGCTAAACCGGGCGACCATCTGAGCCGCTGTTTCAAAAAACCTTGTACGTCAGTGGGGTATTGCTGACCTTCAAATTCGATAAAGTCGTCGCTCATCACCAGGCTACCTGTTTAGCGTGTTGCGTAACCAATTTTACATAGCCAGGATAATCAATCATTTGAATAGAGTCATATTGGCTATCTATGCCACGTAATAAACAATCATCTGCCAAGGCATAAACGGCAATTTTCATGGCGGCACATTTGGCCGAAAAAGAACCAAGATTGACTGGCGACTGCAGCGCAAGCACAGCGTCTTCGACTAGCAGAATGGCGTCGCCTGGGCAGGCGAAAGCCAACTGCTCAAATAGCCACACACTATCGTGCCATGAGCGGTTAATAACAAATAACGTGTTCAAAAGGTAAATACCTTTGCTTGATCAGCGATCAACGCACTAACCGCAAGGCTGTCGAGCGTGGTCGTAGCACAGATCAGTTCAGACTCGCTCAAACCGCGAGCGACCATACTAAGGTCGTGTAGGTAAATTTTTTCTACTCCAAAATCCTCCAATGCCTTATAAGTTTTGGTGAATTGCTTTAGACCGTTATCGCTAGGCTGTTGAGCTTGTTTTAGCTGGAAAACGCCATCTGCGATAAACAACACTGATACATCTAATTCGAAGCTTGTGCCGATTAGGATAGCGTCAAGCGCTTCCTGTCCACTGGCATTTGAATACGGCGCGCGGCTGATCACGTATAGCACTTTTGCAGCACTCATTTAAAGGTCACCGTACGGTCGCTACTTAAACTCGCTTCATGTAAGGCTCCTAAGCCAGCCACACTAAAGCCCGCATGCGAATTGCCCTGCCCAAGTTGGTATTCGCCAGCTTGAGCATCACTCATAATACCTCGCCGCTCACCAGCTGATATGCAGACCACCAACGGTACAGAGTTGGTATCAGAAAATTCGGCCCACCGCTCAAGCGCATTGAATTCATCATCTAACGGCATCGACAATCGGTTGGCCTGGCTAACTCCGTCTTGATAAAAGAATACTTGGCTAATCGAGTGGCCGTCAGCAATCGCTGCTTGGCTAAAGCGCAGTGCATTATAGGCTGACTGGCTAGAGTAAAGAGCGCCACTGACTAAGAGGTTAAACGTCATCGAAATCTGTCTCAGGGACTAGTTAAAGTAGTCGTCTTCAAGCGCGTCCATGTCTTTCTTCGGCATTTGTAGGTAGTAGCCACGTGCCTTCATGTCGGCTAACACATGATCAGCGTCGGCTTGTGCCAGTTTTCGATCAGAGGTCAACTCAAACTCAACAACAAAATTGAGCTCCCCCATCAACCGAAGAATGGCCTCAGGGAAGTCATCTGGTAGATTATCTTGATCAAACTCTTGATTAAGATAAAGAAAATGGTCGTCATTGTTGACGCCCTTATAAACGTAGCACTGCATTACTCACCTTTTTGAATAATAAATGTGTCAATTCTGCTTGGACTGACTTGAGTCGTATAGCTGACTAAGCGGTGTGGCAAATGGCGTAACATGGCATCAAAATCAGGCTTTGCACTCGGGTCACTGGCCAGAACTTGTAGATGCTCACCAACAGCCAGCGTCTTTAACGCTTGTTTAGCGCGTAACAGCGGGATCGGGCAACGCGTTCCACAAGTATCAATACTCATATCAACATGGATATCAACAGTGGGTTCGGTTTCGAATGCTTGCGTCAACGGCTTATCAGTCATGATGTTTGTAATAAGGTCACTGTTAGTGACACTAGATCAGCCGCTAGTATAGCAAGGGTATCGACATTTTCATCGCCAAAAAATCCGATGCAAGTCAAAATGAGTCAGTCACACTGAGCTGGTAAAAAATAAGTTAATTTACCTGAGGTGCTGCGTTATGCAATCAATCAGACAATCAATATCACTATCATTGGTATAAATATGTGGCGACAAACGCATGCCGTATTGGCGTGAATCAAATAACAACTTATTTGCTCTCATGCTGTCTTCCAGTTTGCCTTGATTATCGAATTTAAGCACCGTCGTACCGCCTTTCTTGTTTAGCTCTTGCGGCGAGACGATACAGTTTTCAGGCACCGCATCTAATAGCCGTTGAGTTAACCTTCGGTTGTGTTCAACCACCGCCTTTATTCCGATATCTGTGATTAGTTTAATACTATTGGTGGCGGCAATATACGGTGCCACCGAGGGTGTTCCGCCCCAGAAACGTGCCGCATCGTCGGCATATTCAAAATTGTGAATATCAAATTCAAACGGATTTTGGTGCGAAAACCAGCCTACGTCATACGGCTTGAGTTGCTCAATAAGTTCTGCATTAACCCAGACGAAACCAGCTCCAGGGCCGCCGCATAGCCATTTGATGCAAGAGCCGACCAATATGTCACAAGCAGAGCGTGATAGGTCAATCGGTACAATGCCGGTAGCTTGTGCGGTATCGACAATGCTGGTGATGCCGCGAGC
>Ga0075467_10001887_pt1 | contig 16953 bp, 12 predicted proteins | sample DEB08_DNA_9_FD_75067 | JGI IMG/M metagenome (GOLD analysis project Ga0075467, IMG submission 75067) | Aqueous microbial communities from the Delaware River and Bay under freshwater to marine salinity gradient to study organic matter... | ecosystem: Environmental > Aquatic > Marine > Coastal ... | reverse complement strand
GGTTGGAACTCATTAATATTTAAACCAACAAAAATTATTAAACAAGCTTTATCATTTAGAGTAGGTTTAGAAGAACAAGCTAGATTTATATTTGAAGGATTAGACGGTATATTTACAAATCCTAGAGATTATTTATCATGGGTATATTCTTATGGACAGCTTCCTAAGCGTAGTCGTACTAGAAAATTAGCAGAAAAATTTATGGATTCTGGTAACGATACTAATGAAATATTAAGTTCGCAATATTTTAGTGAAGCTGTAAATGCAAACTGGTCTTATCAAGGTATAGATTATAGAAGTCAAAGTGTTAAAGGATACAATTGGGTAGCTGTAGATGCAAAAAGTATTGCAGGAGCATCAGCAATAAATACACAATTGCAACATATAAGAAATAATCCAATGTCAAGAGTTGTAGCAAGATTAGGTTGGGGACCTGAATTAGAAGCTTGGGCTAGAACTAGAGAAGCAAAAGATATGGCATTAGATTTAATACAAGAAACAGGAGATAGATATAGACAAATTGTTTCTAAACATGACAAAATGATGGAATATTTATCTGTTTTAGAAGCTGACATAAGAATGCGAACAGGTCATATAATGCAAGAAGGCGTAGATAGATTTAAACAAATTGACGAAACATATATTTTTAATCATAATGCAGTAGAAAATAGTGGAAACTTACAAATAAGAGAAGCTTTATGGACAGATAAATTATTAAAACATGGAGGAGATGTTACTAATCCAGATGATTACATTTCTATGATGCCTGATATGGAAAAAGCACCTTTTGTAAAAAATTGGGGTAGAAAACAACAACAAGCTATTTATAGAGAAATACAAAATTATATTGCTGGTAGTGATGAAATTGTATCAGTTGATTTTGGTAAAGTAATGATGCCTAAAAAAAGTAGATTAGCTTCTACAAGTTTAGGTAGAGGAGCTGATTTAATGTCAGAATTTTGGAATACATCTTTTAACTTTTTGTTAACAGAACCACTATCAAGACTTAATAGGTCACCTGCTTTTAAACAATACAGATATATGTATGTTGCTGCACAATTTCCTACGTATACTAAAAAATTACAAACTAAATATATTAAAGAATTTAAAGATGCAAAGATACCAAAAAAAGCTATTGATGAACTTGTTGGTATGCAACTACTAGGTCAATCTGGTAAAACAGGAAGTTATAGAGCAACAAGCGAATTAGCTAGTCAGTTTGGTTTAAAAGGTACTCAACAGTTATTATATGATGCTTCTGAAAGACATCAACTTTCTGAAATAACTAGAAATATATTTCCTTTCCCTGAAGTTTGGTTTGAAATGGGAAAAACTTGGGGAAGATTAGCTGCTAAAAATCCTTATAAAATACGTGAGGGTAATTTATTATACAAAGGACTAAAATCATCTGCTGGTGCGTATAATTTTCAAGGACAAGGATGGTTTTCACCTGACCCTAATGGTAGTGGTGACGATTTATTTTTATATCCTTTTAATTCAAAAATAAGTAATTTAGTATTTCCAAAAGATTTAGGATTAGAACAAGCACAAGCAGGAATGACTGCAGCTGGCAATATAGCAGGTGTAAACTTATTAAGTACAAGTTTAACTCCAGGTCCTAACTCAATAGTAGCTTTTGCTTTAAATAAAGTATTTGATAAAATGGATGCAAAAATGGAACTAAGAGAACAGTTTTTTGGGCCGTTTGCTCCACCAGATGAAATAACTGAAGCAATACTATCTCCACCTCCTTTTGCTAAAAAATTAATAGCAGCTGGAAACCCATTTGAATTACTTGCAGAGGGGTTATCTTCAGGACCAGGTTCTGAAAGAAGAATTGATTCTGATAATAATGTTAAAGAATGGTTAACTTCTACTGATGAATATGACAGTATGAGAGCAGAAACAACTATTGATATTTATAGTAATATACGTGCAGGTTACGATGAAGAAAGACTATTAAAGTCTGGTGTATTAGATAAATATATTAGATATATAAATAAAGATTGGAATGGTAGACGTAAAGTAGCATTATATAGTGAACAAGGTCCAGCAAAAGGCGAGCTAACAGAACAAACATTAACAGATGCTTTGTTACAATACTCAGCTCATAAAGCTAAATCATTATTTTTAATTAGAGCTATAGCACAGGAAATACTTCCTACTGGATTTAAACCTATATTTACAGTTAAAGATAAAAATGGTAAATGGTGGGCAACACAAATGTTAGCTAATGAATACAATAAAATACTAATAAAAAACAATTCTGATTCAACTATTGCTGCAGAAGAATTTTATGTTAAATATGGTATAGACCATCCATATATAACTACTGGTAGTAAAGAATCTACTGATGGTACAAAAGCAGTTTTTGAAAAAAGAAATATTGATTTTTTAAGAAAAAATAATGAGTTACTTACTCTTTTTCCAAAAAGTGCAGCGTATTTAGTTCCTGATAATCCTGAAGCAGAACGTACTTATTCTAATTTATGGTTTAGTGTTACTAAAAGACCTGATAAATTTGCATTACAACAAAACGATTCTGTTGCTTGGTTTAGATATGAAAGATTAGCAAAACAAATTGATGAAGATACTACATTAAATTATGCAGAAAAAGTAGTTAAAAAAAGAGATGCAAGAAATGCTTTAGCATATTCTAATCCTGGATTTTTAAGTAATTATGGTATACAAACTTTTATACCTGCAGGAGAAATTTGGAATGAAATTAGATATTTATGGCCTACAAATACAAAAGCTATGCAACAACCATCAGCAAAAGGATTACTTGATTTTATTAAAGTAGTTGAAGATGCTGAAGAAATATCAAAAGAATACAGTAGAACTGATAGTAAAACTTGGTGGTTAGAAAGTACTACTGAAGAAGCATATGCAGTCAGAGTTTCTGTTGCTCAACAAGCATACAAGATTATAGAAAAAAACCCTGATTTCTGGTATATTTGGAATGGCGTCTTTATTAAACTATATAATAATGATGGAGATAAGCTAGAATTTATTACAGATATGAGAGATAATTAATGACACCTGAACAAAAACAAGAGATTATAGATACAGTAGGTTTACCTAATGATTTTAATTTTGATTCTATATATGATGATTACACTTTAACACCTGAACAACAACAGATATTAAGTAAAGCTATAACTTCTGGAATAACTTTAGATATAGTAAATGCAATTGAACAAATTGGTCCTAATGTTTTTCCAATAATAGACGATGTACCTAACAATCAATCACTTACAAGTATAGGTAATAGAACTGTATTAGATAATCCTAGACTTATGCCTATATTAGATGATAATAATGAACCTACATACAATGAAGAAGGAGTTTATAATACTGTTAGTTTTAACGGACATTTTCAAAATGATTTTGTTGCTTCTTTAATTTTTTCATTAAATACATCAACAGTAGATAGAATGCAAAGAGATGCAATAGCTTCTGGATTAAAAACAGAAGAATATTTTGGTGAAGAACTTGGTGGCGAAAAAGGAATACAAACAACTAATTTTATTAATGAAATATTTTTATATGCAGATAGTCAAATGAATGATTGGCATGAAAATTCTACAAATGTTTCAAATGCATTAACTAATATAACAGACACTATTAATAATAGAACGTTTAATTATAACGTTAATACTTATTTTGGTGGTTTAGATTATAGAGATAGAGCAAACAACACGACACCACCTGCAATTATTTTACAAAAAGAAATATTTGGCAATGCTTTTACACGTATGTTAGATAATGCAAGTGAAGCTAAAAAACAATCTGAATTGTTAACTGACAAAAAATCAGAAGATATGATTAGACAACAATTTGGACCAAAAACAAAATTACAATATGAAGAATTTTATGACGAATCTTACTATGCAACATTTGGTTATTATCCATCAGATGAAGAAAAATCTGAAACTGCTATTCAAATGGCAGAACAATATAATCCATATCTACAATCATTAGTTGCTAAAGATAAATTTGAACGTATGAATGAAACTATGAATACAGTTGCTGAAAGAATATCTAGTAGTGTTAGTCCAGTTACTGAACGTCCAATAGAAAATTATGTAACAATGGAAAAAATTAATCCAGATTATGCAGCAACATTAGATGTTGATTCACCAACAGATATAGCTACTGATAAAATACAAGAACGTGCTACTAATGTTAATAGTTTAAGAGAAGCTTCTAATGCTAAAACCGAAGCACAAGAAGATATTATGAGTTTTTTAACTGGTAATGGCTGAAGAAACTAGAGCTGAAAAAGCTAGAAGAATAGCTAGAGAACGTATAGCAGCTGGTGAATCTAAAGTAGCTCAATCTACTTTTGAAGTTTCTACTAAAGGTAATCAATTAGGTAAAGAATTTTCTGCTTTAAATGCTACGTTTAAAGAAGGTATTTTTGCTGGCAAAACAATTGAAGAAGTATGGCAAAATGATATTAAAAAATCAGGTAAAGGAAGACCTCCAACACAAGATAGTATTTTATTTGGTAAACCTATTGAAGAAAGTAAAAGAATTTATCAACAATTATGGCAAAAATGGGCTAATGAAAATCCAGATAAAATATTAGAATTAAAAAAAATTGTAGACCAAGGTACAAAATTGACTGATTCTTTTGCAGGTAATCCTGATAGAACTGTTAATCAAGCTGAAGCTTTAACTAATGTAATTAAAAATACAAATATTAAAATTCCTACAAATATTGATATAAATAAAATTATAAATAATCCATCTTTTATTGATGGAATAGAATCACATACAGAATTTTTTATGGAAATTAAAAATAAATTAGAACTTCAAGGATTTAAAGAAAAAGATGTAGATAATGTTATAAATAAATATATGGATGAAATTGCAGATTCACCATTTTTAGCAAATGAATTTAACCCTAATGATATAGAAGAAGCAGGAAGTTTTGTTAGAGAATATACAAGACCACCTACAAATGTAGTAAATGAAAGACTTAGACTAGAAAGAATTATTAAAAATAATATAGAAAATCCAAGATTACAAGAAGGTTTACTTACAAGATATTTAGATTTTGATGAATATGTTAAAGGACTTCCTGCTGATAGAGCAGAACAATTATTAGATTATACCAATAAAGAAGTTACATCTAATCTTGATTTATTTAAAAATGAATTTAATAAACAACCTCCTTATAACTGGCCTTTAAGCGAAGATTTAGAAACAATATTTTTTGACTATAAAGAACCATCTCCAATAGAAGATGCAAGATTAGCAGACATAGAAGGTTGGGATTTAGATGCTGATGGTAAACCTATTGACCCACGAAAAAAACCAGAAGGTATGTCAAAATGGAAACAAGAATTATCTGCACAGTATAATTATTTAGTTACAACAGACACACCTGGTGGTTCTCTCGGAGCAGCTAAGTTAAATGACCCAAATGTATTTACAGATGCAGCTATGATTGTTCCAGATGTAAAAATTTCTAAATTGTTAAAAAACAAAGCTAAATTATTAGCAATAGATGGTATAAATGCATTAGATGTTTATGAAATTGGTTTAATTTTAGGAGCATTAATAGAACCTGGTGTAGAAAAAGCATTAAATCCTATAATGCCTATACTTTTTCCTGGTATTGATAAAGAAAAAATTAAAGATAACAAATCTTATAAAGAACAAGTCATTGGAAATTTACAAATGACGGCTAAAATTTCTCCTACTGATATAGCATTAGATAAATATAGTGAAAAAAATAGCTCTAAATTAGGAATGGATAGTATTGTAATGACACAATTAACACCCAATATAGGTAGAGTTCCACGTAAAATTAAAAAGTCTCGTTATAATAAAGATTACAATTGGATAGAAGGATTAATAAATGGCTGAAGTTACATTTGGACCTAAAGGTACAACACTTATACAAGTCGGTAATACATTTTATTTAGCTTATGATAATGGAGCTTCAATACTTTATTGGGAGTTATCTAAAGGTGTTGATTTAAGTACAATAACTAACATTAATCCTAGTTTTGTAAATCAATTTGATAGTCAAGGAAAGTTAATAGCTGGTAAAGACATTGAAGGATATATGTATATAAATCAAGATGATTGGGATTTACAAATAGTAGAAGGTGATAGATTAGTTAAAGCTGGTAATATTTTAGAAATTGTTGATGATAGTACAAACATTATAGAAGCTACTGTTTCAACTTTAGCAAACTTAGATGAACGTCTTCCATGGGCAAACAATCAAGATTTTTTAGATTTAGTAGTTGAATTACGTTCAGAAGATTCTACAAATTGGAAAACTAATATAGAAACTGATACAAGATTTTATGACATTATTAATGAATTAGGTTATACAAAAGAAATGTATGATAATAAAAAGATTTCTTTATTAGATGAATTAGGTTTTAGTAAATTAAAAGAAGAATATGCTAAACAATTAAAAAACTCAGTTACAAATATACTTGGTAAATTAGATGATAACTCTATTAACTATGCTGCAAGTAAATGGGCATTAGGAGAATGGAGCAGAACTACTGCAATTGAACAAGTAACTAAAGCTGTTGATAATAATTTTGATGTTGAATGGGATATGGGTTTTAAAGCTGTAGTAGATGGTGGAACAGTTACAGCAGCTACTGGTGGACAAGCTAATATACAAAATCTTATGGACATATGGTTACCTAAAGCAATGCACGCTAATGTAGATGTTTTATATGAGGCTAGTAAAGTAAGACAAAGTTCTTTTTATCAAAATGAGTTAATAGAAAAGTTTAAAGATATGAGATTTCAAGGTGGATATTCAATGTATGACAGAGATTTTAGTTGGAAAAATATAGTACAACCTATATTAAATAAAGCTGAAAGTATTTGGGGAGTAGTCATTGATGAAACAGATGATGTTGTACAGGATTTAATACAAATTAATGATGCAAGTAAAGTAGACGCAATACTCAGAGAAACAGGTTTACAACGTGGTTATCAAAAAACACAGAACGATGCAACTATGGCAATGATGCAAGCATTTGGACAAGGAATAGTTCCTGTTCAAGATTATCAAACAAGAATAGGAGTTGGTAAATAATGGCATTAGTACAAATGAGAACTCCAGGTGGTTCATATTCTGATGTAGATGAAGAATTAGTTGGTGATTATCAAGCAGATGGTTGGGTATTAACTACAGATTTACCTGAATTTCAAGGAACAAATGTTGTTAAATATAACCCAGATAAAACTGTTACTATGTCTGATGGTAGTTCTGAAGAAGCATATAAAGCAGTTAATTATTATACAGAACCATCAGGTCCAACAGGAACAGTTGATACAAGTTCTAATGGAAGTGATGGAGATTCAAGTTTATCTATTGATTATGGTTATGGTACAGGATTAGCTGTTGCAAGAGGTACATTTTCTTTTTTTCCAGAAGCATTAATTGATGAGTTTGCAAAAAATTGGGCAACAACAGGAGTTACAGCAACAGCATTAGCAATGACTAGGCAAACACAAGTATGGAAAGATAACTTTGGATACTTGACTGACCCTGTTAGTGGTGCTTTAGTAATGAGCGAATTAGAAGCAATGTCTAATAAAGCTTCATATCGTAATACATTATCAGAATATGGTATTGCTTACTCTGAGAGTTTTAATAAACAGTTTGAACAAATGATTACTAATGGTGTTGCACCAGAAGAATTTGATATAAGAGTTGCAACAGTATACGATTCAGTTATAGATGATATACCACAAGTTGCTGAATTATATGCAAATCAATATGGTATTGAAAATGTTACAGATGAAATTATATTAGCAGGATTAATTAATCCAGATATACAAGATGCAATACTTAATAATGAAATAAGTACATTACAAATAGGTGCTGAAGCTAAAGCTGCAGGATTTGATTTTAATTTTGATAGAACAAACAGATTAAGAAAAGCTGGTTTTGATAGACAAACTGCTAAAGGTTTATATGGTGGAGCAGAAACATTCTTAACACAAGAACAAAGTATAGATAGAGGATTAGATATATCTGATTTAGAGGAATCAGCTATAGGTAATACAGAAGCTATGTCAGCTGTAGCAAAAGCAACTAATGAAGCATTAGCTGAAAGTTCTTTTGTTGCTGGTTCTAGGAAAAAAGGTGACAAAATTACTGGACTTACAACAAGTTAGTGTATAATAGTTTTATGCGTTGAGAGGTCCGCAGTACAATAGACCATCAAATCGGCTTTCAGGCCTACGTTGAAAGCTTGTATTAAATACGTAGAGTAATGGACTTGTAGCTTATAGCTACCAGAGGTGCAAGTCAAGTGGTAAGGTAGCACCACGGCAAGATGCCTATGGTCTTGTCTGATAGGTTAACACATAGTGGAGGTACAAGATGGAAGAATTTGATGCACCGCAAGAACATGGTGTAAAACAATTACGTGAAACAGTTGAACGTAAAGATGAACAACTTAAGAAACTAGAAGCTGAACTGGCATCTTTTAAAGACAAAGAGCTAGATAATGTTTTTGGTAAGTTGGGATTACAAACAGACAAAGGTTTCGGTAAGGCATTAAAACAAGTGTACAATGGACCTGTTGATACAGAATCTATTGCACAGTTTGCTAAAGACGAATATGGTTTTGAAGCTAGTGGAACTGTCACAGAACAACCACAAACTGAAGACGTACCAGTAGCCCAAGATGATGCTCGTGCTAGAGTAGCTGCACTTGACGCAAATTCACGTTCAGATGTACCGTTAGACGTAATGAGTCAACTAGACAAAATAGTTGCTACAGGTGATACTAAGGCAAGTATTAGAGCTAGATTGGCATTACTCGACCAAGAAGAAAAAAAGTAACAGTTTAATACAAGATAATAACGGAGGTAAATTATGGGAGCTATTTCGCTTACCAATAATTCAATTTACGCACAGAAAATTAATAACTTTTCTGGCGAGCTATTCCGTGTCGGTGGTCAAAGAACACCTTTCTTATCTGCAACTGGAGGATTAAACGGGGGTAAGGTTTTACAATCTACTTTCTGGCAAATCCAAGCAGCTGACAATGCAACTGTATCTTCTGAACCTACTAAAGGTCAAGAAGGTGCGCAACCTACAGAATATTTAGGTCGCGATAGAGTAGCATTCACAGGTGTAACGCAGGTATTTCATAAAGGTGTAAAGATGACTTACACAGCAATGGCATCATACGGAAACCAAAATCCATTTGACTTGTCTGCAAATATTGCAAACAGTTCTGATGGTGATGGAACACTTACAGCTGGAGATAAGCTAGCGCTTGCTGGTGGAAATCCAATTGTTGACGAATTTGCAGAGCAAATGTCTCTAGCAATGGAAAAAGTAGCAAGAGAAGTAGAATGGTTTGCATTCAACGGTACATTTGCAGATGGTGCTAATACAACACCAGGTGCTGGTACAAGAGAAATGCGTGGACTTGCAGAATACTTAGCTCTTAACGCTAATGCTAATAACTCAGTAGCCGCTGGTGGTATCAATGGTAACATTTACTATAACGATACAGCTGGAGATGGCTCTGGAACAGACCAAAAACTACACTGGGATACAATCGCTGGTGCATTAAAGAGGCTCTATGATGCTTCTGCACCAATGCTTAATCCTGTTTTGTGTGTAAGCCCACAACAATTGTTAGACCTTAACAAAGAGCTAACAGTTGATGGTGCTATATCTGGTGCATTAACAGCTGCTGTTTTACCAAGAGATAGAAATATCGCTGGTATCGACATTGATACAGTTGTAACACCATTTGGTTCAATTGGTATGATGGTCATTGACCCTAATATCATTACTGCAAACAAAGCATTTATTGTGGACTTTGCATTCGTACAACCAGTATTTACCAACATCCCAGGATTTGGTACAGTATTCGTACGTGACATTGACCAAGATGATTACGCAAGAGTAGCAAAAGCAATCTACATGGAAATGGGATACGACTTCGGTCCTCCTTCATACCACTGTATGATTAATGATGTTGCTTAGATAGCAAAATATTTAGTAGAAACTTTCGGGTTGTAGCAATACCTCTCGAAAGTTCTGCTATAGTTAGGAAAATATGAGTAATACATACGCAAAAACAGCAACAATAGCATCTGGTGAAACTGCAAGTGACGTTATAGATACTAAAGGTATGGCTTTAGCAGGAGTAAGATTTCCCGCAGCTTTTACAGGAGCTACTGTAACAATACAATATAGTTTAGATGGAACAGCTAACATGAATACAGTAAATAATGCTGCAGGTGCAGCAATAACATTTACAAAAGCCTTAAATGGTTGGTGTGCAGTTGACCCTTATACATTTGCATTAGTAAAAGGTGGATACATTAAAGTAATTTCTGCCAGTTCTGAAGCTGCTGAAAGACAAATAGATTTAGTATTCGTTAGCGTCTAGGAGTTACTATGAGTTTAAACATAGGACACCTCATAGACAGGGTTTTTAGAGAGTATCTAGAACCTAACGATGACGTATCATCTTTTACAGTTTTAAAAGATGGTATGACTGATTCCTCTACAGATACAATAATTGATTATGATAATACGTATCTAACATCTGAAGAAGAAGATGCATTAGGAACTGGTGCTTTTATTGAAGTAGGAGAAGAACTAATGTTAGTTGCTTCATTAAATACTTCATCACAACAAATAACTGTTGTTAGAGCTGCACGTGGTACAACAATTGCTGCACATACTACAGGTGATTTATTAAAAATTAATCCTCCATTTACTCGTAAAGTAGTATTTGATGCTATATCAGACCAAGTAGAAAACCTCTACCCTACCCTATTCGCAGTTGAAACAATAACTGCTACTGCAAGTACAGGTTACGTTTTATTAGGTACACATGGTTCAGATGCAGATACTTATAATTATTTAGTAAACCCTATAAAAGCTATATCACAATACACAGATTTTGCAACTAATTCAGATTCAACAGGTAGCATGTTTGCACCTGTATCTGTACAATTAATACAACTACCTAATCCATTTGTTTATACAGATGATTCAGGTACTGAAAGAACTAAAACATATACTGATGGACCGTCTGTTGTTAATGCATTACAGTTTTACAGTATTGCTTCTGGTCACTCAGCGTACATTACTTTTAAAAAGAAATTTATTGCACCTGCAAATGAATCAACAACGCTAGCTTCTATAGGTTTAGAGTCAGAATATGAGCCAATAGTTATGGCAGGAGTAGCAGCACAGATAATGTCAGGTAGAGATATACCAATGGCAACACAAAATTATATAACTGAATCTTTACAAGCTGCTGTATATCCTGTAGGTTCATCAACAAGTATTAGAAATTCATTATTACAGTATCAACAAATACTTATACAACAAGCTAGAAAAAACTTAAGAGCAAGGTATCCTGAATCCGTATCAATAAACGGCACACATAATCCAGGTATATAATGGTAAGAGTACCTCTTGCATCTGAGATAACAAATCCTAAAAGACACGGGTATAGTTTACAATTAGACGATTTACTTATGCGTACAGCTACAGGGCCTAATAGAGTTTTAACTGTACAATCAGCAGAGTTTCCGCAACAAAGTATAAATCTTGCAGTTAACCCTGAAGATATTACTACTAACGTAGGACAGATTTTTTCTAGAAGTAACTTTAGTGGTGGTGAAGGATTAGATACAGCACATCAAAGAAATGGTGAAGAAAATGATGTAAGTAAGTTTTTTGATTCTAAAGGTATAGATGTTTTTCATGGAGATGAAGAAGGAAGTTATAAGATACATTTATTAAAAGCTACTGATGAAATAAATGTTCGTGGTGGTAGTAATGATTTACAAGGTAGTAATAACTATTTAGCACAAACAACTAATGGTAATTTATATCTTACTGATAATACTAGTATCTATGTGTCAACAGATAATGGTGCTACATGGGCAGCAGTAACAACTGGTTTAACAATAAATTACAATTTTACAGGTATTGTTGCTTTTGGTAATGGATTGTTTGCTACTACTGCAGATGGTACAAGTAATTCAGAGTTAATAAAATTTGATGGTACATCTACATGGACTGAAGAAACTACTCATATGAGTTCTAATGGTGGACTAACAGGTATATGGTTTTCTAAGGGACAGTTATTTATTAGTGGTAAAAAAAGTACAGCAGAATATTTGTGGGCTGTAAGTCCTTTTGATAAAACTTGGTCTAGTTCAGACTTACAAGTTGCTGATGCAATTATAGTTTCAGAGAATACACACGATATTACAGGTGTAGTAGATGCAGGTGCAGTCGTACTTGTTTCTAGTACAGATGGAAATATATATTCTATCAAAGATGTAGCTGGAACAATGACGCTTAAAGGTCAAACAAATGTACCTTTTGAAGAAGTACATAGTATTTCTGCTGCAGAAGGAATTGTATTTTTTGGTACAAGAGAAGTTTCAACAAAGACTGGTAGATTGTATCGTTCACAGTTAACAGTTGCTGATGATTTGTATGTATTAGCTGATAGACAATTAATAAAAGAATGGATTGTATCTAATATAGATGCTTCGCCAAAACATATGTTTGCAACAAGAGATAGCATTTACATGGGTATAAAAGAATCCACTACTGAAGCATATTTGTGGAGATATTACTTACCAACTGCTGGATTAGCAAGAGATTTAGAAATATCTACAGGTTCTTTTATTACAGGTATTACTCAAAGTGATGGTAAATTTATTATTGTTGGTGCTGGAAAAGACATCTATAAAGAAAGTGAGACAATATTTGTGCAAGAAGGTTATTTAATATTACCAAATGCAGACTTTTTTACATCAGAATCTAAACAATGGGTAGGAATAGAAGTAGAACATAACGAATTATCTGAAGGTAGACAAGTAGATGTTTATATATCTACTACATATGACACTGTAGATAATCCAGATAGTGCTAACTGGGAGTTAGTTGGGCAATCAGTTGCTGGTACTGGTGGTGTAGAGTATGAATTAAACAGAACAGCTAGATACGTTAACTCAAAGATAGTAATAAAACCTAATACAACATTTACATCTTCTCCTGAGTTTAGGTCTGTAGCTATTAGAGCTTTGCCTAGACCAGAACTTGTAGTTGTAACAATACCAATAAACTTATCTGACCAAATAGAAAGACCAAATAGAAAAAGATTACGTGTAACAGGTTTAGGTGAAACTATTTATCAAACTTTAAAAAATAAAGAAGGAGATGCTGTTACATTAATTTTGTATGAACCTAGTGAAACCATAAGAGGTGTGGTAGAATCTGTTGAGTATCCAATTATTGAAGATGGAAAATTAGGTTCTGTTACTCAGTATTGCATGATACGTGTAAGAGGTGTTAGAGCTGAAAGTACTACTACATCTATATCTAGATTACTAGGTGTTGGTACATTGGCTGTAACTAATTTAGGATAATATGGTAGCAAGAGAAACACAGTTACAAAACGCATACGAAACAACATTAATATCTGCATTGTCTGCAAGCTCGTCAGACCAAACAGTCTCAGTTGCAGCTTCTCCAGCAAGTATTGGTGATTTTTCATCAGGAACATCAGGATTTTATTTAGTAATTGACCCAGATAGCGACTCTACTAGAGAGTATATTTACGTATCCGCAAAGACTGGTGTTAACTTAACAGCTACTAGAAACATAGATACTTATGGTGGTGGATTAAATGCTCATTCTATTGGAGCTAAAGTTAGATTTGTTGCTATGGCAGAAATGTTTAATGATGTACATGACAGAGTTAACACAATAATTAACGAAGCTGGTACAGCAATTAATACAACATTGTTTTTAGATGAAGATAATATGGCATCTAACTCTGCTACTAAAGGTGTTACACAGCAATCAGTTAAAGCTTATGTAGATAACAATGTAACAGCACAAGATTTAGATATAACTGATGGTTCTACAACAAGTTCTGTTGATTTAGATAGTCAATCATTAACTATACAAGGTACAGCTAATGAAGCAACTGTAGGATTAACAGGACAAACATTTACAGTTGGACTACCGAGTTCTATTACAGTTAATGTAACAGGTAACTTAACAGGTAATGTAACAGGGAACGTTACAGGTAACTTAACTGGAGATGTTACAGGAGACGTTACAGGTGATTTAACAGGTAATGTAACTGGTAACGTTACTGGTAATGTTACAGGTGCAGTTACAGGAAACGTAACTGGAAACTTAACTGGTAATGTCACTGGAGATGTTACTGGAGATGTAACTGGAAACTTAACTGGAAACGTAACAGGCAATGTATCTGGTAGTTCTGGTTCAACAACAGGAAATGCTGCAACGGCAACAGCTTTAGAAACTGCAAGAACAATAGGTGGCGTATCGTTTGATGGTACAACTAACATAAATTTGCCTGGTGTTAATACTGCTGGCACACAAAATACATCTGGTACAGCATCGGGATTATCAGCAACATTATCAGTTGCTACAGGTGGTACAGGACAAACATCTTACACAGATGGTCAGTTACTTATAGGTAAAACTACAGGTAATACACTATCTAAAGCTACATTAACTGCAGGAACTAATGTAACTATAACTAATGGTTCGGGTGCTATTACAATTGCAGCTACAGATACCAACACAGAATACACAGCTGGTGATGGTTTAGATTTAACTGGTACAACATTTAGTACTGACCTTAAATCAAATGGTGGACTTGTAATAGAATCAACAGAAGTAGCAGTAGATTTAGGAGCTAGTTCAATAACAGGAACATTAGATGAAACAGATGGTGGTACTGGACTTACAAGTTATACTACTGGAGATATTCTTTATGCTTCTGGTAGCAATACACTTGCTAAATTAGGTATAGGTTCATCAGGTCAGACTTTACAAGTATCATCTGGTGGTATTGTAGAATGGGCAACAGCAACAACAGGTGACATAACAAATGTAATTGCAGGTACAGGTTTATCTGGTGGTGGAGATACTGGCGAAGTAACTCTTAGTGTAGCTAACTTAGCAGTAGCACAAGGTGGTACAGGAGCTACTTCTTTTGCTGACAAATCAGTAATCATTACACAAGATACAGGAACAGATACATTAGCTGCTGTAGCTATGGATGCTAATGGTGAACTACTTATTGGTGGTACATCTGGTCCAGCAGTAGGAACATTAACTGCAGGTTCAGGAATAACTGTTACTAATGCAGATGGTGCAATAACTATTGCTGCAACTACTGGTGGAGATATTACTGCAGTAAACACAGCAACTAACTCTGGTTTAGCTGGAGGTGCAACATCTGGAGCAGTATCGTTAACTGTAGACCCATCTAACTTAGCTGATGGTACAGGTATAACAGCAGATACAGCAAATGACTTCCTAATTATGGAAGATGTTACAGATGGAACTGTATATAAAATAAATCCTAATCAAATAGCATCAGGTTCAGCATCTGCATTATCAGATGGAGATTCAGACTTTACACTATCAGATGGTATTGCTAATGGAATACACTACGAACTAGACAATACAGATATGGCTGACTGGAATCAAGCAGGTATTGCATTAACAACAGCAGGTGGAATATTTACACATCACCAAACACAAGCAGCTACTTATACAGTTGCAGCTAACACAGGGTCAGTTATGGCTGGACCTATCACAATCACAGGCACAGTAACGAATAATGGTACACTGGTAGTTATCTAATGGTAACTGTCAAAGTAAACACAATAAGCACAAGCACAGGCGATAACATTGCTATGCAAGTGCCTTTAAATTTAAAGTCTTATGACACAACAGCAAGAGATGCTTTGACATCTGCTGCTGGAGATATAATCTATAACACAACAGATAGCAAAGTACAGTTTTACAATGGCTCTGCTTGGAGTGATTTATAATGTCAACACTAGAAACTAACGCTATAGGTAAATACTCTGGTAACAATGTATCAGTTGATGATGCTTTAAATTTAAAGTCATACACTACAACACAAATGAATGCACTCACAGCTACTGCTGGAGATATAATATTTAACAGCACTAATGGTGTTCCTTATTTTCATAATGGAACTGCTTGGGGCGAATTAGCACCACAACCTTTTGCTGCTAATTATTTAGTAATTGCAGGTGGTGGAAGTGGTGTAATGCTTAGTGGTGGTGGAGGAGCAGGTGGTTATCGTGCTTCTTACAATTCAGAAACTTCTGGAGGTGGTGGTTCTAGTGAAACAGAATTAACTTTAACACCTGGAAATAGTTATACAGTTACAATAGGTGCTGGTGGTGCAGCAGCAGGTAATGTTGACAATGGAAATAATGGTTCTAATTCAATATTTGGTTCAGTAACATCTACTGGTGGTGGTGGAGGTGGTGGTTATGGCAACCCTACAGGTAAAACAGGTTCTGCTGGTGGCTCTGGTGGTGGAGGTGGTTATTGTCAATCTTCTGGTCCTTCTTCTGGAGGAGCAGGAACTTCTAGCCAAGGATATGCTGGTGGACAAGGTACAGTTGGTTCTTCTGGTGGTGGAGGTGGTGCAGGTGCTATAGGTTCTAACGCTTCTGGTGGAACTGCTGGTAGTGGTGGTACTGGAGTAGCATCTACAATCACAGGTTCTAGTGTAACTAGAGCTGGTGGTGGTGGAGGTGGTTCTGAATCAGGTTCTGGTGCTTCTGGAGGTACAGGTGGTGGTGGAACAGGTGCTACAAGAGGTGGTGCTGCTGGTTCTGCTGGAACAGTTAACACTGGTTCTGGTGGTGGAGGTGGTGAAGGTGCTGGTGCTGGTACTAATGGTTATGCAGGTGGTTCTGGAACAGTACTAATTAGATACGCTACAGCAGATGCAACTATTACAGTTGGTGCAGGTTTAACTTCATCAAGTGCAACAGATGGTTCTGACACAGTAGTAACATTTACAGCAGGAACAGGAACAGTGAGCTTTGCATAATGAGTGAATTAAAAACAAATAAGATTTC
>Ga0075467_10001880_pt1 | contig 17010 bp, 14 predicted proteins | sample DEB08_DNA_9_FD_75067 | JGI IMG/M metagenome (GOLD analysis project Ga0075467, IMG submission 75067) | Aqueous microbial communities from the Delaware River and Bay under freshwater to marine salinity gradient to study organic matter... | ecosystem: Environmental > Aquatic > Marine > Coastal ... | reverse complement strand
TTTTTTCTTTAGTAACGGGGTCTGAGAATAAAGTAACAGCTGTCCAATCGTTTAACGAAATAAATAAATCCATGGGTGGTTTTATAGATTATTATTACGACAATCAACATGTTTTTTATGAAGAATACAATCGCGATAGCTATAAGATTTACCACACAGAATCAGCCTTGTATTGTATTTGCCCGGGCAAGGAGCGGGAACTAATATGGAAAGGAACAATAGATATTGTAGATCCACTTAAACTAGAGCAGTCTGTTGCAGATTATGTAAAAGTTCTCATTAAGAAGCTAAAGGAGCAGAGGATGTTAATCCTAGAATAGGTTTTTATAAATTAGGGATGCATTACTAAGAGTGGTACTTTGCTGTTGTAGGTTATATTAGAGGTTTTCGATCCAAAAATAATACGGTTAATAAAGCTTTCTTTTTCGACAAACAAGGCATGTAGTTCTACTGGCATGAGTTGTTGAAATGTCTCAATTGCATAGGAAAAAGGAACCTTTTCTATTTTAAATTTCTTAAAATCAAATTCATGGAGAATATCTTTAATAGATAAGTCACCTTTGTTTTCTTTTAACTGATTTGCATCTTCTGTTATTTCAAGCACGTCCAACTCTGGTTCATAGATTCTCAATATACTCATCAGTGGTTTTAGTCCAGAATAGCAAGTTTCCATTTGAGAATGAATGGAAAATAATATCCTATTAATTTTGCTGAAGCTATATTTTTCGGGAACTGCAATAATAGGGCAATTTATATTTTGAATTACTTTTATTGTGTTACTTCCGAAGATCACTTCTTTTGCTCCTGTAGCGCCATTAGTACCCATAATAATTAAATCTATTTCATGAAATTTTACCGCTTGGCGTATTGCATCGGTGAAAACATCATAGTCCAAATGTCCTATAAATTCAATTTTCTTGGAAGAGTTTTCTATTTGTAGTCTTTTAACAAGTCTTTCAATTTTAAATTTATTGTCCTGAAGAATCCCCGAATAAACGGAATTACTTGGTGAAGAAGTCATTAATTCACTTGTTGTATAATCTGATGTTTTTTGAACGTTTAGTAAATGAAATTTTATTTCAGAATTTACAAATAATTTGATGGCATAGTCAATGGCATTTATTGAGTTTTCTGAAAAGTCTGTAGGTAGGAGAATATTTTTCATTTCCTTATAGTTTTCTAATCAAACTTAATTGAAATGGGATACGAAAACTATGATTTTTATCAACATGAAGATATTCGTAACGAACATAAGAGCCTTGGTAGACTTTTAATTTAATAAAACATTTTTTCGTTAGCTAGATCTTTGAGCTTAATGGTTTTGAAACTCTTTCGTAAAGCGTCTTTTTGAGAAGCAATTAAATGATGAATAGAGCAAGGGTTCTGACTGTCACAGTGCTCAAAGCTTAAGATACATAGATGTAATTGGTCTTTGCCTTCTATCTCCACGATAATGTCTAAAACTGAATTTTCACCTTGCGCCTTTGTTATAAAATAACCACCATTGCGCCCTTTAATAGACGATAAATAATCTTTTGCTGTTAGTTGCTGTAAAATTTTGGATAGATAAGGTTGTGGTACCTCCGTTACTTTGGCTAAATTTTTTACTAGAATCTTATTGTTTTCGGAAGAATGATTAACAAGATGGACAAGGGCTTTTACCGCATATTTTGATGAATTTGATAGCATGCAAGAAGTGTGAATTGTTATTAGTACTTCGCAAATATAATAAAAGACTAAAATATCTTTTTATGATTAATATCATATATTATGCAATATCCATCCGTTATTTTTGACCAATAATTACTAATCCAATAGATAATGAAATACCTAATAAAAACATTTGCCTTCCTATTTATATTTTCCTTAATGAGCTGCGGAGGTGGCGATGAAAAAAAGGATAAAAAGCAAGTAAAGATTGGAGGCACTAAAACTGAAACTACAAAAAAGGCAACTCCATCCTCTAATGAAGTTCCTGCTTCAAAGCGAATTACCTTAGATAATAAGGGTGTTGGTGCTATCAAAAATATAGAACTCAGCCCAACTATTGATCAAGCGATGGTTGATAGGGGTGCAGCAATATTTAAAACTAATTGTACGGCCTGTCATAAAATAAACAAACGTTTTATTGGCCCATCTCCAACGGGTATTATGAAACGTAGAAGTCCGGAGTGGATTATGAATATGATTTTGGATCCTAGCTTAATGGCAGAACAGGATCAATGTGCTAAGGACATGTTAGTGGAGTTTAATGGTGCTGCCATGGCAAACCAAAACATGACCGAAGCACAGGCCCGGGATATTTTAGAATACTTCAGAACCTTAAAATAATAACCAAAAAAACCATTTAAAATGAAAAAAATTATTTTATTAATGATGCTGTTAGTAGTTTTTACTAGCTGCAAAAATGAAACTAAACAAGACGCAACGACTAATACTCAGAATGCGTCAGAAACTCCAGCGAGTCAAAAAGGGCAAGCTTTTATCGCAGACGATGGCTCTACTCCTAATGTATTGCAAATTGCGATTGGCTCGCCAGACCACACAACACTGGTTGCTGCGGTGCAGGCTGCAGGTTTAGAAAATGCCTTGGTAAATGCTGGCCCATTAATGGTATTTGCACCTACCAATGAGGCTTTTGCTGCCTTACCGGAAGGAACAGTTGAAAATTTACTGAAGCCAGAAAATAAAGAGACACTTGCGACTATATTAAAACACCACGTAACTGCTGGTAACTACTCTAAAAAGTTTTTAAAGAAGTTCACCAAACTAGGACAAGCCGATGATACGAATGTTACTGTCGAGGTAATAGGTGATGATGTATTTGTTGGAGGCGCAAAAATCTTAGGAAGTGTAAAAGCTGGTAACGGTATTGTGCACGTGGTAGACAAAGTAATTTTACCAGATTCTAACTAAAATTAACTAATTCATAATATAAAAACAGAACCAATGAAAACATTTAAATATCATATCCTCTCAATAGTTGGCGCCCTAGCGCTTTTAACCAGCTGTGGGAATAATAATGGCAATTCGGGCTCAAATAGTGCCCTGAATTCGAGTGCTGCAGAAAAAGTATACGTAGCACCAGGAGAACAAGATGAGTTTTACGCATTTATGTCTGGCGGATATAGTGGTAACCTAACGGTTTACGGCTTACCATCCGGTCGTATGTTTAAAGAGATTCCTGTTTTTTCTCAATTTCCTACGAGTGGTTATGGGTATTCAGAAGAAACAAAACCGATGTTGAATACGTCTCACGGGTTTGTTCCTTGGGATGATTCTCATCACCCGGACATTTCTCAAACAAATGGGGAATTAGATGGCCGTTGGATTTTCATTAATGGTAACAATACGCCTAGAATCGCGAGAATTAGTCTAACTACTTTTGAGACTGAAGAAATTATCGAGGTTCCAAACAGTGCAGGTAATCACAGTTCGTCTTTCGTTACTGAAAACACGGAATATGTAGTTGCTGGTACGCGTTTTTCTGTGCCAATTCCACAAAAAGATATGCCAATTGACGAATACAAAGGAAATTTTAGAGGTTCCTTGTCATTTATTAGTGTGGATCCGGAAGAAGGGCATATGGATATTAAATTCCAGATATTAATGCCAGGATTTAACTATGATTTATCACACCCTGGTAGAGGTAAATCGCACGGTTGGTTCTTCTTTACTACATATAATACAGAAGAGGCCAATTCGCTTCAAGAGGTAAATTCCTCGCAAAACGACAAGGATTTTATCGCAGCTGTAAACTGGAAGAAAATAGAGGAATATGTAAACAATGGCGGCGGTACGATGATGCCAGCAGACTATGCACACAATATATATGACGAGTCTACGCATACAGCGACAACAACTATGAAAAAAGAAGTACTTACTGTAGATCCACTTAAGATTCCTGGTGCTGTATTCTTTTTACCAACACCAAAATCACCACACGGTTGCGATGTAGACCCTTCAGGTTCGTACATTATTGGTAATGGTAAACTATCTGCCGATTTAACAGTGCATTCATTTGATAATATGATTGCGGCTATTGAAGGTAAAAAGTTTGATGGGGAAGCTTATGGTATTCCAATTTTAAAATTCGAAGATGTATTAGCAGGAACGGTTAAGAGTGGAGGATTAGGTCCATTGCACACCGAGTTTGATGGCAAGGGTAATGCATATACTACCTTCTTTATTTCTTCTGAAGTTGTAAAATGGAAATTAGGAACTTGGGAAGTGATTGACAGAAAACCTACTTTCTACTCTGTAGGACACCTTATGATCCCTGGAGGAAATTCAAGAAAGCCATTTGGAAAGTATGTGGTAGCCTTGAACAAAATCACAAAGGATAGATATTTGCCAACAGGTCCAGAAATGGAACACTCCGCTCAGATTTATGATATCTCTGGCGAAAAAATGGAATTGCTATATGATTTCCCAACGCACGGTGAACCTCACGATGCGGCTGGTATTCCTGCAAGCATTTTAGCACCTAAGTCTAAGAAAATTTATAGACTAGATGAAAACAAACACCCATATGCAGTGCTAAGTCCAGACGAAGCAAGAGTGGAACGTAATGGCAAGGAAGTGCATATTTATATGTCTACCATCCGAAGTCACTTTACACCAGATAATATAGAAGGTGTGAAAGTAGGAGATAAGGTATATTTCCACATTACCAACCACGAGCAAGATTTTGATGTACCCCACGGCTTTGCAATGATTGGTCAGAATACATCAGAGATCTTAGTAATGCCAGGGCAGACGAAAACGTCGCTTTGGGAACCTAAGAAAGTTGGTGTATGGCCATTCTACTGTACAGATTTCTGTTCTGCTTTGCACCAAGAAATGCAAGGGTATGTTCGGGTATCTCCGGCCAATTCAGATATTGAAATAAGCTATTCTTTAGACGGAGAATAGTAGCTGTAAACTAAATAAAAAGCAGATAGTCTGGTTATACTAGGCTATCTGCTTTAAAATAGCAGCTTCCATTTATATTCTACATTATATTAAAACTACAACATGAAAAAGGCAAGTATTCTCATGATTATTGGAGCGTTCCTATTATTGGGCTTATTTAAGTTCCCACTATGGAATATTATGCTGGGAGCACCGCAATATCCTGAACCGTTAGGTTTAAATATTTATATCACTGGTCTTGAAGATATGAATGAATTTGATATCAAAAATATAGACGGACTCAATCACTACATAGGTATGAAAACACTACCTAAACCAGAAGATATGTGGGAATTTAGTGTATTTCCAATGGTGATTGGTGGGATGGCGGTCTTTGGCATACTCATAGGTTTACTCGGTTTTTTTAAAAAAGTAAGTTACAAATGGTTTTTGGGATGGTTTGTAATCATGTCAATTCTTGGTATCTTGGGAATGTATGATTTTAATGCATGGATGATAGACTACGGAACAAATTTAGATCCGAACGCCATCATGAAATTACAAAATGCAGACGGAACACCTATGAGCTATAAACCACCATTGTTCGGACATCAAAAACTATTAAATTTTGATGCATACTCGTATCCACGATTGGGAGGTTATTTAATGGGCGTTGGAATGTTTACCGTTCTATTCGCATATTTCCTCGGAAAGCGTGCTAAAAATGAAACATCATGAAACAAATAATGAAGAGTCTTGGCCTGGTCTTGGGGTTCATGACAATCTTAAGTTGTAGTAATTCACCCAAGCCCATAGATTACGGGAATGACGGCTGTCATTATTGTAAAATGACCATTGTAGATAAGATTCATGGCGCTGAACTCATTACCGATAAGGGAAAAGTCTTCAAATTTGATGCGACAGAATGTATGCTCAACTATGTAGCAGATGGAAATGAAGCGGAAGTAGGTAGTTTTTTGACAAATCATTATGAATCGCCCACCGCATTAATTTCAGCATCAGAAGCAACGTTTTTAATTAGCGAAAATCTTCCAAGTCCGATGGGTGGGTATTTAACAGCCTTTCAGGACGCTGCGCAGGCTGAAAAAATAAAATCCGAAAAAGGAGGAGAACTCTATAATTGGGAGGCGTTGAAAAAGCGTTTGATGAAATAGCATCGACTTTTGTTTCCAATGTTTTTCGAAACAATTCAAAACTAATGCTGGGTTAAAGTTCAGTATCTTATATTCGTAAATAATGTATCTACTGAAAAAATTCACATGCGCTATCCTCCTTCTTTGCACAAACCTCATTGCTGCAAAAACAATTGAAGTTTGTAAAGACTGTGAAGTTAATTCTCTAAAACTGGCCATTGCAGCAGCAACTTCAGGAGATACCATTCTAGTCAAAAAGGGTACGTACAAAGAGTTTAATATTCTAGTAGATAAGCCGCTCACTATAATAGGTGAAGACTATCCCATTATTGATGGAGAAGATAAAGGGGAAATAATTCGTATTACTGCAGACAACGTAACCATAGATGGCCTTTTTATTATCAATGTAGGAACAAGTTACACCAGCGATCATGCAGCTATACGGGTTGTGCGTTGTGAAAATTTCGCGATACAAAATATCGTTTTAGAAAAGTTATTTTTCGGAATTTATATCGAAAAATCGAACAACGGAAAGATCTATCACAACAAAATTATCGGCGATGCTCAAGATGAATACAATTCTGGAAACGGAATTCAATTGTGGTATTCAAAAAATGTAACTGTAGAACGAAATATCGTTCAGAAGGTAAGAGATGGTATTTATTTGGAGTTTTCCGATAACATCCTCATCAATGAAAATGTAAGTACAAACAACCTGCGCTACGGTCTACATTTTATGTTTTCCAATGATGATGTGTATACTAATAATACCTTCGAAAATAATGGAGCTGGAGTAGCAGTGATGTTCTCGAAGCGTATTAAAATGACTAATAATACCTTCAAGAAGAACTGGGGAACAGCAGCATTCGGTATATTACTTAAAGAGATAAACGATGCTGAAATAAGCAATAATACCTTCGAAGAAAATACGGTAGGAATAAATATTGAAGGCTCTAATAGAATTGTATATAATAATAATAATTTTATCAGTAATGGATATGCAATCAAGGTTTTAGGGGCCTGTTATTCGAATACATTCAGCAGCAATAATTTTCTTTATAACTCATTCGACATTTCTTACAACTCTAAGATAAATGATAATGAATTTGAAAACAATTATTGGAGTAGTTATGCTGGTTATGATCTGGATAAAGACGGAATTGGAGATGTTCCCTACCGTCCTGTGAAGCTATTCTCCTATATTGTGAATAGAACACCTGAAACGATCATACTTATGCGAAGTCTTTTTATAGATATCATAGATTTTTCAGAAAAAGTGTCGCCAGTTTTTACCCCGGATAACCTGTTGGATAATCGTCCTCAAATGAAGAAATTTTAATGATAAACATCGATAAAATACATAAACGTTTTGGTAAAAATGAAGTGCTTAAGGGCATCGATTTGGACATTTCGAAGAACGGAATTTTTGCCATCCTCGGGCCCAATGGCTCGGGAAAAACAACCTTGATTAAGTCCATCTTAGGGATGGTAATTCCTGATGATGGGGCGATTCGGATTAACGATGTTTTAGTAAAAAGGAAATCGAAGTATCGAGATCAAATCGATTACTTGCCGCAGATTGCAAACTTTCCTGCAAATCTTACTGTAAAAGAGATTATAAATATGATCAAGGATCTGCGTAACAAGCCAGGTGAAGATCAAAAACTCATAGAACTGTTTCAACTAAAGCCGTTCTTATCTAAAAAATTGGGCAATCTTTCAGGAGGAACAAAGCAAAAAGTAAATTTAGTACTAACATTAATGTTCGACAGCCCAATTATAATTCTCGATGAACCAACTACAGGATTGGATCCTATAGCCTTGTTGCATCTCAAAGATTTAATTCTCGAAGAAAAACAGCGCGGAAAAACCATTTTGATCACCTCTCATATTATGAGCTTTGTTGAAGAAATGGCAGATGAGATTGTTTTTCTTTTGGAAGGAAAAGTATATTTCAAGGGAGATATTACTGCGTTAAAAGTTCAAACAAAAGAAACCAATTTTGAACGCGCCATTGCAAACCTTTTAACCAGTCACGATGCTTAAAATATTAAAATATAGTTTCTATGATTTGATACGTAGTCGTTGGAGTTATGTGTATTTACTATTCTACTTATTATTGGGGTTTGTATTACTTTTCCTGAATAATGACTTATCGAAAGCCGTAATCACTCTAATGAATGTCATCATTATTTTAGTGCCGCTCATAGGGACGATTTTCGGGGTGATGTATTATTATAATTCTAAGGAATTCACCGAACTGCTCCTAGCTCAACCTATTAAGCGATCTTCCATTTTTCTAGGGCAGTATCTAGGCGTTGCATTATCGCTATCTATGAGCCTTATTCTTGGTTTAGGAATACCGTTTATGCTCTATGGGTTGTTTCAATCGAATGAAATATGGGACTTTGGTTTATTACTCGTTACGGGAACATTTTTAACGCTCATTTTTACGGCGCTTGCCTTTAATATTGCCTTGTACAATGAGAATAAAATAAAGGGTTTTAGTTATGCGATACTCCTTTGGTTGTTTATGGCGGTTATCTATGATGGTTTGTTTTTAATGGCACTCATGGCTTTTGAATCCTACCCACTTGATAGTTTTTCGATAGGTGCTACACTCTTCAATCCAATTGATTTATCGCGTATTCTAATACTGCTTAAATTGGATATTTCGGCCTTACTAGGCTATACGGGGGCTGTTTTTCAGAAGTTTTTCGGGACTGGATTCGGATTAGTAATGGCCATATCGGCTTTAACAATATGGGTTTTATTGCCTGTATTGAACATATACCGAAAGAGTAGAAAAAAGGATTTTTAGAGAAAAGAAGCCAGAAGAAAGAAGAAAGAGAAAAGACTCAAGATTAAAAAAAGAAACAAGACCCAAGACCCAGAATCAAGAAAAAAACAATAAATAATGAGTAATAGAGAATAAACAATAGTCAAGAACCAACCCAGAGCTCAGGGCCCAGAACCCAGAATTAAGAAGTGACTTCTCGATACTAAATTTAAATTTAATGGCGTAATTTGAATTTCACTCGAAGTGACTCTGCGAGATATGAGATGTTAAAAAAAAGGACACATGATAAAAAAGTCTTTCTTCTTTCAGCAAAGCGGTCTTGTCTCTGATACCAGCTAATTTATATACATTCTTTATCAATCTTTATTCGAACATCGACAGCCGTAATTTTTTCTTTTGTTCCGATTAAAGGATTAATATCCATTTCTATAATTTCGGGAGCAACTTCAACCAATGCAGAAACTCTCTGAATTATTTCCGCAAATTGAGATTCGTCTATGCCGTCTTCTCCTCTTGCTCCTTCTATGAGCTTATAACCTCTTAATGATGTTATCATTCTACTGGCTTCGTCTTTAGAAATAGGACTTAACCCTGCCGAAACATCGTTTAATATTTCGATGTAAATCCCACCTAATCCACATAATATGGTATGATTAAAACCCTTTTCCTTTTTAATCCCAATAAATAGCTCCAACCCAGAAAACATGGGCTGAACCATTATTCCAACAGCTTTATCAATTTTTATTAACGTGTCAATATTTTCTTTTACTTCTTCAAGTGATGATACATTTAAAATAACACCTTTTTCATCAGATTTATGCAAAGGTCCCTGGACTTTCATCGCTACAGGGAATCTTATTTGCTGTATTTTGGAAAGCAATTTTTCACTGGTGCTTTCCACGATTTCTGGCGCCCTTAGTATTCCAGTTGCATCCATTAGCATTGATGTGGTTTCCGAATTTAAATATCCGTTTGGAGCTTCGTCGATAAGGATTCTTATTTTTTTGGTATTAATCTTAGGTAAATGAACTTCCGCCTCTACTGGAAATGGCGTGTTGTAAACTTGATTTAGTGCCTGTCCTAGTACAACTTCATCAGGGAAATTTATATTTCCTTTTTCTAAAAACGACACGATTTCTTTATGAGCGTTTACAACGGAAGGCAAGACAGGTAATATGGGCTTTTTGCAAACATCTAGTTTTACACTTAAAACATTGTAGACATTTTCTACGTTAAACAAACCAGGACTGCCAAAGACAACGACCATTGCATCAATAAAATCAAACTTATGTTCACAATAATCGATAATGATACCCAACTGTTCAGCGGTACCGGTGGCTAAAAAATCAATCGGGTTACTGACTGAAGATCCGGGATTTAAAAATGATTTTAGATTATCAGCATCTTCACCTGCGATTTCTGGAATGTTAAACCCACCTTCAGAAAGTACATCGGCCAACATCACGGCAGATCCTCCGGCATGTGTAATTAAAGCGATATTTTTTCCTTTAATTGGCTTATACTTTAGAATAGAAGCAACACTTAAAAGTTGCTCCCGACTGCTGCAATATACAATCCCTGCTTTGTTGAATAAAGCGCGAATTGTCATATCGCTGGTTGCAATAGCTCCTGTGTGAGAAGCGGCTGCACGACTACCTTGGGCAGTGCTTCCTGCTTTAATTGCAGCTATTTTCGCACCTTTTTTAATTAATGAAGATGCGTGTTTCAGTAATTTTTTAGGGTTTGTAATAGTCTCTAAGTACAACAATTTTACTAGGGGATCCTTGATAGGGTCATAGTGAATATCCATATATTCCAAAATGTCTTCTGCTCCGGTCTGACTGGCATTTCCAATCGAATAGACATTTGCAAAGGTAACGCCAAGCTGGGTGCCTGCTTCCATTATAAAAACCGCAGTGGCTCCGGAACCTGAAATTAAATCACATCCTTTTGGACTAAATTTTGGAACAGGGGAAGTAAAAACCCCTTTATAATGTTTATTGATAATTCCAATACAGTTTGGACCGATTAAACACCCATTCACACTATTAACTATATTCACAATTTCCTTTTCAATAATACTTCCGGTTTTATTAGTTTCAGTAAAACCCGCGGAAATAATAATAAAGGCTTTTGTTTTTTTTTGTTTTGCTAATATCGATACAACTTCCAAACATTGCTTCGCAGGAATTGCAAGTATTGCAAGATCAACATTAGCGATGTCACTGACGGTTTTGTAACTTTTTATTCCCTGTATTTTATCTTCACTGGGATTCACCACTGATAATCGTCCAGAAAATCCACCGTCAATGATGTTCTTAACAATTTTCCCACCAGGTTTGTGAATATTATTAGATCCACCAACGATAACAATACTCTTTGGATTTAAAAGCTGTTTAGTAAGCATATGATATATTTAATCAGGTCTAAAAATAGAACATGATGGTTGATTATTCAATGATGGAAGTCATAGGGTTAGATCATCAATAAATTTCTAAAAAAAGGTGTCTAGGAAGTACCTTATTCCTACCCATGCAAATCTTATAAAATTGTATTTAAAAGCCAGCGTATTCGAAAGTCTTACTTATCCATGAAATAGCTTATTTATAAATCAACTGTTACGGAAGTAAAACAAAAAACCAGCCCAATCCAAATTAAAAATTGAGTATGTAGGTTCAATTGTTTTAACTTTACGGCGGATAGAGGTAACCTTGTCTATTCATTTTAAAAAATCAATAAATGCTTTCTAATGATATGATTATTGTCATATGATGAAAAGATAGAAACCAGAACCTTTGCAAAAAGAATTAAATACTTATGATCATACCTAAATCTATACTGAACCAATTGAAAATCGTTAGTGCGGCTGAAGCTGTATCCGTTGTAAAATCAAATAATCGTGTGTTTTTTCAAGGCGCGTCTATGACCCCTAATTTGTTGATAGACGCTCTTTGTCAACGTTATCTGGAATTGGATAATGTGGAAATCTTAGAGATTCATACGCACGGAGATGCATTATATACACAATTGCCCTATAGTAATGCATTTAGGCTCTTTAGTCTTTTTGTTGGTGCTAATGTAAGAGCAGGTGTAAATACCAATGTTGGCGATTATATTCCGGTATTTTTAAGTGAGATTCATTGGCTTTTCCGGAGAAAAATTATTCCATTGGATGTTGCCTTCATTCAAGTTTCTCCACCTGACCAGCATGGATATTGTTCCTTGGGAGTTTCAGTAGACGTTACATTACCAGCCATACAAATGGCAAAAACAGTTATAGCATTAATTAACCCACAGGTTCCAAGAACCCATGGAGATGGAATAATTCATATTAGTCATATCGATTATGCCGTTCCGGTTGATACACCAATTCACGAATCTCCTCTCGGAACTCCAACTGAAGTTGAGGCTATGATAGGTGAAAATGTAGCAGGCTTAGTAGAAGACGGAGCTACTTTGCAAATGGGAATAGGGAATATTCCCAATGCAGTCCTTAATAATTTAGGAAATCATAAACGTTTAGGAATTCACACGGAGATGTTCAGTGATGGAATATTACCATTGATCGAGAAGGGAGTCATTACTGGCGAGGAGAAGGAAATTAAAACGGGTAAAATTGTTACTTGTTTTGCAACAGGAACGCAAAAGCTATATGATTTTATTGACGATAATCCTGTTGTGCATTTTAAGGAAGCCGGCTATACAAATGATACAGCAATTATTAGACAAAACCCAAAAGTTACTGCAATCAATAGTGCGATTGAAATTGATTTTACCGGGCAAGTTTGCGCCGATTCTATTGGGGCATATCAATACTCAGGAGTTGGAGGTCAAATGGATTTTATAAGAGGGGCTTCTCTCTCTCACAGAGGGAAACCAATTATTGCTATGCCTTCTGTTACGGCTAAAGGAATTTCAAAAATCACACCTTTTCTAAAACTGGGAGCGAGTGTAACTACAACGCGTGCGCATGTTCACTACGTTGTAACTGAATATGGCGTCGTAAATTTATTCGGTAAAAGTTTAATACAAAGAGCCAAAGCTTTAATTTCAATCGCGCATCCAGATCATCGCGAGAATTTATTAAAGGAAGCACGAGACAGATTTAAACTATCGTGACAGTCATTTTTTAAAAACTTGTGATACCAAATAAGTTGTTTAATGTCGTATTAAAATAGAGTTGTCAAGAAATAGCCTAGAGCAATTTTCATGCTCTTTAGAGTATCTATCATAATAAATAGTTACTCTAAAGAGCATGAAAAGTACATTTTAAGATGATCACGATCACAGATTTACCTTTTTTGAACTTTTCAGGCTGAAATTATTTTAGGTTGCGCGGTGCTAAGATGTCAATTTGCTCGATAGCGCTAACGCCTTTGGGTGTAAGATGTTATTCTCTAGGTGAATATGTTTATGAAGGTCTTGCTCGAACTCATTTAATTTATCATATAATGCGCTAAAGGTGTTACAGGCATTTTCCGGTGGGGTATAATTACTACTCAAGCTGGCAATTTTTTTAAAAATATTGCCAACAGCCTCATGCTCGTCTTCCATCATTTTTATAGGACTTGAGATAGATCCAAAATGTGGAGCTTCAGGTTCCGATTCCCCTTTTTCTGAAATCACTAAGTGCTTTATGTAAGGGAACAATATCAATTCCTCTTTCATCATATGGGCCGAAAGTTCCTTGGCTGCTGCATTAAATAGTCTATCAATTTCAACAACTTCGGTATAATGATGTCCATGTACTTCTGCAACTTTCGAGGCATACGCAAGTATTATTGGAATACTTTCAGAAACATATTTGTGATGTATGTTTACAATATAGTCTGCTAGAAATGACAAATCCCAATTGTTGTAGTCATTTGAATCTTCAGATTTAACAACCAAGTTTTGAAGCTCTTCCATTAGGACCAGAAGATCTAGACCATTCTTATCGCACACCTTTTCAATTGAAATTCCGCCGCCACAACAAAAATCTATATTGTGTTTTTTAAAGACATGAGACGTTTTTATGTTCTCGGCTACAACTGCTGCTACGGTTTTATCTTTTGTGATATTCATGACAATTTTTTATTAACACACTATCGTGTGAGTTAGTTAGTATTTTCAAATGTTATTTAAACCTAAACCTTCTTTTTAATGTGCGAATTCACCTTTTTGATTAAAAACACTAATACTATTCGATTGTTAGAAATCTAAGGCTGATATTTTGCACATAAATAAATTTGTGATTTATGTTTACAAAAATTGAAAGATATAAGCTGATAGACTATGATAACGGTCATATAAAAAGACATTTGTATCTTTTTAATTAAATTTATTTCCGCTGTGTCTAACCTTCTAATGATCCTAAATAAATTTCATCCTTGATATATGTCATATTTTAAGTATCTTGAATAGCGAATATTTGCAGCAGGTATAAAGAGCAAATTTAAAGCAGTATGATTGAGTGTTTCCATTGTGGAGATAATTGCGATGACATTACAATTGAACATCAAAAGAAATTTTTTTGTTGTCAAGGATGTAGGACCGTTTTTGATATTCTGAATGAAAACGATTTGGGGTATTATTACAAGCTTGAAAAAGCACCAGGAGTTTCTCCAACTAAGATTGATGGTAAATACGACTTTCTCGATAACCCCGCTATTATAGAAAAACTACTCGACTTTAATGACGAAACTACTCAAATAATATCGTTCTTAATACCTTCCATTCATTGTAGTTCTTGTATTTGGGTGTTGGAAAACCTCAATAAACTGAATTCAGGAGTCAAAAGCTCCCTTGTTAATTTTCCTGAAAAAACAGTCAGAATTACTATTAACTCTGAAGTTACATCAATAAAAGAGGTGGTTTTATTACTTAGTCGAATCGGTTATGAACCATATATTTCTTTAGAAGATTCCGACAAAAAGAAGAAGGATATTGACCGGAGCTTAATCTATAAATTAGGAGTTGCAGGTTTCGCTTTCGGAAATATAATGTTCCTGTCTTTTCCCGAGTATTTTGAGATCAATGAGTTTTGGCTGGACCGATTTAAAGGATTGTTTCGATGGATGATGTTTGCGTTTTCGTTACCGGTTGTTTTTTATTCGGGCAGAGATTATTTTATATCAGCATTTAAAGGGCTTCGTTCTCGTAGTCTGAATATAGACATCCCTATTGCAATCGGAATTACGGTTTTATTTGTTCGAAGTACCATTGACATTTTAATGGATTGGGGTACAGGGTTCTTTGATAGTCTCTCGGGGCTCATTTTCTTTTTGCTTCTCGGTAAATATTTTCAGCAAAAAACATATGCATTTTTATCTTTTGAGAGAGATTACAAGTCGTATTTCCCTATTGCAGTAACACGACTTATTAGATCTTCTGCGAGTGCAACCGGCGATGCTTCTGAAGAACGAGGTAAACTTATTGAAGAACAAGCAGAAGTGTTTAAAATTGTAAAAGGAGATCGGTTGTTAATTCGTAATAATGAGTTGATCCCAGTGGATGCAATTTTAATCAAAGGAAATGCTTTAATCGATTACAGTTTCGTAACAGGAGAAGCGGAACCCGTCACTAAGAGAAGTGGGGAGAAACTCTTCGCAGGAGGAAAACAACAAGCCGGATTAATTGAAGTTGAGGTTCTAAAACCAGTAGAGCAAAGTTATCTAACCCAACTATGGAGTCATGAAATATTTAGTAAAAACCAAACTGGAATTTTCCAATCCTTAACAGACGGAATAAGCAAGCGCTTCACTATTGCCGTTATTTCTATCGCTTTTATAGCAACCATATTTTGGTTGATATTTGATCCAACCAAAGCATTTAATGTGTTCACAGCAGTACTAATCGTTGCTTGCCCTTGTGCTATCGCATTAGCATCTCCTTTTGCATTGGGAAATATGTTGCGGATATTTGGAAAGAATAAGCTCTACCTAAAGGAAGCGACGGTTATTGAACAAATGGCAAAAGTGGATACCGTAGTTTTTGATAAAACCGGAACCTTAACTACCAATAAAAGGAATGTTATTACATATGAAGGGTTGGCACTCTCTCCCGAGGAAGAATTGCTGCTTACTAGTACTTTACGTACATCAAATCATCCATTGAGTAGAGCACTTTATTCAATACTGGATAAAAATGATATTCAGACATTGGATGCCTTCCAAGAGCATACTGGTAAAGGAATTGCTGCATCACTAAACAAGAATAGTATTAAAGTAGGATCCTATGCCTTTGTTGAAAAGGAAAAAGTTTCAGAAAGAAAATTACGTTCAGAAGAGATAGAAAAAACGGTTGTTCACGTTAGCGCCAATGATCAGTATAAAGGTTGTTATGTTTTCCACAATGAGTATCGAGAAGGAGTATCGGAAATATTCAAAACCTTGAGTGCTGATCATGAGTTAATTGTACTGTCTGGGGATAATGAAGGAGAGAAAAAACGTTTACAAGGGTTACTTCCCTTTGGTACAAAACTCATATTTAATCAGAAACCTGAGAATAAGTTAGATTTCATAAAAAGCCTTCAAGAAAGCGGTAAAAATGTAATGATGATTGGAGATGGTTTAAACGATTCGGGAGCTTTGAAACAAAGTAATGTGGGGATTGTTATTTCAGAGAATGTAAATGTATTTTCACCGGCCTGCGATGGCATTTTGGACGCTTCACAATTTAAAAAGATTGTATCGTATTTAAGCTTGTCTAAAACTGGGGTTCGGATTATAAAATGGAGCTTTTTACTCTCTTTAGCATACAATGTGATTGGGCTGTCCTTTGCCGTTTCTGGTAATTTAATGCCAGTTGTGGCGGCTATTTTAATGCCTTTAAGTTCAATTAGTGTTGTTGTTTTTACAACTGTAACGACCCAATATGCGAGTCGAAATTTATAATATTCTTGTCCAATACTTTCTCCATGAAAAAGAGGGATAATGTAGCTTTTAAAGAATTGACGTTAGGGAAAGGAAACAGTATAGATTTTATTTAGCATTAGTATAAATAGTGAAAAGAAGATAAATAATGAATAAAGTGATATATGTCATATTTTAAAGGAAGCGTCAACAATATTTTTACACTCAATTTCAGGTAGGTATGAGTATCATTTATATGCTTCTCGCGGTTAGCGTGATAGTAGCACTCGTTTTTTTTGTTGCGTTTATTGTTTCAGTACGATCTGGACAA
>Ga0075467_10001878_pt1 | contig 17015 bp, 16 predicted proteins | sample DEB08_DNA_9_FD_75067 | JGI IMG/M metagenome (GOLD analysis project Ga0075467, IMG submission 75067) | Aqueous microbial communities from the Delaware River and Bay under freshwater to marine salinity gradient to study organic matter... | ecosystem: Environmental > Aquatic > Marine > Coastal ... | reverse complement strand
TGCCGGGTTGGGGTCTTATCGAATGGGTCATTGCTCTCGTTCCAAGTCCGTTTCTTCCTAACGGCGAGACTGCGGCAAAGCTAGCGGCGATCTGGCGCACACCCGCAGATCATGGCACTCTGATCACATCAGCGATACCGCGCCAGACCTTACCGAGCGCTCCGATCATGCCGCTGGCCGCTGGCGCGACAAGATGCGCGCGCTGGGATACTACGACGGCTATCTCGGGTTTTGTCCGCTCCGGGACCACGACCAATACCCGGCGCAAAAGTGACGGAAATCGGTGATGCGCTGAAGCAAATGCGCGACCTCCTGGTCCCCGGTGACCGTCTTCGCCTTGTTGAGTCAAAGCCGCATTGGTGCAACGCTATCATCTGGCTGCAATTGCGCCAACGCACCTTCGCTTGGGAAGAAATCCACGCACTTATCAAAGATGTCGGGTTCGAGATCGAAAGCGCTGACGCCTTTCCGGCAGGCCCTCCATCGCGCACAAGCCGACGCATCGTCGCGCGACGCATCTAGACAGACCACACCGGGGTTAAAGCTGTAACCCCATCCCTCCTAGCCACGGTAATCTTAACAAAGCTTAACCCCAACGTCGCTTCACCCTGGGCGCCGCCCAATCCCCTGTCACCTTTTCAAAAATACCTGCATAGCGCGGGTTGCGATTATTGCACCAGCCAGCCTTCTAGGACGCGGCCTTAACCTCGAAAGCGGCCGCCATCAGCGCCTTGGTGTAATCCGAGCGCGGCGCATCAAACACCTGGCCTGCGTCTCCGTGTTCCACCACGTCGCCTTCCTTCATCACAATCACTTTGTGACTAAGGGCGCGCACGACCTTCAGGTCATGGCTGATGAACAGATACGCCAGGCCGTATTTCTGCTGCAAAGACCTCAGTAAATCCACGATTTGCACCTGAACTGTCATGTCCAAGGCCGAGGTCGGCTCGTCCAGGACGACCAGTTTGGGGCGCAGCACCATTGCGCGCGCAATCGCGATCCTTTGCCGCTGGCCGCCAGAAAACTCATGCGGGTAGCGGTGCATCATCTCAGGCAGCAAACCCACCTCTTCCATGATCTCGGCCACCATTTCGCGCCTGTCACGTCCGGCATCCACGTCGTGGATTGTCAGTCCCTCCGAGATAATTTCTTCCACCGTCATCCGAGGGCTAAGAGAACCATAGGGGTCCTGAAACACGATCTGCATACCAGCCCTGAGAGGTCGCATCTCGCGCGACTTAAGACCCTGAATGTTCTGCCCCATGAAACTTACAGGACCATCGGACGAGATCAGACGCATGATCGCCAAAGCCAGGGTCGTCTTGCCCGACCCGCTTTCTCCCACAATCCCAACTGTCTCTCCGGCGCGGACGGACAACGTCGCCGCATTGACCGCTTTGATGTGTCCTACGGTCCGCTTCATCAGGCCGCGCTGGATCGGGAACCAAATACGCAAAGCATCCGTTTCTGCAATCACTTCGGCGCCAGTAGGCACCGGCAACGGGGTTCCGGTCGATTCTGCGCTAAGCAGCATTTGCGTATAAGGATGCGACGGAGCCGAGAATATTTCAGCTGTGTCGCCGCGCTCAACGATTTCGCCGTCTTTCATCACGCAGACACGGTCGGCAAACTTCCGTACGATCCCCAGATCATGCGTGATGAACAGCATCGACATTCCAAGCCGTTCTTTCAACTCGGCCAGCAATTCAAGGATCTGCGCCTGAATAGTCACGTCCAAAGCCGTTGTCGGTTCGTCCGCGATCAACAACTCGGGTCTATTCGCCAGCGCCATTGCGATCATCACACGTTGACGCTGCCCACCGGACAATTGGTGCGGATAGGCCCCAAGCCGCAGCTCTGGGTTTGGAATGCCGACCTGTTCAAGAAGCTCGATGATCCGAACGCGTGCTGGATCGCCGCGCATGCCTTGATGAAGAGCGACGGCTTCCGCAAGTTGTTTTTCAATCGTATGCAGCGGGTTCAGCGACGTCATGGGTTCCTGAAAGATGAACGAGATGTCATTGCCGCGCACACGACGCAACTCGGCCTCATCTGCACCGACCATTTCGGCGCCCTCGTAAGTGATCGAACCGGAAATCTCGGCGCTATCACCCAGTAAGGACACGGTCGACAGAGCCGTCACCGATTTGCCGGAGCCGCTTTCGCCAACCAACGCGACCGTCTCGCCCCGGCGCAGATCAAAGCTCACGTCGCGCACCGCATGGATCAGCGCACCGTCCTGTCGGAAGTGTACGTTCAGGCCCTGCACGTTCAGAACAACTTCACCGCTCATTGGAAGGTCTTCCGTGGGTCGAAAGCATCTCGCACGCCCTCAAAGATGAAGACCAGCAACGATAGCATTATTGCAAAGGTAAAGAACCCGGTGAAGGCCAGCCACGGCGCTTGCAGGTTCTGTTTCGCCTGCAAGGTCAACTCTCCCAACGACGGGGCCGAGGACGGCAGGCCGTAGCCGAGGAAATCCAACGAGGCGAGGCCACCGATTGTGCCGGTGATGATGAACGGCAAAAGCGTGACGGTTGCGACCATCGCGTTTGGCAGCATGTGGCGGAACATGATCGTGGCGTTCGACACGCCCAAAGCGCGCGCCGCACGCACATATTCAAAGTTCCGCGCCCGAAGGAATTCAGCCCGTACCACGCCGACCAAAGACGGCCAGCCAAACAGAACCGACAAAATTACCAGCATCCAAAAACTGCGTCCGAATATCGCGAACATGATGATGATCACGTAAAGCGACGGCGTTGATGACCAGATCTCAAGAATACGCTGGAACACAAGATCGAGCCATCCGCCGAAATAGCCCTGCACGGCCCCCGCAGCGATGCCAATAATGCTGGCAAACACCGTGACGATCAGCGTGAACACGATCGACAATCGGAACCCATAGATTACCCGCGCCGTGACATCCCGCTTGGTGTCGTCCGTTCCCAGCCAGTTATTGCTGTCAGGAGCGCTTGGCGCCGCGCCGCGAATATCCACAATCGTGTCGTATCGGTAGGGGATCACCGGCCACAAAAGCCAGCCGTTCTCGACATCCACACCATCAATCTGGCCTGTTTCCTCGACCTCGGCCAGGATGCCTTCAGGATCGTCATAACAGGCCTCGATACCACCGGTACGGATAAGGCATTCAACGTCTTCATACTGATATTGCGCCTCGATCGGCAGATCGCCCCCGAACTCGGTCTCGGGGTAGAAATTGAAGATCGGCATATAAATCTCGCCGCGATAGCTGACGAGGATTGGCTTATCGTTGGCGATAAACTCGGCCATCAGGCTCAGGCCAAAGAGGACCGAAAAGATAATCAGCGACCAATAGGCCCGCCGGTTGCGGGTGAAATTGCGCCACCGGCGCTGGTTCAAAGGCGACAACCACGGTCGGCGACGCGGAGGATCCTCGGCCACAGGCGTTTCAGCCGCGTCCAAAGCGGGATCGGGCATCGCCATGGCTCAAACCTCCCGCTTTTCAAAGTCGATGCGGGGATCGACGAAAACATACATAAGGTCCGACAGAATACCGACGACAAGGCCGACAAGACCGAACGCAAAGAGCGTGCCGAAAATCACCGGATAATCGCGTGCAACGGCGGCCTCAAAGCCCAGGCGCCCCAATCCATCCAGCGAGAAGATCGTCTCGATAATCAGGCTTGAGCCAAAGAAAATCCCGATGAACAGCGACGGAAAGCCCGCAATGACGATCAGCATGGCATTGCGGAACACGTGGCCATAAAGCACCTGCGATTCCGACAGACCCTTGGCTTTTGCCGTCACCACATACTGTTTTTTGATCTCGTCTAGGAAACTGTTCTTCGTTAGTAATGTAAGCGTAGCAAAACCGGAAATAGAGGATGCCAGAACCGGCAGCGTGATGTGCCAGAGGTAATCAACCACCTTGCCCCCGACGGACAGGTTGTCGAAGTTGTCCGACGTGAGACCACGCAGTGGGAACCACTGGAAATAGGACCCGCCTGCGAACAATACGAGCAACATGATCGCAAACAAAAATCCGGGTATTGCATAGGCCACGATAATCAGCCCGCTGGTCCAGGTATCGAAACTGGACCCGTCACGCACCGCCTTGCGGATGCCAAGCGGGATAGAGATCAGATAGGCGATGACGGTCGACCAAAGACCAAGCGTGATCGACACAGGCATCTTCTCGGCCACGAGATCAATCACGCTGATTGACCGAAAATAGCTCTCTCCGAAATCAAACCGAACGTAGTTCCACAGCATCAGGGCGAAACGGATATGGGCAGGCTTGTCGAACCCGAACTCTTTTTCAAGCTCGTCGATAAACTCCTGCGGCAAACCCCGCGCGCCGACATAGCCACCGTCGCCCTGCGCCTCAAAGGTCTCGGAGCCACCACCAGAGATGCTTTCAAACACATCGCCCTGTCCTTCAAGGTTCGCGATAATCTGCTCAATCGGGCCACCGGGCACAAACTGTGTCAGTGTGAAATTGATAACCATGATCCCGAACAGCGTCGGAATGATCAGCAAAAGCCGTCGGAGAATATATGCGCCCATGGCCCCGCCGTCCCTTAAAGGGCGCCCTGCTCGCGCAGGAGAGCCTCGGCGTCGGCGTCATGCCACCACCAGCTAAACTGGCCAAGACCGAACGGAGGAATGTCTTCCGGGTGTTTGAACATGTTGTAGTAGGCGGTCCAATATTCAGGCTTAAACCACTGCTGAACCCAAAACGCTTCGGCCCGCAACGTGCGATCAAGAGCGTGGGTTGCCGTGGTCAACTCCTCCTGCGTCTTGGCTGCAATCACCACTTCCAAAAGCCGGTCGACGGCCTCGTTTTGTAGGCCCATCAGATTGCGTGAGCTGTCCTCGGCTGTCTCCGAGCCATACCACTGGCGCAAACCAAATCCCGGCTCAAAGCCCATGGAAAACGTGTGATTTACCAAGTCATAATCCGACGTCCTGCGACGGTCGATATACTGGCTGATGTCGACGCGCTCCAGCACTGCATCAATTCCCAGTCGCTTTAAGTTCTCGATGTAAGGGTTGATGATCCGGTCAAACGCCGGGCTGAACGACAACAGGACAAGGTCCAGAACCTGCCCATCCTTGCGCCGTATGCCGTCATCTCCGGTGATCCAGCCTGCCTCATCCAGCAAGCCTGCCGCACGACGCAAGTTGCGCCGGTCAAAGTTGCGCGGGCCACTTGTGGGCGCCATAACTGCTTCTTGCGAAAGGATCGACGCATCCAACAGACCCTCATTTACCAACGGTTGCAAAATTGCGATCTCTTCGGCGCTTGGCGTGCCCGTTGCTTCAAGCTCGGAGTTCTCCCAGAAGGAATTCACCCGCTCGTACAGTCCGAAAAACAGAGATTCATTCGAGAATTCAAAGTTGAACATCAAGCGAACCGCTTCGCGGGTCCGTGGGTCCTGCCATTCCGGGCGGCGCAGGTTGAAGATAAAGGATTGCGCCGTCCCGATGTTCCCGTTCGGCAACTCCGCTTTGACGATCGAGCCATTGGCCACGCCCGGAAAATCGTACCCGGTCGCCCAATCCTTCGAGGAATTTTCGATACGGAACGTATATTCCCCGGCCTTAAAGGCCTCCAGCGCCGCAGAGCTGTCGGCGAAATACTCATAGCGGACGCGGTCAAAATTATTCTGACCAACGTTAAACGGATTGTCCGCGCCCCAAAAGTTTGGGTTGCGGGCGTAGATGATCTGCCTTCCCACATCGAAGCTTTCAAGAACATATGGCCCTGTGCCAAGAAACGGCTCTAGCGTGCTTTCATCAATGCGCGCGCCGCTTTCTTCAAACCACGCCTTCGAGAACACCGGAATGCCCCCGGCAAAGCCAATAACTTCGCGCCGAGGCGCTTTTTCGGCAAAATTATATTTGATGCGGTAGGTGTCCAAAAGTTCGACCGAGCTAACAAAACCCTTCACAACATTCACGTACTCGGGCAGGCCCTGCTCCATGAACAAATCAAAGGTAAACTTCGCGTCCTCGGCCGTTGCAGGCGTTCCATCCGCGAAAGTGACGTCTTCGCGCAAATTGAAGATCACCCAATCCTTGCTCTCGGGGAATTCCATCGTGGTGCACAGATAGCAATAAGTGCCATATGCATCGTCAGCCGTCGAGACCAAGACGTTCTCGAACAACAAAGCCATACCGGAGCCCGGCACCCCTTTGCGGGTGTAGTTGTTGAAGCTGTCGAAGTTACCCTGCGCCCAAGTGCTGATCTCGCCGCCCTTTGGCGCATCTGGGTTCACGTAGTTCAAATGTGGAAAATCGGGACCGTATTTCAGCGATCCGAAATTCGAGAATGCGTGGGTGACCGTCACCTCTTCGTGTCCCTCAGCGCGCGCCAGCGACACAGTCGCAAGTATCGAACCTGCAACCAGTCCGGCAAGGCCAACCCATTTCAAAACTGATCTGTCTGTTTCACGGCTGGCAGAAATAGCTAGGGCGCGGGGGCGGCGTCGCGTCATCGGTCGTGTCCTCCATCTCGGTCCAACCCGATAGATCCGGGCGTACATTCAGAAATGTAGCTAATTTTTCATTTGTCTAATTTTCAAGGCCTGAGCACTGAATATTTGGTGAAGACACCGTGCGCAGCAAAAGGGCCAGACGCAACAGCGACCGACCCCATAGTACCAAAAACGTGATAAAAAGGTTATCCGCCAGCACCTTCGAGATACGCGATCAAGTTCGCGCGATCTTCGATATCGGCCATGCCACGGTAGCTCATCTTCGTGCCGTCGATATAGTCAGACGGCGATGTCAGAAATTCATTCAGCGCCTCAGGTGTCCAGTCGCCCGCAAACTCGGCCATCGCGGTCGAATACGCATAGCCCTGCGCTGTTCCGATATCGCGACCGACAACGTTGGCAAGATAGGGACCAGTGCCGTTCGCACCCGATTCCAACTTGTGGCACGCCTGACACTGACGCCAAAGCCGCTCGCCCGCGCCAGCATCGGAAGCAGCGAAGACATCGGCAAAAGCAATCTCAACGACCTCTTCCGCAGGCGCATCACTTTCGATCTCGATGGTGTAGGCCTGATGGTGGTCATCGCCATGGCTCGGGTGATAGATAAATTCCGCCGCAAAGCCGCCAAGCAGGAAGACTAGGAAAGTGCCGCACAGGCCGCCTATCGCTTTAGTCAATGTCATCGTGTCGAACATGTCGCGTCCCGTTCTCTCAGTGTTTCGCAGTTATCTATCCGCTTCCCATGTTAGGCTTCAAGCGATAACACCTGCGGCGAAAAGCCTTTTTGTCACAACGGGTCGGATAAACCACGAGATGAGCGCACGTATTGCATTCCAGGGAGAGCCCGGCGCCTATTCCCATCAGGCTTGCGTCGAGACGCGTCCCGAACACGAACCGATGCCCTGCCGCACCTTCGAAGACGTGATCGAGGCGGTGAATTCGGGCGCGGCCGAGCTTGCCATGCTGCCGGTCGAAAACACCACCTACGGACGTGTGGCCGACATTCATCGGTTGTTGCCTGCCAGCGGCCTTCACATCGTTGACGAAGCATTCGTGCGCGTACATATCAACGTACTCGGCGTCCCTGGCGCAAAAGTCAGCGACATAAAAACCGCCTATTCGCATCTTGTTCTGCTGCCCCAATGCACGCGCTGGCTGCAAGCCAACAAAGTGCGCGGGGCTGTTAGCACCGACAATGCCCGCGCTGCACGCGATGTCGCGGAAGCCGGCGATAAGACTGTGGCTGCCCTTGCGTCGGAACTGGCCGCAGATGTCTACGGCCTTGAGGTGCTCGCCCGTCATATCGAAGACGAAGACCACAACACGACACGCTTCCTCGTGATGTCGAAAACACCGGACCTCTCCCGTCGCGGCGACACTATGACGACGACCTTCGTCTTCCGTGTTCGCAACATTCCTGCGGCGCTCTACAAAGCAATGGGAGGTTTCGCGACAAACAGCGTCAACATGACTAAGTTGGAAAGCTACATGGTCGACGGCTCGTTCTCGGCCACACAGTTTTATGCCGATGTCGAAGGTCACCCCGACGACAAGAACGTGCAATTGGCCTTGGCCGAGCTTGAGTATTTCACCTCCGAGATCAAAATCCTCGGCGTCTATCCCGCGGATCCAAAACGCCGCTAGGCTCGTGCCTTGCAATAAAAAAGGGCCCCCAACCAAGGGAGCCCTTCACTCTTTCAGAAATATCTCAGGCGTGCGCGGGGACAGCGTCCCCGCCCCTTTTTTGCCTGCCCCTTAGTTGACTGTCACCCAGCGCAGGATAAAGAAGTTATCCGGGCGTTGTGTCATTTCGATATTGTCCTGCGTGCCCCAAACCAATGGCTGCACATAAAGCGGCACATAGGCATGTTCGGACTGATAAAGGCCCACGACTTCATCAATCATCGCCTGACGTGCTGCCGGATCAAGTTCGGCCTGGATCATCGGCAACAACTCATCAAGCCGCGCATTGGAATAGTCGCCAAAGTTCCATGACCCCAGACGCTTTTCAGAATTCGGCGTGGAGGCAAGGAAGCGAAGCGGATGCTCATGGTCCATCGAACCACCAGGCGACCAGCCCAGAAGGTACATATCGAAGTTGTCTTCGCGCAGCTCTGGCCAATAGTTGGAGACCGGCATCGCATCCAACTCGACCGAAATACCAATCTGCGCCAGCATTGACGTGATTGCCTGACAGACAGACTCGTCATTTGGATACCGGTCGTTCGGACATTTTAGGCCGAAGCCAAACCCGTCTGCATATCCCGCATCCGCCAGAAGCGCCTTTGCACCTTCAATATCAAATGCCGGACGCCCGTCGTTGGCTATCGAATAACCGCTCATGGCTGGTGTAACCAACTGGCTTGCCGCGGCCGCGTTGCCGCGCCAGATCGTTTGCAGGATGGCGTCGACGTTGATTGCCTTGGCCACCGCCTCGCGCACACGAACATCCTGGAACGGGTTCGCATCACCCGCGCTTGCACCGTACTTCAGCGTGTCTGCACCATGTGCAAACCCAAGCATCAGAACCCGTGTTTCAATCCCGCGAATAATGGTGATTCCATCACTAGACTCTAAACGCGCGGCATCCTGGATTGGGACAGGTTCAATAAAATCGACGTCCCCCGACAATAAGGCCGCAACGGCAGTCGCCGAATTCTGGATCGGTGTGAACGTCGCTAACGTGATGTTGTGCTCGACCTCATCCCAGAAAGCTTCGTGCGGCACCAAAGTCGTCGACAGGCCCGGTTGGCGGCCCTGAATTTTGAAAGCACCGGTGCCATTCACGTTCAGAGTGGCAAAGTTTCCGGCCTCCTTGTCCGGACGCGCGGCATTGTTCGCTTCACTCCAGCCCTTGTCCATCATCATCCAGTTGGCGATGGATGCAGGAAACAGCGGGTTCGGTGCAGATGTGTACATCTCAACCGTGAAATCATCGACAACTGTGACGCCCGTCACGGACGAAAACCAGCTGCGCACATCAGCAGACTCGCTCGAAGCCCGCTCATAGGAGAACATGACATCTTCGGCATCAAAGGCTGACCCGTCATGGAATGTGACCCCTTCACGGAGTGTAAATCGCCAGCCTTCGCCCTCACCTATCGGCTCCCACGCCGTGGCAAGCGACGGCTCAAGCGTCATGTCTTTCGACATGCGCACCAGCCCGTCATAAACGTTGTTCAAGAAGCCCAACACGGGGGCGGAGCTTACGGCGTGCGGGTCCATTGTTTGTGGATCGGTCTTTCCGGCCCAGCGGAACTCAGCCGCAGATACTTGCGTCGCCACCAAAGCAAGGGCGGCGGCCGTTGTGAGTAGTCGTGTCATACGTTTTCTCCCATGGAACTGCGGTTCGTGTGACCGCATGTGACGTCCTGTCCTACTCCGAAGGCGGGCAGATCAACAGGGAACTCAAGGAAATGTGAGGACGGGTTGCCTAGTTCCGGAACTGCGGGCCTTGAGAGATGACGGTTGGCTCTTGCTGGATAGGTTTTAGTGTTTCAAGTGCCGCGACAGAAGATGGGCCTGATCCTTCAATTCCAGGCACTCAATCTCGGCCCATTTGCGAGGTACGCTGCTCACCACGATCAGCGCACCAATTAGCCGCGCGCGGGGCCAAATACAGGTTCGTCGAGCACGCATTTAAATGGCAGCACGGACGCTCGAATGCGGCTTCAAACTCGGGAAGCTCACTTAGGTCAGCAATCCGCACACCTGCGCCACGCTCAACGATGCCGGCAAACATTGAATTTTCTTGCGCATATCGGTCCGCCAGCAGGTCGCTACCGCGCGTCAGAAACTGTGACCGCACGAAACCCGAAAAGCGTTCATCTTCCAAAACACAAAAGAAAGCGTCAGGCGCCTGACGTATCACACCTGCGGTTCGGGTGACTATGTCGGACCCGCGCTCGAAAGCACCGTCCAAGAGGCCGAGGTCCCCAAGGTCAAAACATGCAAATTTAATGCTGAGAGGCTTATCACTGAAGATCGCTCAAGCATGAGCACACACACCAGACTGGTAGCGCGCCGATGATGACCGGCGCTTCCAGAAAAATCCCCCAAATTCTCCTTCTCTCATTCGACTATCTTGTGTCTTACAAAGAGACATACACCGAAAGCCGCCAACCACCTGGAAAGAAGTGTTTTTCAGTGGAAAACCGGGCGGCCACATATCAAGATGTGCCCACCCGGAAAGCTGTTAGTTCAAGGTGAAGTACTTGAATTTCGCCGTGTCATCGGGCGCAACAATCGTGCTGACATTGTCAGACATGCCCCAGTTCAGAACCTGATGGTGGATCGGAATGTAGAGCTGCTGTTCCTGCACAACGGACCAGATATCCGCGATCATGCCATTCCGCTTGTCGAGGTCAGTCTCCGATGCCAATGCAACGATCTGCGCATCCAACTCAGGGTTGGAATAGCGTGTTCCGTTCCATGAGCCGTACTTCTCGCCTTTGGTGTGCGCGAGGAAGTTGAAGATGTACTCGGAATCGTAGGTCGGAACACCCCAGCCCAACATGTAGAAGTCGGTTTCAAGGTTGTTGATCAGTGGGAAGTGCTGAGCCTTTGGTTTGGCATCAAGGTTCACCGTCACGCCGATTTGCGCAAGCATGCCAACCGACGCCTGACAGATCGCTTCGTCATTGATATAGCGGTCGTTCGGGCAATCCAGCTGAATGCTGAACCCATCGCCATATCCGGCCTCGCCCATAAGTGCTTTTGCGCGCTCGATGTCGGTAACGGAAGCATCAAGCTCAGCCGTCCAACCATTGACGAATGGCGGTGAGATCATACCCGCCGGCTGCGATTGATCCCGCATAACGACCTGTTTGATCGCATCGCGGTTAATCGCGATGTTCATTGCTGTCCGCACGCGGACATCCGCAAGTGGGTTCTTGCCTTCGACACTGTCGTTGGCCAGGTCCGCGTCGCCCATGTTCATGCCAAAGAAGATCACGCGGTTCTGTGGTGCTGTCCGCACTTCCAGACCATCGGTGCTCGCCACGCGCTCAAGGTCTTGCACAGGCACGTCTTGCACAAAGTCTACTTCGCCTGACAACAACGCCGCAACGCGGGTCGCCGCGTTCTGGATCGGCGTATATTCGATCCGGGTTATTTCCATCGGAAATTCGCCCGTTCCCCAGTAATTCTCGTTAATTTCGAGAACCGTGCGGACATCGGGTTCGCGGCTGATCAGCTTGTATGGGCCGGTGCCGTTTGCATTCTTCGCCGCAAACGTATCTTCACCGCCTTCATAATCCTGAACCTTTGCAGCGTTGTTCGCCTCGGCCCAGTCTTTGTCCATCATGAACATATTGGTCAGGTTATTTGGCATAATTGGATTCGGACCATCGGTCACGATCTCTACAACATAAGCCGAAGGCGCCCGCACTTCGACGACCGACGCCAAAAGCTCTTTATAGTCAGAATCTGGTGTCATTGCCCGATCCAGGCTGAACTTCACGTCTTCGCTATCAAACGCGGCGCCATCGTGGAACGTCACGCCCTCGCGCAGGTTGAAAACCCAGATATTCGGGTCATCAACCGACGGACCCCAATCCGTAGCAAGTGCCGGCACCATTGCACCTGTCATGTCGCGCATGACGAGCGGTTCCATGATCTGGTGTGCAAGTGCCGAGGTTGGTCCCTCGTTTTGAGCGTGCGGATCAAGCGTCAACGCGTCGCCCGCGCGCGCCCAACGGAGTGTTTCAGCCGAAACCGAACCAGCGACAAGCGCCAGCCCGGAGGCTGCAATAAGTAGGTGGCGAACTGCCATATGAATGTCTCCCTGATATGTGTAACAACAAAACAGACTTCCGGTCCGAAGCTGGGAAGTCAAGCGTATGCCGCCAGGGATGTCATGGAAAATGGGCGGCGGCGGCTAAGCGCCTTCGTCTTGCACAAATCGCTTATCGCAGTACCCACATTCAACCCAACCAGTTTTGGGGTCGATCTGAAGCCAGACACGCGGATGTCCCAACGCCCCCTCGCCCCCATCACAGGCGATACGGGCGCTTGTCACCGTTTCGGTTTCAGGGGGCGGATTGCCCACATTGGCTTCGGGGGTATTGGACATTGAAAAAGTCTCGCGCTTGAAGGTCTAGACGGGTATCTTAGCCATGCCGACCCTGCGAGCAAGGCCCGTCGCACAGCAGTGGTGATTAAGACCCTCCCTTAACGATGGTTGAGTGCCAGGCAAAGGCCGTTAACCATCAAGCCACCTTCCTATATGCTCCAGACAAACCCCTAACGAATTTTAGCCGATATAAAGACTGATGCCACACCAACCGCCTCCCAGTTCACACGGCAACTTGCCCCGCCGCGTCCTTGTCGTCGGCGCGACCGGTACTGCCGGGCGCGCCACAACGACGGCTTTAATTGCCGCCGGCCATCACGTCACCTGTATTGTGCGGCCAGAAAACGAAGACCCTGTCGCGCCCGGCGCACGCCTGCATTTTGCCAACATCACCGACACTGCAGCACTTCGTGACTACGGTTTTGCGGGCGAGACCTATGACGTCCTTGTCTCGTGCATCGCTTCGCGCACCGGCGCGCCTGCGGACGCCTGGGCGATTGACCACGACGCCAACGTCGCCTTGTTGGAACGGGCCAAGGCGTCAGGCGTGGGGCATTTCATTCTGCTGTCGGCGATTTGCGTGCAAAAGCCACTTCTCGCCTTCCAACACGCCAAATTAGCATTTGAAGAGAAACTGGTGGCCTCGGGGCTGAATTGGACCATCGTACGACCCACTGCATTCTTCAAATCGCTTTCGGGTCAGATCGCGCGTGTCACCGCAGGCAAGCCTTATCTGATGTTTGGCGACGGGCAGTTGACCGCGTGTAAACCGATCAGCGACCGTGATCTCGGAACGTTCATCGCTGGCTGCATTGACGCCCCGGATCGCAGGAACCGTATCCTTCCCATCGGTGGGCCCGGCCCCGCGCTGACCCCGCTCGAAATGGGCCGCGAGATCTTCAGATTAACCGGACAACCCGAGAAATACCGCAAAGTCCCCGTCGCAATGTTGGATGTGATCGCGGGGGGACTACGCCTTGCCAGCCGGATGAAGTCTGACCTGGGCGTCAAAGCGGACCTCGCACAAATCGGTCGTTACTATGCCACAGAATCGATGCTGGTCTTTGACAATAACACAGGCCTTTACGACACCGATGCCACGCCGGAATTCGGCGAGGACAGGCTATTTGATTTCTACGCTGACGTGGTCGCGGGCAAGGAAACTGTCAATTTGGGCGCGCAAGCGGTGTTTTGACTGCCAGCCCAAAAGTCAGTGGTCGCTTACCTCAGCACACTACTGCGCAAGGATCGGCCCCAAAGCCTTGCCACCAAGAATATGCAGATGAAAATGCGGCACCTCTTGCAGACCGTGTTCCCCGGCGTTTGAAATAACCCGAAACCCTTTCTGCTGAAGCCCTTCGCCGTCGATAATTGCGGCGAATGTCCGCCAGAAGTCCGCGACTTCTTCAAGACCCGCGTTCGCAGCAAAATCGTCGATTGTGACGTACTTCCCTTTTGGAATCAGTAAGATATGCACCGGCGACTGTGGGTTGATATCACGAAAGGCCAGGCTGTAATCAGTTTCGGTCACTGTAGAATTCGGGATTTCTCCTCGCAGGATCATCGCGAAGATATTAGTGTCGTCATAAACGTAGGTCATGGCTTTCCTCAGTCAGAAAAAGATAATGTTTCGGGCAATCTCAAGCGCTTTTTCCTGTTCGATCCCTAAAAGCTTGGCAAGGGGATCCGCACTGTCCTCAGGCGCAACATTCTTGCGGATACGATAGAATTTGGGGAACTGCTGATCGCGTTTCGCCTCAATCTCGCGGGCCAGATCATTGCGGGGAATTGGCGGCAAAGCCTCGAAATTCGTGGCTGTCGTCCTCTCGCGTGCCAGGCCAACGCGGCGCGTATGTCCTTGCAGGTGATCGTCGGTGTGCGGCAATCACTTTCCACCTCCGGAATAAAATGGCGTGCCAGCGCCTGAAAAAACGTCTCGTCAGGTAACCAGGTCGCGCCGAAGAACCATTCAATGTCTTTCCCCTGGTCAATAAACTCCAAGATCGCCTCAACGCACTGGCGCCTGAAACACCACCACAGCGAGCCGATCCTCACGGGCAATTGGGACGGAATACTCCGCTTCAAACTCAAGGTTTGCTGCACCTTCCTAGAGGCATAGCAACCCTTGCGCTGACTACGTTCATTAAAAAGATGGCGATAGACCAATCGCTCGTCGCAAAAGCCCGTTTTAACCCAACCGCCTTCAAAAACGTCAAATATTTCAATGCCATCTACGTCACGCGCGTCGAGGTAATCATGAATGTAATCCGCACTTTTGATCCGCATGCAATCGCCAGACAGCAAATAGAAATGTGTCGCCACCTTATCACCAACCGAAGTGAGGCGTTCGGCCTGCGGCGTTATCGCGTCGCGGTCCTTGTGACACAAAAGGATAAAGGCAATCGTCACCATCCTGTGTCTTTCCTTGCCTATTGCGTGGTTTTCAGAGGTGTAGCCCAAGCCGCGCCATTGAAGAACCCTTGGGGTTTTCGGTTGGGTGGGAAGAGTGGCGCAATTGGCCCTGCACACAACAAGGCTGCCCAAAATAATGGGCTTCCCCGGCGCTTGGAGGACAGCAAAAACCGTATCACGGACAACGTTCAGCAACATAAAAGTCTCGCCTTTACTTGTGCGCGCCATCCCTACACCCGCATACTGTCGTCTTTTTTCGACAGAAATGCCGGCAAACAAACTACCCAAAGGCCAGATCGATCTGGACGAGGTCCACGCCCAACTTGGGAGTTAGGCGGGGCGCGTTATCTTGGAAGTGTAGGCCGCCACACGCTTGTCGAGCCGTCGGTTAAGCGATGACCCGGTCAATCGAAGCGTCTGCAAAAGCAGTTTCGAGGCGAACGTCATTGCCATAAAGTCAAACGAGACGAATAGGCGCGTTTGCGATGTCGACATGGCCTGCAAATCAACCACCGCCATACAAACGAGGCCGTTGCCTTTGCTTTCAATCGCATAGCCCTGACCCGGGTCTACCGAGATCAGCTCTGCACGCACATCGTATGGGCGGTCGTGCCATTTGAAGCGGGCGGTCCACTCTGCCCCGACCGAAGGCGGCGCAATTTCTCCGCAACGCTCAATCTTCGTGCCGCGGTCCGACAACATCGCTTCAAATTCATCAAAGTCCGAAATCGCTGCAAAGACATCAGATATAGGGGCATCAACAGTTTTTTGACTAGACAGCTTCATGCCCGGTCTCTGACGTCAATCCAGCGTATCGGCAAGCCAATTTTCGATCAGGAAACGGGCAATCGACCCTTTTCGCGCTGGTTTTATGACTGGATTGTCCTCGGTCAGCGACAAAGCCATCTCTTCGCGGGTCATCCACAAAGCGTCTTCCAACTCGACTGGGTCGACAGTGATGTCCCGCGTCAAAGCCACCCCGTGACACCCAAACATAAGCGAAGACGGGAACGGCCAGGGCTGGGACGACAGATAATTGACCTCCCCCACTTTGATCCCGGATTCCTCAAAGGTTTCACGCCGCACGGCCCCCTCAATGGTTTCGCCCGCTTCGACAAAACCAGCGAGAAGCGAATACATGCCCTCGGGCCATCCAGGAGAGCGGCCCATCAGAACCGAGTTCCCATGCAGGATCAGCATAATGACGACGGGGTCAGTCCGCGGGAAATGATGCGCGTTGCACTGGGGACAATCGCGCTGCCAGCCCGCTTGGGAAATGACACTTTTCGCCCCGCATCGTGCGCAAAACCCGTGTATTTCATGCCAGCTGAGAACGGCCTTGGACGCGGCCACCAATTCAGCATCTCGTGCCGAAAGTGCGGTCATATTTGCCCGCAGCTCGCAAAACGCCTGTGTCGCTGGAATGGCCGGATGGAGCTGTTCGGAGGGATCGTGGAACGCCCCAACGGTGTCGGAAACCTCGTCGGGATCCCATCCCGAAATATCGCGAGCAAACCGAGGATAGCCGTCATCAAGTCCTAGGAAAATGGCGGCTTCGTCGGCAGACGCAAATACAGGATGGTCGGGGGTCAACCAGACAGGCACGCGTCGTTCTAGGTCCAGAAGCGGTTTGCCGCGCCAGATTGCCAGAACACCGGCATTCGCTTGGGCAATAAGTTTTGCCTGCTCATCCGCTGATCCCCGCAGATGCGCCGCTCGGTCCAGTCCTGAACCACCGAAAGTTACTGATTCTGCATGCTTCATCTTTCATCCCCTGATCTTCCAGCCGATGTGCCATGCGATCTCGGAATTGGCAAATGTCGAAACCTCCCGCAAAACAGTGGGTTGCAGAATAATTCGGTCGACTTGGCGTTGGTGACCTCATTTTGAGGTATGCGCCCCGCGGCTTTCATGATCCCCTTGCAAGATCACATAAATAACAGGGAGCCCGAAATGTCACTTTTCGAAGGACCGGCAATGAGCCGAAGAACTTTCCTTTCCACAACCGCGGGCGCAACAATGATCGCAATCCACCCCTTTTCGGC
>Ga0075467_10001873_pt1 | contig 17046 bp, 13 predicted proteins | sample DEB08_DNA_9_FD_75067 | JGI IMG/M metagenome (GOLD analysis project Ga0075467, IMG submission 75067) | Aqueous microbial communities from the Delaware River and Bay under freshwater to marine salinity gradient to study organic matter... | ecosystem: Environmental > Aquatic > Marine > Coastal ... | reverse complement strand
TTACCCATCTCCTTCGGACTTTCAGCTAATAAAACAGTTTCCAAAATAGCTACAGGGGAAGCAAAACCTAACAATGAGATACGAGTTCTAAAGGGTTCTGAAAAACCATTTTTATCACCCTTATCAGTTCGTAAAATCCCTATGGTGGGCGAAGTAACATACCGTTCTCTCTGCGATTTAGGTATTAAACAGATTAAAACCATCCAAGAAATGCCAATTGAAATGATGGCAAAGGTATTTGGAAAGAATGGACAGATGATTTGGAAAAAAGCCAATGGCATTGATAATTCTCCCGTAGTACAATACACAGAACGAAAATCAATTTCTACCGAGAGAACTTTTAATAAAGATACTACTGATATCAAAAAGCTCGAAGGCATTATCACCGCTATGGCAGAAAATTTAATTTATCAGCTTCGCCGTGGAAACAAGCTTACATCTTGCGTTACTTTTAAAATTAGATATTCCGATTTCCAGACCTATACCATGCAGCGGAAAATACCCTTTAGCTCGTCCGATCATAAAATACTTCCAGTAGTAATGGAATTATACAAAAAACTATATCAAAGGCGCTTGTTAGTCCGATTGGTGGGAGTTCGCTACAGTCATTTAGTTGAAGGAGGCCAACAGATTGATCTCTTTCAAGACTGCGATAAAATCATGAACCTCTATCAGGCTATGGACAAAATGAGGGAACGATATGGCGACCGAGCGGTAATAAAAGCATCTGGAATGGGAGCCAAAAGTATAAGTCGGTGGAATCCGTTTACAGGAGAACCGCCACCGTTATTGGCAAATAGAAGGCAGTGAATCGTGAGTAGTTAGTAGTCCCCCCTGGAGCGCTTTTGCAAAGCGTGCCCATCTATAAAAGCATTTGCAATGCGACCCGCCACAAATAAACGATTCAACAAATCAACCTTTTGCGCTTCACGCTTCACCGCTCACCACTCACCAAAATAACAGTCTCTTCGAGTGAAATTCAAAGTACGGCAGTACATTTGAATTTAGTATCGAGAAGTCACTTTCTTCTGGATTGTTGGATTGTTGGATTGTTGGATTGTTGGATTGTTGGAAAGTACAAATTACAGGGGTAGCGTTATAAAATAAATAGGTTATTAGCTGATTCCCCCTGGGGCGCTTTTGCAAAGCGTGCCCATCTATAAAAGCATTTGCAATGCGACCCGCCACAAATCAACGATTCAACAAATCAACCTTTTGCGCTTCACCATTCACCAAAAACACATCACTCATATAAAAGTCACTTCGAGTGAAATTCAAAGTACGCAGTACATTTTAATTTAGTATCGAGAAGTCACTTTCTTCTGGATTGTTGGATTGTTGGATTGTTGGATTGTTGGAAAGTACAAATTACAGGGGTAGCGTTATAAAATAAATAGGTGATTAGCTGATTTCCCCCTTTGAAAGGGGCAAGGGGGATGTTTTATGAAGTCTAAGTTTCAATTTTCAAAAAGAGGAATTCTGAGGTATTTATAAAGTTTTAATTTTCTAAATATCCATCTTTAAAACACTGTGACTTTGAATCTTCTTAAACCAAGATCCCGCTGAAAAAGCGGGATTAGTTCAACTTACAATTTTGAGTACGTCTTACAGACTTCTCAAAACCGAGTTTCACGAATAAAGAGTACATTAGCGCCAAGATATTCTAGATGGAAAGTATAAGCGTTTTTGATATGTTGAAAATAGGTGTTGGGCCTTCAAGTTCTCATACATTAGGGCCATGGCGAGCGGCAGCCAGATGGATTGATGAATTGAAAGCCAACCAAAAATTTCAGAAAATCACAGAAGTTTCAGTCGATTTATACGGTTCCCTTTCATTAACTGGAAAAGGCCATGCAACTGATATAGCCGTTATGCTAGGGCTATCTGGTTTTGACCCTGTAAAGTTTCCGATAGAAAACTTAAACGATGTTATTTCTACAATTATTTCAGAAGAAAAACTAAAACTGAATAATGAATTGGAAATTCCTTTCTTTCCGAAGCGAGACATTAAATTCAATCGAAAATTCTTAGAATTTCATCCAAACGGAATAACCTTTAGAGCAAAACTAAACAACGGAAAAAAAACGAGTTCAACCTATTACTCGATAGGCGGCGGATTTGTTGTTCAAAAGGAACGGAAAAGAGAGAAGCAAAAGATTGAACAGTTTTCACATTTACCTTTTCCAATTGAAAAAGGAACTGAACTCCTAGCCTATTGTAAGTCAGAAGGGAAATCCATTAGTGATATTGTCTTGGCAAACGAAAAATCACTTCGATCTGAAGCTGAAATCGATAATAGCCTAAAAGCCATTTGGGACGTAATGCTTGGTTCCATGTTTATTGGTTGCCACACGGAAGGAAAACTTCCTGGCGGACTTAACGTCCAACGACGTGCTTTTGACATTAACAAGACACTCATTAGCAACAACGAATATAAAAATGCCGCAGAATGGCTAGAAACCATTCGTGATACAGAAGTAAAATTCAGACAAATACTAAAGTGGGTATCCTGTTTTGCCTTAGCTGTAAATGAAGTCAATGCATCTCTTGGTAGAGTAGTCACTGCGCCTACCAATGGAAGCGCCGGTGTTATTCCTGCTGTTCTAATGTACTATCTGGTCATTGAAAATCACGATGCAAACTTTGATGATGTTCGAAAGTTTTTATTAGTAAGTGGTGAAATTGGCAGTCTCTTTAAGAAAGGAGCGACCATTTCGGCAGCTATGGGGGGTTGTCAGGCAGAAATTGGAGTTTCTTCGGCTATGGCCGCTGGCGCCTTAACTGAATTGATGGGAGGCTCACCCGAACAAGTTTTGATGGCTAGTGAGATAGCAATGGAGCATCACCTCGGTCTCACTTGTGATCCCATTGCCGGTTTAGTGCAAATTCCTTGTATTGAACGAAACGCTATGGGAGCAATAAAGGCTATAAACGCCTGTGAAATGGCATTAGATAGTGACCCTGCACATGCTAAAGTCCCGTTTGATAAAGTAATCGAAACCATGTGGGAAACGGCGAAAGACATGAACAACAAGTACAAAGAAACCAGTGAAGGAGGTCTAGCAGTAAAAGTGAGTCTAAGTGATTGTTAATAGCAATGGCTTAACCTTTTGAATTCACTTCAAAGTATCGTTCAAAAATTTGTTAATATGTGGGTCTTCTGCCTATTGTAAAATTTAATTCCATTTAATTTTAAGACGCATACGCTCTTTTTTTATCGACAAAAGTGTATATTTAACGATTAAAAGCGAGTAAATCGTTTTATTAGCCCAATAAACTTTAAAACCTACATTGTGAAAAGGCCCCTACTTTTATCAATTATTTTGTTTCAACTTATATCGTTCACGATATCTGCTCAAGAAGTTAACATAGACGACAGGTTAAAACCGTCTCTTGACGACTTCTTTAAAATATGCAAATCGTATAACATTAAATACCAGACGAAACTAAGCAGCCTTAAAAATATAGCGATCGTAGACACCTTAGAAACTACTTCAAAAGCTACAACACTTGGCATGCTCGAGCGAGATAAAGCAAAGGATGTTGAGAATATAGTTATTAATTGGATCGCTATGTTGGACCCCAACATATTAAAAGTTGTGGCATTTCACGAATTTGGACATTATTTCTTGGAGTATGATACACATGTGTGTAATGATTGTGGGACTATAATGTCTGTGGTGAATTCTAGTTATTTTGATATCGCGAATGATTGGGAAAATCAGATTAAAATATTATTTGAAGAATCCCCAGCGTATCGGCGTAATCAATCTTTAATAGCTGCCACGCAAGCGCAATAATAGTTTAAGACTAAAAAGGGATTGAAATTATTCTAGGGTACAACTAGCCTTCCTCCTAGAGTCAATTAAGTGAATTATTTTCCAGCCATCATTTGTTTTAGCCAGCGTAAAAGCGTTTGCGCCACAATGACTAAATGTATCATTAAACCAAAACTGGTATGGCGTCCAGACGTGAGCAAGATTTCCATCTATTTGAATTGTATACCCCTCTATCCTCTCATCCCATTTTTGAGAATTGGGCCTATTCGCAATTGCGGTTAACAAACCTTCAGCACTATCTGTCTTAATTTTGTTGTTTCCTTCATTGTCGGAGTACGCAGTCTGCATTATCATTTGGTCTGCCATTACAGCTTTCATTAAAAGCGTGTCGCCCTTATGGAATCCTTCAAAAAAAGTAGCTATTAATTGGGTAGCTTTCTCTTCTGAAAAATCATTTTGAGAAAAAGAACTTGCCGCAATTAGTAAACCAATAAACATTATATACAACTTCATCGTATGATTGTTTTAGTATTGAATATCAAAATTAGTACTTTTACGCATCAATCATAGCAAATATATGTCAACAGCAAAAAAAGAATACAAGCGTATTACTATAAAAACCCTAGTAGATATGAAAAAGAAGGGTGAAAAGATATCCATGCTTACGGCCTATGATTATACTATGGCTAAAATAGTCGATGGATCAGGTATTGACGTAATTCTTGTTGGTGATTCCGCATCAAATGTTATGGCTGGTCATGAAACAACATTGCCTATAACACTTGACCAAATGATTTATCACGCGGCTTCAGTAATTAGAGCAATAGATAGAAGTCTAGTAGTAGTTGATTTACCTTTTGGAAGTTACCAAAGTGATCCGAAAGAAGCACTTCGTTCTGCGATTCGAATTATGAAAGAAAGTGGTGCGCACGCAGTTAAAATGGAGGGTGGAAAAGAAATAAAAGAATCAATCAAAAGAATTTTAAATGCTGGAATTCCAGTAATGGGTCATTTAGGGCTAACGCCTCAATCCATTTATAAGTTTGGAACCTACACCGTAAGAGCAAAAGAAGAACAGGAGGCGGCTCAATTAATTGAAGATGCATTGCTTCTTGAAAAGACAGGTTGCTTTGCTATTGTTATGGAAAAAATACCTGCAGAATTAGCACAGTCTATTGCCGAAAAACTAACGATTCCAATAATCGGTATTGGTGCTGGGAGTGGTGTTGATGGGCAAGTCTTAGTTACCCATGATATGATTGGTATGACCCACGAATTTAATCCACGCTTTTTAAGACGCTACCTCGATTTATATTCTGAAATGACAAAGGCTTTCAGTCAATATAGCACAGATGTTAAGAGTGGTGATTTTCCTAACGATTCGGAGCAGTACTAGAAACGTATCCAAGGCTTAAAACCTGAGATTAAGCTTAATAATGAAACATCTAAAAATTAGCTTTGCATAGTACAAAACATAATCTTCAAGTCTTACATGAAGACAATCACTTAATCATAGTGAACAAGAGACCTGGTGATATTGTTCAAGGGGATAAAACCGGTGATGTACCTCTTTCTGAGATAGTGAAAGAATATATAGCAGAAAAGTATCATAAACCGGGAGCTGTATACCTGGGAGTGGTTCACCGACTTGATCGCCCAACCAGTGGCATTGTTGTTTTTGCTAGAACCTCAAAGGCTTTAGCACGCCTCAATAAAATGTTTGCTGAAAGAGAAACGCATAAAACGTACTGGGCTGTCGTTATGAACGCCCCAAAACAAGCAACGGCTAGATTGGTTCATTTTCTGCATAGAAATCCGAAGCAAAACAAATCCTACGCACATGTTAAGGAAGTTCCCGATAGCAAAATGGGAGTTTTAACATATACCATACTAAAAAGTTTACAGCGGTATACATTACTAGAAATAGACTTAGAAACAGGAAGGCATCATCAAATTCGATCACAACTGTCCTCTATCGGATCTCCTATTAAGGGAGATTTAAAATATGGCTTCGATCGAAGTAATAAAGATGGAAGTATTCATTTGCATGCAAGATCGCTCTCCTTCATCCATCCAGTTCAAAAAGAGAAGCTTACCATCGTTGCTCCTCCTCCCAATGAAAACCTTTGGAACGCCTGTCTTTAAGCCTTTTAATACTCGTTCTATTCTTAAAATGTCTTTATTAAAACCTCCTATCTGTATATAAAATATCTATGTAGTAGCTCGGTGTAATGAAACTATGAAGGGTATTCGACTAATTTAAAATGTAAAACAGATCCGGCTTGCTTCTGGCTTATTCTATTGATAGAACTTTCGGTTAGCTGCAGCACTCTTGCATAACCTCCTGTAGTCTGCGCATCTCGCATTAGCACCAAGCATTGACCCGACGGAGTTAACTGCACGGTACCAGGTTGCACAGGAGATGTTATTATTTCTTTTGCTGAAAAGTTCTCCCATCCATCTAGGACATAGGCCATTCGATTGCTTTTGGAGGTTACGGTTATTTTTGTTTCTAAAATATTTTTCTGAATCGCTTTAGGCAATAAATGAAAATCTGGTCCTATAAAAACTTCAATGCTATTTGAAGAAAAATGACTTCTAGATACTTTAACCGATGCTGTAATCTTTTTCGGTATTCCTTCAGACTTTCTTATGCTTAATAAATCCCCCTTTTCAATGGTCTTTTTTTTGGTTATACCGCAATACTGACTGTAACTCCCTAGTTTGTTTTCAGAAATAAAACCACCCAAAACCGATAGATAGGCGCGAAAACCATAGCCTGGAAGTCCAAACTTTAGAATACCGTTCTCTGGAACTAGGGTTCTGGTATTTAATGAAACTTGAATATCATTTAGTGTTGGAGTAAATCCGGCACCTGTAATCGCGATTTCAGTGCTATTCTTAAAATGTAAGACCGGTCCAACACGTGTAATTTCCATCACAGCTTTCTGTTTCGAATTACCTAACAATCTATTTGCCAAACGCGCAGCATATTGGTCCATCGCACCGCTTAGAGGAACACCGTTCCTGCGAAAACCATAGCGCCCTAAATCTTGAATACTCGTGTAGAGTCCAGCCGATAGAACTTCAATCATTACGATCCTCCTTCTCTACTTCAAAAGTACCTTGCATTACTTCCGATTCTATTTTTTTAAACTTTTCTTTAGATATTGAACTAAATTTCACAAAATCACCCGGTTTCAATAAACATTTCAATGAACTTTCACAGGAAAAAAACGTAAGCGGACTTCTTCCTATAACGTTCCATCCTCCAGGTGAGTCTGTAGTATAAATTCCTGTTTGCTCACCTCCTATGGCAACCGAACCTTTTTCTATGTTTATTCTTGGTGTACTTTTTCGCGGTGTGTATAAGGCCTTGTTTAGGCCTCCTAAATATGGAAAACCTGGTAAAAAGCCCAAAAAATAGACTTTATAGATTTCCTTTGTATGAAGTTCAATGACCTTCTTAACCGCAATCTTATTAGCCAAAGCTAGCTCCTCAATATCTAAAGCATATTTAAGGTCATAGCATACAGGAATAGTAATTAATCGCCTTACATTTTGAGGTTTTGTTGTCTCAGAAGCGGATAATTCTTTTAGAAGTTGAATAAAATTATGAACAGACTCCCCCTCTTTTAAGTATACCGCCAGACTTTGATAGGAAGGCACTAATTCAATAATCTTCGACCCAAACACCTCTCCAATAAAAGCATCAAAATGTAAAACCTCATCATTAACTAAGCTGTCTATTTTTGAAGGCCAATTAATGAGAACCCCATTTTCACCAAAGTGTTGATATGTGGGCTTGTAATTCAATGTACTAAACCTATGTTAAGTTGTTTCAATTTTAGTCTAATATAGGCTAGTATTTTGATAGCGTTGGAAGTATCACTATGAATACAAAAAGTACTAGCTTTAATAGCTATATTGCTTTTTTGTTTTGTTTCAACTATTTGATCATCTAGCATCAAACTTAATTGAGCCCAGGCATCCTCAGGAGATTCTATTACTGCATCTTTTTCAGTTCTGGACAACAGAGACAAATCGTCATTGTATTTTCTATCGATAAAGGCTTCGTATTCCAATGGTAACAGAGGTTTCGCTTTTTTGGCAAGTACCGAACCATAAGGAACGTATAATTTAGGACGAATCTTTGTCGCCATTATCCCTTTTAGAACCGCCTCTGCTGTAGGTGCATCAATGACAGCATAATTGTATAAAGCACCGTGTAATTTAATATGATGAACCTGTATTTCTTCACTTTCACAAATGGAAATAAATCGAACTAGTTGCTGACGAACAGCTTCAGAAAGCAAACTTTTAGGCATTGGAAGCACCTTCCGTCCAAAATTTTTAACATCTGGATACGAAGGATGCGCGCCAATTTTCACCTTATGTTTCTTGGCTAGTTGCACTGCAGTGCGCATTGTTATTTCATTTCCGAAGTGACCTCCACAGGCAATACTGCAAGAAGAAATAAGAGGCATCAATTGGGCATCGTTAGGACTTCCTTCACCCAAATCGGCATTAATATCAATTCTTTTTACCATTAGAGTACTTTAAAAACTTTCAATAAACTTATGGCACCTAAAACAATCGTTGCAATTAAGATCAGGAAACCAAGAAAATTTTGAAGTTTAGAGTTTTTATAACTTCCTAAAATAGCCTGCTTATTCACTATCCATAATAGGAAACCTGCTATGATTGGCAGCAATAATCCGTTTGCAATTTGTGCGAATTTTATTATTTCAATGGGTTTAAAACCTATAGAAGAAAATAAAACACCCAAGAATAAAATAAGAATCCAAACCAATCTAAATTTTCTACCTTTTAATCCTTTATCCCATCCAAAACAACCTTTCGCAACATAGGCTGCCGCAAGAGGAGCTGTGATTGCTGATGTAATACCGGCTGCAAATAAGCCTAAACTTAAAAAGTACTTAGAATAAATGCCAAATAGTGGCTCCAGTCCTTTCGCTAGATCTGAAGCATTCGAAACTTGTGTTGTTTGAATTGCCGCTGCACAAACTATAATGGCCATAGATACGATACCGCCCAATGTAATTGAAATATAAACATCTTTTCTAGCCGCTTTTAACGACTCTATACCTTGCCATTTCTCTTTGACCAATGACGCGTGCAAGAATAAGTTATATGGCACTACGGTTGTTCCAACGAGCGCCATTATAGTCAACCATCCTTCCTTAGGGAAACTGGGAATAAACATTCCTTTTACTACCGCAAGCATATCAGGTTTCGTGAGAATCGCAGTTATTAAAAATGAAAGACTCATTATTACGACCAACCCTATTAAACTGCGCTCTATTACTTTGTAATTTCCAATATAGAGCAACACGAAGGCTATCGCACCAATGAGCCAACTCCATAGATTAAATTTTAGATCGTTAATTGAAAGATTTGCATTTGAAAAAATACTTTGCAATCCTAAAACGCCTCCACTAATGTTACCCGCTTCGTAGGCCGCATTACCTACTAAAATGGCAGAAAGAATTAAAACTAGTGCTATGGTTCTTGCAACAGGAGAACTAATTTCTTTTTTTACATTTTCGGCCAATCCCTTGCCACTGACCAAACCAAGACGAGCGGCCATTTCTTGAAGTACAATTGTAGCTACGACAGACAAAGTCATTGCCCATAATAATGTAAAACCAAATTGGACTCCAGCAATTGTGCATACAGTCACGGTTCCTGGACCTATAAACGCCGCAGCTATTAATGTCCCTGGACCAATATTTTTAAATATATTTTTCATTTACTGTTTAAAGCATAAATGGCAAAACTTCCTAACCAATGACCTCCTTCATAGGTATCACCCACAAGATTGGGGTACGAATATGAGATGTGTTTATTTGCTAGATTTTTCAAGTGTTTGTATTGGGGGTATTGATTAGCAAGTCCATAAAATACCCAAGCTCGGCTAAAATTGAGTCCGTCTAAATGCACCAATTTACCATCGGTTCTATCGCTAACTAAGCCAACCTCTAAATTGTATGTATCATCTTTCAATTGCGGTAAAAATAAAGCTATCCATCTGTTAAAGGCTTCTTCAGAAAGCACCCGTCGCATAATATCTAGTTCCTCTAAACAGGGAGAAAGAAAATCGTAACCGCTGGGTTCCCAAGTTATAGGACAATTGGCATCGAGGCTGTAGAACTCTTTCGCTCTTTTAGTGATTAACGCTTGCAATTCAATTTCGCCAGCAGCTACTGAATAATCGTAAGCGAATGTAAGTCCGAAAGCAGTATTAGTATGCTCTCCAACACGAATAGGATAGTTTAACTTAGGTAGAAATTTTTTATAACTCGAGACAATATGATCTGTAAGTGGTTTCAGGTTTTCTGAAAGTTGGTTTGCAAGCGGATCATCCCATTGATGAAGTGTTTCAGCTAGTTTTAAAAGCCATGCCCAGCCGTAGGTTCGTTCGTAATTTTTATTAATCTCCTTTTCAAAATAGGCTAATTCTAACGCAACATTTTCCGAAGTTATATTCTTTTTAAGTATTTCTCTTACTTCTTCGGCTTTCTCTAATTCTGGAAACTCCTTTAGCAAAGTTACTATAGACCAATAACCATGTACGGCACTGTGCCAATCGAAGCAACCATAGAAGATGGGGTGCAAAATAGTCGGCGACTGAAGATCTTTATCGCTACCTATTACCTGACCGAGTTTATTAGGGTATTCATTTTCAAGGCAATGCAGCGGTAACTCGATTAGTTTATTCGCTTCTGAAACAGTAAATGAAGACTCCGGAAAGGTCTTAATTTCTATTGATTGAGCTTCAGAAAGAGTAGTTTTCTTTGAAGTTTCAGTATTGCAACCAAGACATACTAAGGCAATGCTGAGTATTGATATGTATATATTCATTTTTCAACTTACTATCATTAATTAATGATTAAAGGTATCAAATAAAACGAAACAAGGGATGCCTTTCGGCATCCCTTGTAAGATTATCTATAGTTTTTTATCTACATCTTAACATCTCCTAATTTAACCTCATCCCCTTTCTTATCTAGTAACTTCACTTCATCAAAGCCCATATCTTTAAATTGTGCAAATTGCGAAGCTGCATCTCCAACAACTAAATAAGCCATTTTAGATTCATCTAGGTATTTATTGGCTAAAGATTTATGCATTTCTAATGTCATGTCATTAATTACCTGCTCTTCCTTTTCAATATAATTGGCTGGCAGATCATACTCACTCATTTCTTGTAGCATTCCGAGTAAATTAAACTGAGTTTCAAAACGACGTGCATTCGATTTAATTAATGCATTCTTTGTAAACGTGAGGTCTTCTTCAGAAATTCCATCCTTATACGCTGTAATTTGATCTTTAAAAATCTGAACAGATTCTCCTGTAGTGTTTGTTCTTACACTGGAGGAAGCCGTAAATTTCCCTGGAACCTTGCTGCCACTAAATCCAGTTCTCGCACCGTAGGTATACCCTTTCTCTTCGCGCAAGATTAAATTAACATTTCCAGAAAAAGAACCTCCTAATTTGTAATTCATAACCTCTGCAGGATAAAAATCTGCATCGGTTCTAGGCATTGATATGTATCCAATATTTATCACAGACTGCTTTGCATCGGGAATATCAACAAAATAAAGAGAAGTCTTATCTCGATTATTTACAATTGGGAATTCAGGGATTGTAACATCTTTGGCCGCCCAATTCATTTCTAGCCCTTTAAGACTATTAAGAGCAGTAGTCTGATCAATTTTACCAACTATTTGAAATGAACTTATCGACGGAGAGAAGTAGTTATTATAATACTCTTTTATATCGTCCATAGTAATAGCGGTGACAGAAGCCTCAGTTCCGCTGGTTGGAAGACTAAAAATATGATCTTCTCCGTAAAGGATTTTATTATACACTCTACTGGCTACTGCATTTGGATTCGCTTCCGATCTTTTAATTTGGTTTATCGTCATCGTTTTGATAAGCTTAAACTCTTCCTCGTCCCAACGAGGTTGAAGCAATATCTCTTCTACTAACTTCATTGTCTTATCGAAGTTTCTAACTAAAGTATTTCCGCGAATGGTTATCGACTCATTGGAAGTGGACATTCTAATTGACGCTCCTAATAACTCTATTTCCTCTTCAAGTTCTTGAGGGGTTTTAGTTGCGGTGCCCTCCATCATAATATCGGTCATTAAATTTGCGACACCATTTTTACTAGGATTGTCCAACAAATGTCCTCCTTCTATGACCAAGCTAAAGTTCACAGTAGGAATTTCATTTTGTTCAATTCCGGAAACTTTCATACCGTTAGTTAAACTAGACTTCCAACTTGTTGGAATATTCAATTTAGGAGCATCTCCTTGAGTTGGTTCGATGGATCGGTCGAAGTTTGAAGGTGTCTTAACAACTTCAGAATTTGCATCTTCCACTTTCTTTTCAACATTCTCCTTTATTTCTTCCTCTACGACTGGAGCAAGGGTAGAATTATCTGCTATCAATTCTATCTGACCCTTGGGAACAAAGCTGGTCATCACAAAGGGTTTTCCTTTTATATAGGTATTGTATACCCGCATCACATCCTCTTTGGTAACACTCTTAATATTTTCAATGTCCTTTTCAATAAAGCCGGGATCACCTGCAAATACATTATACTGAGATAATTGAAAGGATTTCCCTAGTACACTACTAATTCCGTTATAAAATTGTGTTTCCAATCCAGCTTTAATACGTTCTACATCGCGATCGGTAGCTCCCTCTTTTTCGAACATAGCAAAAGCATCATAAATTCCACTTTCAACATCTTTAAGGCTTTTTCCGTTATTGGCTGTAATGGTAATATAAAACTCACCTGCCAATTCCTGAGCATTACTATACGCTGTAGTTCTTGATGTTAAGTCCCTTTCTTTTACCAGAACCTTATATAAGGGTGCTTTTTTACCTTGTGATAAAATTTCACCTAAAAAATCAAGCGCATACGCATCATCTGTATATTGCTCGACCGTTGGCCATACCATATTTAGTTGTGGTGCAGTTGCAAAGTTATCTTCGTGATATAATCTTCTGGTTTCGGCTAGAACTGTAGGCTGAGGTTTCATTGGAGTTACTTCTTGTCGACGTTTAATTTCTCCAAAATATTTCTCAATCATCGCCTTAGCTTCCTCTTTTTCAAAATCACCGGCTAATACAAGTGTGGCATTATTAGGACCGTAAAACTTATCGTAGAACTCTTTTACGTCGGCCACGGTTGCATTCTGAAGATCTTCCAATTCCCCTATTACCTGCCAGTTATAAGGATGCCCTTCTGGATATAGGTTTTTGTCTATTACCCATCCCGTGTGACCATAAGGGTTATTATCTACACGCTGTCTCTTTTCATTTTGAACTACCTCTTGCTGATTGTAAAATGCAGATTCAGTTACCGTATTAATAAGAAAGCCCATTCGGTCACTCTCCATCCAAAGTATTGTTTCTAGTGCATTATTTGGTACAATTTCATAATAAATAGTCCCATCTTTCCACGTTCCACCGTTGAGTGTACCACCAGCATCCTGTATTCTTTTAAAGAATTGATCCTGCGGTATGTTTTCCGATTCTTGAAATAACATATGCTCAAATAAATGAGCAAAGCCAGTCCTACCAGTTTTTTCCCTGTTGGACCCCACCCCATACTGAATAGCAAGGGATACAATAGGATCACTTTTGTCTTGATGTAAAATTACATCCAATCCATTTTCTAATTCATATTTTTCGAATTCTACGGAGAGTTTTCCTGAGTCATCTGAATTTTCAGAGTCAATTTCTTTACAAGAAGTAAAGGCCATAAATACTGCTAACACAGCAAATAGCATAGTTTTAAAATACTTTTTAAATGTCATTTTTGTTGATTTAGATAAAGGTATAAAGATACAATAGCTGTCTTTAGACGTATCTTAAAATACTGTTAAATGAAAAAGCCAAGATACGCGTCAATCGGTATATTTCTAATTATTTGAGTATCTATTGAGAATGAAGTAATCTGTATAGTATCTGATTTATATCATTTTTATTGATTTCATTTTTTACTACTATTGGATGTTTAATACGTGTTTTTTAACGCTCAATTATTGTAATATGGGAGACCTAAACATAGATAGTACTGATACTCAAGAGAAAAACTCGAAATTCATTGAAAACCTCCTTAATGATGTAAAAGCGCTCGAAGTAATGCTCGAAAAAAACTTAATCGAGGATAATATTACTCGAATAGGCTCTGAACAGGAATTTTGTTTGATAGATAGTACATGGCGCCCAGCTAGAAATTCGGAAGAAATATTAAAGGATATTAACGATCCTCACTTTACAACGGAACTTGCAAAATTTAACCTTGAAATTAATTTAGATCCGGTGGAACTAAAAGGCGCCTGTTTAAAAAAAGTATCAAATCAATTAATTTCACTCATGAAGAAGGCCAAGGATACTTCAGCTAAGCACGACACAAAAGTCATTCTTACTGGAATCCTGCCCACAATAAGTGAAAACGAACTTGAGCAGGATTATATGACAGCTAGGCCTAGGTATCAAATTTTAAATGAAAAGTACAGAGAGGTTAGAGGTGATGATTTTAGATTACACATAAGAGGGTTGGATGAACTAAGGATATCTCATGATTCTATCCTCTTCGAAGCTTGTAATACTAGTTTTCAAATGCACCTTCAGATTGCGTCTCACGATTTTATTGCCAGTTATAATTGGGCGAAGGCAATTTCGGGACCAATACTTGGAGTTTGCACTAATTCACCTCTTCTGTTAGGAAGAGAGCTATGGAGCGAAACCCGTGTCGCACTATTTCGACAAAGTATTGATACACGAATGGCTTCACGCTCACTGAAAGACCAGGATTCTCGCGTTACCTTTGGAAATAATTGGGCTACAGGAACAGTAGCAGATATCTTTAAAGATGATATTGCAAATTTTAAAATACTAATATCGAAACAGAATACCTCCGATTCATTAGAGGCATTAAATAATGGCGAAACTCCGAAACTAGAAGCCTTAAACTTGCACAACGGAACCATATATAGATGGAATAGAGCTTGTTATGGAGTAACGAATGGTAAGCCACATGTGAGGATTGAAAACAGATATATCCCTTCCGGACCTTCTATTGCGGATGAAATGGCCAATTTTGCATTTTGGATTGGAATTATGATTGGGCGTCCTCCAAAATATAATGACATGCCTCATGTTATGGATTTTAGAGATGCAAAATCCAACTTTGTAAAAGCTGCAAGACATGGCTCTGACGCAATTCTGCAATGGGACGGGAAGAAGATTAGCGTTAAAAAATTAGCAAACAAAGTATTGTTGCCAATTGCGCACAAAGGCTTAAAAAAAGCCGGGATCAACAAAGAAGATAGAAAGTATTTTTTAGGCATTATTGAGAAAAGAATCAAAGGTCAATCGGGTTCTGAATGGATGACAGATAATTATCGTGTTCTAAAAGATCTAACAAGCAAGGATAATGCATTAAGATTATTAACAAGAGCAATTTATAATAACCAAGCAGACAACACTCCAGTTCATGATTGGCCAACTATTAAGGGCGATGGCTTTCTAAAAGAATCTGCGCAACTTGTAGGCCACATTATGTCGACAAAGTTGTTTACTGTCCATGAAAAATCCTTAGCTAACTTGGCAACAAGTTTAATGAAGTGGAAGAATATTCATCATGTACCGGTAGAAAACGAGATGGGTAATTTGACAGGCTTACTTACATGGAAACACGCTCAAAAATTCCAAGATTTAGATCAAGATCAGAACAATAACAATCAAACTGTTGCACAAATAATGGAGGAAGATGTTATCACAGTCGCACCCCAAACTCACATTAAAGACGCAATGGAAACTATGAAAAAACACAAAATAAGTTGTCTCCCGGTTGTAAAAAATTTAGAACTAGTCGGAATCATTACTATTAATGATCTAATTGGATTCTATTATGACTAAAGTCTATAGTAAAGCGCTTAACGAATTCACTGAAATAGACAGGCTAATTGGTGAATATCGAGGAGAACAACCGGGTCCTACTTTAATTTTCACAGCAGGGATACACGGCAATGAACCCGCAGGTATATTTGCTCTAAAGGATGTTTTCGAAAAGTTAAAGTCGCAAAACACTCCTTTTAAAGGTGATATGTTCGCCATTGCCGGGAACCTTCCAGCACTAGAAAAAGGTGTTCGATATAAAGAGGCTGATTTAAATAGAGTTTGGCATGAGGATTCTGTGTCAAATATTCGAAACGGAATAGACTATTCTTCTGAAAAAGAATTGCTTGAGCAAAAGGAAATTTACAACTTGATTAAGAACCTGTTACAAAAAGCAACTGGCCCTGTTTATTTCTTCGATTTACATACGACTTCAAGCGAAACAGTACCTTTTGTCACCGTAAATGATAGCTTGCTAAATAGAAAATTTACACAACAATATCCTGTCCCCATGATTTTGGGAATTGAGGAATTTCTTGATGGACCATTACTTAGTTATATAAATGAACTTGGCTATGTTGCGTTTGGATATGAAGGAGGCCAGCACGATACCTTGGAGTCTATTAATAACCATACTGCATTTATCTATCTGTCACTCGTCTTTTCCGGTTGTTTAAGGCGGTCTCAAATCGAGTATCAAAAGAACTACGACCTACTTTATAAAAATTCAAGGAGGTCTCAGCTTATATATGAAATTATCCGACGTCATGAGATACAAACCAACGACCACTTTGCTATGGAGCCGGGATTTACCAATTTTCAGCCTATAAAAAAAGGGCAACTATTGGCTAAAAGTAATGGGGAAAATGTTGTCGCGAGCGAGAGTGTTCAGATTTTCATGCCACTTTATCAAGGCAAGGGAAATGATGGTTTTTTTGAGATAAGAAGCGTTCCTAAAGTATTTTTAAATCTATCGGCAGTGCTTCGAACTGTGCGTTTTGACAAGCTATTGACGCTTTTACCTGGTGTAACATGGTCAAACAATAAAAAAGAAAAGATGGTTGTAAACTTAAAAGTTGCCCGTTTCTTTTCTAAGCAATTTTTTCACCTACTAGGGTATAGAAGCAAGCAAATAGACAAAACGCATCTTAGAATGAAAAATCGTGAAGCGGCTTCAAGAAAGAGTGATTATAAAAAAGCACCATGGATGAGTTAATGCATTTTCAATATTATTTAAACAATTAATATAAAGAACCCTGCTTTTATATCCCTCCTAAAATCTAGAGTTTTAGTTTCAGTAGAAAGACCGCTAACCAAGTAC
>Ga0075467_10001868_pt1 | contig 17071 bp, 19 predicted proteins | sample DEB08_DNA_9_FD_75067 | JGI IMG/M metagenome (GOLD analysis project Ga0075467, IMG submission 75067) | Aqueous microbial communities from the Delaware River and Bay under freshwater to marine salinity gradient to study organic matter... | ecosystem: Environmental > Aquatic > Marine > Coastal ... | reverse complement strand
TCTTATCGACGCCTGTGTCCTCTATCCCACGGTGTTGCGGGAAATTGTGGTGAAAACAGCTTTTCGGGGTGCCTTTACCCCGCTTTGGTCCCCGCGCATTCTTGAGGAATGGCGGCGTGTTGCGCAAAAACGCGGTGAGGGTGAAATTGCTGATCTGGAGATTGATGGGATTAATGCACTTTTCCCGGGAGCGATTGTGCAACATTCATTCGAAACAGCGGCGCGATTGTCGTTGCCCGACCCCGATGACATCCATGTGCTAGCCGCTGCAATCGATGGCGCAGCGGATGAGCTTTTGACGATGAACCTAAAAGACTTTCCGACACGCACATTGGCACGCGACGATATCCAGTTGCGGGCGCCTGACACCTTCCTTTTGGAGATATTTCATAGTGATCCCAATATGCTGCGAGGGGTTCTTGAGGAAATCATGAACACGGCAGACAGCCATGGAATTGATACGGCCAACCCGCGCGCCCTTTTGAAACGTGCGCGCCTGCCCAGACTTGGCAAAGCCGTCTATACGTCCTGACCGGGCGATAGCCAACGGGCTTCATTTGCCTCAATTGCGGCAATGCGCTCGGCGGTCTTGGGGTGGCTCATCAGCCAGACAGGTGCCGCGGCACCGTTTGCGCCAGTCAGCGTTTCCAGCTTTTTGAACAAGGACTTCTGCGGCGCGGTTCCAATCCCGGACTTTACCAGAAGAGCTGACGCATAAGCGTCAGCCTCGTACTCGTCCTTGCGCGAAAGACCAGCAGCCAAGAGTGACATCAGAAAATTCGCAACGAAAGCGCCGACGAACGGGATGTACCGCGACAGGATCATCGCTAAAGCGGTCCGCAGCGCGTTCTGACCCGAAAAATCAATCATCCGACGCCGTGAATGGCCAAGCGCCACATGTCCAAGCTCATGCGCGATCACGCTGGCCAGTTCCTCGGCGGTGACTTCGCCGGCTTTATACTTGCGGTAAAAGCCGCGTGTCAGAAAAATCCGTCCATCGGGGGCCGCCAATCCGTTCACCGGGTCAATTTCGTAGATGTTCACGCGTATACGTTTCAGATCAAGCGAAGCGGCCATCCGATCCATGAGGCCTTTCAAAACCGGATCCGCCAATTCTGTCGATTGCGAGTCAAGGGTGCGCTTGGTCCGCCAGACAGAAAAGCGATACATTACGAGGCCATACAGAAGGGCAAGCAGGATTGGGGTAAACTTGATCATAGTCAATATATGGGGCGGGATACGGCGCGCGGCAATGACCGACCCTTTAGCCTAATCGCCGCATCCCTCGCATTAGCCCCTCAAGCGTCAAAGGCACCATACGATCTGCTCCGATAATCTCGCGGATCATGGTCGTGGACATGGTGTATTGCCAGTGCGTCTCGGGAACAGGATTGATCCATAAGCTATCGGGCCACTGTTCAAAGGCGCGGCGTAGCCAAGTTTCGCCTGGCTCTTTGTTCCAATGCTCGCTGGCCCCACCCGGAATTGCGATCTCGTAGGGCGACATGGCGGCGTCGCCCACAACAATGCATTTGTAGCCAGCACCGTAGGTATTCAGCACGTCCCACGTCGGGATCTGCGCGTTCCAGCGCCGGGTGTTGGCGCGCCAGACACCTTCGTAGAGACAATTGTGAAAGTAATAGTGTTCGAGGTGTTTGAATTCAGTTCGGGCGGCTGAGAACAGTTCCTCGACCAACTGCACGTGCGAATCCATAGATCCGCCAACATCAAGAAACAGCAGCACCTTCACTGCATTTCGACGCTCGGGGCGGGTTTTGACGTCGAGGTAGCCGTGTTCTGCGGTGGCGCGAATGGTACCATCAAGGTCCAACTCGTCATGCGCCCCGTCACGGGCCCATTGCCGCAATCTCCGCAGGGCCACTTTGATCGTTCGTGTGCCAATCTCGCGGGTATCGTCGAGGTCTTTGAAATCCCGCTTGTCCCAGACTTTGACGGCGCGTTGGTGGCGCGAGGCATCTTGCCCAATGCGAACACCCTCGGGGTTATACCCATAAGCCCCGAAGGGAGACGTTCCTGCCGTGCCGACCCATTTGGATCCACCTTGGTGGCGACCTTCTTGTTCTTTCAGGCGTTCTCGTAGGGTCTCCATCAGCTTGTCAAAGCCGCCCAAAGCTTCGATTTCGGCTTTTTCCTCTGCGCTCAAATGCTTTTCAGCCATCTTGCGTAGCCACTCTTCGGGCAGATCAAGCGCTTCGACGACGGCCTCAATCGGGATGATCTCAATCCCCTTGAAGCTTTCGGCAAAGGCCCGATCGTAGCGGTCAAGGTGCGCTTCGCTTTTCACCATGATGGTGCGGCCCAGATAGTAAAAGGCATCGACATCATAGGTCGCAAGGCCTGCGTCCAAGGCCTCGAGAAACCCAAGGAATTCCCGGAGCGTCACCGGCACGCCCGCGCGTCTCAACGCATCAAAGAAGGGCAGAAACATCAGGTGATGATGCGTTCGATTACGATCGAAGCAACAACTCCGAGCAACATGAAGGCAATGCCGAAGCCTGCGCCGTATTGCGCCATATCAAGTCGATTTCCCTTTCGTTTTCGCGCGGCAGAGATGCCTAGAAGGAACCCAAGCACGGCGAAGGCAAAGATGATCATGAGGAGCTGTCCTGTCTGGTGCGCGGGCTAATGGCGCGAATTTCTGAAACGCGGGCGCGAATATCGGCTTCCGTGCCAAAGCCATAGCGCGCCCAACCAAGCGCGTCGATCTGTGCCGCGGCGGCTTGCGTCGGTCGGTCAAGCAGCGTCAAGGCTTCGGCTTTGATCAGCAATAAAAGCGAAAGCAGGGCCGCGTGTTCGGATTGCTTGACCGCATCGAGGTTGCGATTAACCAATCCAAGCGCCACATCGGCGCGGTCTGCTGACAATTGAAAGGCGGCTATTTGCATCGCGACGTGGGCTTCATGGATCGCGGTATCGGGTCGGTTTTGATATATCCGGCCCGCCGCAAGGAATGATCCCAGCGCTTGGTCCGGGTTGCTCGCGAGCAACAGCCGGCCCAGCACATAATGTGCGTAGGCAAGTCGGGTGTCCGTTGATCCGAACCCGGTTCCAAGCGCGACCGCGCGGCGTGCGGCGTGCAGTCGGCGCGCGCGTGACTCTCCGAGATCGGTCGCTTTTGTAATGGCTTTGCGCCACTCTGGGTTCTCAGATGGTATCGGGGCGGTATTGGCCCTACCGCCCCGGCGATTGAGGCGCGAGAATATTGCGGGCAGGCGTGCCGCAACGGCGGCGCGGCGCATGCCGCTTTGCAGGTTTGGGTCGTAAGTGGCCCGCAACATAAGCATGTCATAGCCGGTCAGAACGGTATGGAAATTGTCATCGTTGAAGACCGATTGCGACAACCGATAAAGATCGTTCACGGGCCCCAAGGCTTGGGCGATCTCTTCGTGGAGGCAGTCACGGATTTCCTGCGGGCTTACATCTGCGGGCAGAAAGACGGCCATCTCGCGACGAACGCGCAAGCGGTTCCAAAACGTTTCGGGATCATTTCGGCGCGCACGGTATTCGCGCCAGCTCGAGACGTTGGGGCGCACGAAGCAGGCCGCGGATGGTGCGACACTTTGGATTTGGGCGCGGGACACGGGTTGAATCGTTATTTGTGCGTCGGTCCCGGCAGCCGCGCGGCGAATGTCGATCCGTGCTTCGCGGCGAAGGCGTTCCAAAAGGCGGTCGAGATCCGGACCAAGACTGCTTGGAGCCCGCCCAAGAACGCGAACTGTAATTGGGCCTTCGAATCGCGTGAACACGGGCATTGTTGCGCCATTTTCCAACGTAAATGTTAGGTCGATGAAGTCGCGGGCAAGTGCGGTGTTTGATAAGTCCGGCAAGCTGGGTGTCGCCGCGCCGAACGTATTCATCAGAGGCAATGTCAAAGGGATATGCGCCTGACGCGATGTCTGTTGTGTTCCACAGGCCGCAAGTAGTAGCGCTGCAACGAAGGGAAGGGCGCATCTCATAAAGGTCTCGTATACTTTATGAACGGCGACAGAGTCCCGACACGGTCGTAGAGTTTGCGCGCTTGGGCGTTGAAATCTTGTGTGAGCCAATACACGGACGGAGCGTTAGCGATGTCTGCTTCAGAATAGACCGCTTCGATCAAGGCGCGTCCCACGCCTTGGCCGCGGACATTCAGATCTGCGTAAACGTCTTGCAAGTAACAGGTATTTTCAATTTTCCAGCCATGACGGTGAAAAACGTAATGGGCAAGGCCAACTGGCTTTCCATCCACTTCGGCGATTAAGCCGTGGAAATCCTGCGGGTCATCCCCTAAGAGACGTTCGAAATAAGTGTCGTAAATTTCCGGCGAAAGCTCGGTCTGGTAAAACGCCAGATACGCACGCCACAAGCGCACCCATTCGGGTTTGTCGGTGGCGGTTAAGGGGCGGACATTGGTCATGCGAGAAAAGCCAGCGATACGAGGGTCAAAATGGACGTCCAGACGGTCACCTGCATGATCGCGTCTGTGCGAACAGAATACAGAAGCGCCAGCGAAAAGGCCATGACACCCGCGGGGCCCGCGCTTGCGAGGACGAAGAGTGGTAACGTGACTGCGGGAGGCAGTAGCGTGTAAAGTAGGAATGCGATGGTTGCGGGAAAAATCACGCCTTTGATTGCGGAGATGACGTAGACCACGGGTTCGGGTTTCAGTGATGTAGCGGACAGAATGACACCCATTGCGAACAAAGCGATGGGCGAGGCGGCGTTACCGACAAAAGCGGTGAACGTGTCGATTGGGCCAGGAATTGCGACGCCGCCGGCAGAGAAGCCAAAGCCAAGCACCAGCGCCCATATAAGTGGCAGCTTCGCGATCCGCTCGGCGACAAGCGCAAAGCCCGCCCCGGCATCCAGCCCCTTTCGAGCTTCCAACGCGACCATTGTGCCGCCAAAGACCAGAATGGCGTCCATTATCACGATGGAAGCGACAGCAAGAGTGCCGGTGTCTCCGTAAAGGAATTTGGCGATTGGCAGGATGTAGTATGCATTGTTGGCAAAGACACCACAAAAGCCAAGCAGAAGGGATTCTGAGATACCCAGGTGAAAGGCCTTGCGTGCGATCAGATAGCCGATCGTGTACAGCACCGCTTGCGCGCTTGCGTAAAGAGCAAGGGCCGCAAGGTTGAAATCGGTGATCGGCGCAAAGGCGACGGCGCGAAAGACGAAGACCGGCAAAAGGAGGGTCATCGCGAAACGGTTCAACACACGTGCTTCGTCATCGCTCATCTTGCCTAAGCGACCGGCGAAAAACCCGATGAACAGGATTGCAAAGACCGGTAGAATTGGGTCGATCAGAACGCTTAGCATTCTAGCTGCGTCTGCGCGCGATAAACGCAAGACGCTCGAACAGGGCCACGTCTTGCTCGTTTTTCAACAACGCGCCATGGAGTTTGGGCAGCGCATCCGTGGCTTCGCGGCGCAAATCCTCGGGGTTAAGGTCTTCGGCAAGGATCAGTTTGAGCCAATCCAGCACTTCGCTTGTGGATGGTTTTTTCTTTAGACCCGGTGTGTCGCGGATTTCGTAAAACTGCGTGAGGGCCGTGGTGAGAAGTCTTTCTTTGATGCCGGGATAATGGACATCGACGATGGCCTTCAGTGTGTCGATCTCGGGAAAGCGAATATAATGGAAAAAGCAACGACGTAGGAATGCATCCGGCAATTCCTTTTCGTTGTTCGAGGTAATGATGACGACGGGGCGGTTTTCAGCGCGCACAGTTTCGCCGGTCTCATAGACATGGAATTCCATACGGTCGAGTTCTTGAAGCAGGTCGTTCGGAAATTCGATGTCGGCTTTGTCTATCTCGTCGATGAGCAAGACCACACGTTCAGGCGCCACGAACGCCTCCCAAAGTTTTCCGCGACGGATATAGGACGCGACATCGCCGACGCGATCATCGCCAAGCTGGCTGTCGCGCAATCGGCTGACCGCATCGTATTCGTAAAGGCCCTGCTGGGCGCGGGTTGTCGATTTCACATGCCACTCGATAATCGGCATGCCGATGGCGGACGCAACTTGGTGTGCAAGTTCGGTTTTTCCGGTACCGGGCTCGCCTTTGACGAGAAGCGGGCGTTCGAGCGTGATGGCGGCGTTTACAGCGACGGCCAGATCGTCGGAGGCTACATAGTCTTTCGTTCCAGTAAATTTCACGCGTATGTCCTTGACTATTTTCAACCTCTGGGCACGCACCGTAGCCCCGCCATCGTGCGGCGACAAGCATGAGGATCGTGTAGTGACAAGCGCTATTTGATGGGGTACACGCCGCGCAGAAACAACCAGTTGGTACGGCTGGGTCAGGTCGTCTACCCGTTGGAGAAGAGTCAAGATTATGACAAATAACAAGGGGAATGCATTGAAAGCCGAAGTTTTCCTTCCGGACGATTATACGCCCGCTGAAGACGAGCCATTCATGAATGAACGGCAAGTGGAGTACTTCAGACGTAAGCTGCTGAATTGGAAGTCCGAACTTATGGGCGACAGCAAGCTGACGATCGAGGGGCTTCAGGATTCAAGTCGCAACATCGCTGATATAGCAGACCGCGCGAGCGAAGAAACAGACCGGGCGCTTGAGCTAAGAACGCGGGATCGACAGCGAAAGTTGGTGTCAAAAATTGATGCCGCTTTGCGTCGCATTGAACACGGCGAATATGGGTATTGCGACGAGACAGGTGAACCTATCTCACTGAAGCGGCTTGATGCGCGTCCGATCGCGACGATGAGCCTTGAGGCGCAAGAGCGTCACGAGCGTCGTGAAAAAGTCCACCGCGACGACTAAAGATCGACGCCTAAGCGAATGAGAAAGTGCTGCGGTCCGTCCGTGGCGCTTTTTTCGTTACAAAGGGTCGGTTGTGAGCCGGGATGCGAACGTTAGACGTCGCGCAGTTTCATGCGCCCTGCGCGCCCGCCGCGCCGACCCGGCATATCGGCTGCGCGTGCTGGCAGGTCTTCCATGATGGCGCGCCGCGCCTCGGGAGACAGACGCGACCAGATCGTGATCTCATCTGCGGTGCGAGCGCATCCGACACATATTTTTGCGTCACTATGGATCATGCAAATATTGATGCACGGACTTTCGATCTCGTCACGTGTCCAAATGTCGTCGCTCATGGTCGGCTCGCTTCTAGGTGGGACAAACGGTCGAGCGCCCCTTGCAAAATGTAGGACGCCGCGACATGGTCGATCACTTCGGCGCGGCGTTTACGTGAGGTATCGGCCTCAAGCAAGGCCCGTTCGGCCGCGACAGTTGAAAGACGTTCGTCCCAGAAAGAAATCGGCAAGTCAGTCAACTTTTCAAGGTTGCGGGCAAAGGCGCGGGTCGATTGGCATCGCGGGCCTTCGCTGCCATCCATATTGAGTGGCAAGCCAAGCACAATGCCGGCAATGTTGCGGTCCTCGCAGATCTCCAAAAGCCGGGCCGCGTCTAAGCCGAACTTCTTGCGACGTATCGTTTCCAGCGGCGTTGCCACCTGCCGCATACCGTCACTAACCGCGACGCCGATAGTAACTGTGCCAAGATCTAGGCCGGCCAGCGCGCGCATTGGGGGGGTGGCTGCAAAAAAGGCGATTATATCGTCGGTGATCATTGTGCTATCCCAGCCTGCGCACTGGCGCGCGCGATCAATTCCAAGGCTGCGGCGTTGCCTGCAAAGACGCTTGAGGCCTCTGCGGCGATTGCGCGGGCACGTTGGGTGTCGCCAAGAACGCCAAGGGTCGAGATGAGGCGGGCCCAGTCTTCGGGTGGCCCCCCCTCGATGGCAAGACGATCGGCAAGGCGGCCTACCATGCCTTGGATCATTTCGGCGCGCTCTTGCGGGGTCATCTCGTCTGCGGCCTCGATGTCTTCCGGGCGGAGGGCAGGTAGTCCGGAGATCACGGGAAGCTTATAATTCGTCACACCCGCCGCGAAGGCCACGGCGAGGATTTCAGCGCGCACAACAGGAACCCAAGGCGCGTTGGGGGGACTGTCTTCGAGAAGCCGTGCCCAGATTGGGAACGCCCGATCCGCGCGGCCTGCCTGCGCTTCGACAAGACCGAGATAGTAGCGTGCTGCGCCATTTTCGGGCGCCTGGCGCAAAATATCGCGCAAAACGGCTTCGGCTTCGGGTGAGACATAGCCGCCTGCTGCGAAAACCATGATATCGATCAGCGTCAGGCGGTCAACGACAGTGGCACTATTGCCCTTTACCGCAACGATCTGTTCCTGCGCCTCGCGCGCTTGTGCGAAACGACCGATGCGAGCCTCGTATTGGGCAAGGAATGTCAGGCCCTGAATGTCATCGGGCCGCTCTGCTACCGCGCTGCGGAGTTGCGCCATCAGGGTCAGAAACGCTGGATCAGGCGCTTCGGGTTTTGGGAGCTGATCAACCACTTCCGCTTCGGCAGCAACTTGAGCCGGACGGTCTGCACGCGCGACCTCCAAGGCCGCAAGGCGCGCCTGCATTGGCATGTCGCCATAGCCGGGAGCACCAAGCCACGCGTAAGTCGCGATGCCACCAACCACAACAACAAGGGCTACGATTGCAATTCCGGGACCGCTTTGGCCCGTTTGGTCAAACTCACGGTCGCTGGAGCGATTGTCAGCTTCAAGAAGGCGGCGCGAGACTTCGATACGGACCGCTTCTGCCTCGGCCTCGGTCAGAATGCCGCGCGCAAGGTCGCGTTCCACCTCGGTCAGCTGATCCTTATAGACTGCGATGTCCGAATTGGCAGCAGTTACATCATGAAGCCTTGCCGCGCGCAGGGCCCCGATGAGCAGACTTGCGACGACAAGCGCCATTGCGACAGAGATTATCCAAAATAACATTCCCTTCACTTAATGTGCAAAACATCGGATCGGAAGGGATTTCGACCCCTGCGACAGTCGGTCTTGGGGGCAATTCTGGCTTCGTGTCGCGAAACAGCCAAGCCTTGCCGCTTGCTGCCTTCACATTTGTGCTATTTTTTACCAAGAAAGAACAATGCGTCGGACGCTCTCTGACGCCAAAGGGGTGATGCACTGATGAGCCGTTATTCCGTATTCGCTGTGGCGCGTGAAGCATTTCGCGACCATCAGGGCTGGACGCGTGCTTGGGGATCGCCTGAACCAAATCGCAAGTATGATGTGATCATCATCGGCGCGGGCGGACATGGGCTTGCGACGGCCTACTACCTTGGTAAAAATCACGGCATCCGCAATGTGGCGATTCTTGAGAAAGGATGGCTAGGTGGCGGGAATACCGGGCGCAATACGACCATCATCCGCTCGAACTATCTGCAAGACCCCTCGGCGGCGATTTATGAGAAGGCACGCAGCCTTTATGAGGACCTGAGCCAGGACCTTAATTACAACGTTATGTTCAGCCCGCGCGGTGTCATGATGCTGGCACAGACAGAACATGAAATTCGCGGCTACCGGCGGACCGCGCACGCCAATGCCCTTCAGGGCGTCACAACCGAGTTTATTGCCCCTGAGCGCGTGAAGCAGCTGTGCCCCATCATGGAAATACGCGGGCCGCGCTATCCGGTTCTGGGTGCGCTTTGGCAACCACGTGGCGGAACTGCGCGTCATGATGCGGTCGCCTGGGGCTATGCGCGCAAATGCTCTCAAATGGGCATGCACGTTATCCAGAAATGCGAAGTTACGGGTGTCAGGTCCGAAAGCGGCAAAGTCGTTGGAGTGTCAACATCGCGGGGCGATATCGACTGTGACAAGCTGGGCGTCGTTGTGGCGGGGCATTCCGGCCATGTCGCGGATATGGCCGGGTTCCGACTGCCGATTGACTCGGTGGCATTGCAGGCCTTGGTCAGTGAGCCGATCAAGCCGTGCATGGACGTGGTTGTCATGGCGAATACGGTTCATGGCTATATGAGCCAGTCCGACAAGGGCGAGATGGTCATAGGTGGCGGCACGGACGGGTATAACAACTTTACTCAGCGTGGATCGTTCCATCACATCGAGGAAACTGTACGCGCGTTGGTTGAGACGTTCCCGATGATCTCGCGATTGAAAATGCTGCGCCAGTGGGGCGGGATCGTGGATGTAACGGGGGACCGCTCGCCGATCCTGTCAAAAACGCCGCTTGAGAACTGCTTTATCAACTGTGGTTGGGGAACCGGTGGTTTTAAGGCGATCCCAGGATCGGGCTGGGGCATGGCGCAACTGATGGCGAGCGGACATTCGCCTTTAACCGAGGCTTTCGGTTTGGACCGCTTCAGCGAGGGGCGTTTTATTGATGAAAGCGTGGCGGCTGGGGTGGCGCACTAGTGGGGGCCTTCAGTATGACTTTCGCTTCCACCGCCGCCGGCTTTGTTGTCGGTGCTGTCGGGTTTAGGACACAAACCTTTCAGAGCGGCCCATGTGGCGCCAATCTCCAGAAGTGCGAGAGGCAGTATTTGCAAAGCGGGCTTCAACAACGCCGGCTACTTCCACGTCTTCCAGATCGGACCACCGCCCTTGGCGCGATTAGAGGTGCGGTCGGACTTGGTGTTCATGCCGCGCCAGACCGCGAAGATAGCGCCGCCAAGCAAAAGGGCGATTGGCATGATTTGGAAGACAGGTTTCATTCAAGGACCACCGTTGTCACTTCCGCTTGCGCGGAGAAAATTCGCATTCTTGAGGGCTTCGGAATCAATTGGATCCTTTTTCGCCGCTCAATAGGCTTGAAAAACTTGAATCTCTGCAAGAGCTTCGCGCAGCGCGGCTGGAAACGCGAAGGACTTCACTCATTGTACGCATGCTCCATGCATCGTTGCGAAACGTATATAGGGGCTCTTTGCGGTGCGCAAAGCCGTTCGGTGGAAAAACACTGTCTCAATCGCGTCAACGCGCCGATGCCTCAAAATGAATTCGTTGGCTTGAAGGCTGTGAACCGTACAATATCGGTTGGGGAGGACCAACAGGAGATTTCGATATGCAACGAGTCCTCAATCGGTTGCCAACCAGCGGGTCACTCCCCCGCCGCCGTGGGGCATTTGCGGGCTTTATTGTGGGTGCGGCAGTGCCTTTGCTTCTGGTTGGGCTTTTTATCGTTTCGCTGCGCGGCTACGCCAATACCGAGCAGCCGCAGCAGGTCTATTCCAACTTCTAAACCGCTTTACCGGGGCGAGCTTGGCTTCTCTGCCCTGGCAGCCCTTTATCTTTATCCAAGTGCCGTCCGGTCGGGCGGCGCTTTTGATTGGTTTGAAAGACAGGTTGCGCCATGCTGATTCTGAAATGTCCCCACTGCGGCGTTGCCTGTGACGAGACCGAATTAGACGCCGGTGGGGAAGCGCATCTGACGCGCCACGGCCCCGGGTCCTCGGACAATGCGTTCGAGGAATACATGTTTATGCGGGAAAACCCACGCGGCGTTCATTTCGAGCGGTGGCGGCATGCCTATGGGTGTGGAAAGTGGTTCCATGCAGCCCGTAACACGTCGACGCTTGAAGTATTTGGAACATATTCTGCGCAAGTAATTGAGCCGCCGAAAGACATTCGTGAAGCGATTTCGGCCAAAGTGCCGGGTTGGCGCTGGAGGGACTTCGCATGAGTCATCGTCTTGAGACCGGCGGTCGCCTGATCGATCGGACTGTACCGCGCCAGTTTACTTTCAACGGTAAGACCATGCGGGGGTACGCGGGCGATACACTGGCCTCGGCTCTTCTTGGGCAGGGGCAGATGCTTGTTGGCCGTTCGTTCAAGTACCACCGTCCGCGCGGTATCGTTGCCAGCGGCGCGGAAGAACCAAATGCCCTTATGAGCCTTGGTACTGATAAAACATTCGAGCCAAATGCACGGGCTACGACGACTGAATTGTTCGATGGGCTGGCGGCAGAGAGCCAAAACCATTGGCCAAGCCTTGAGTTTGACATCGGCGAGATCAACGCAAAGCTATCGCGGTTTTTGCCGGCGGGATTCTATTATAAGATGTTCCTTTGGCCCAGGTCGTTCTGGAAGCATGTCTACGAGCCGATTATTCGCAAATCCGCTGGTCTTGGGCGGGCGCCCCGGCACCGGGACGCAGACCACTACGAGCATTTCAATGCCACGGTGGACGTTTTGATCGTTGGCGGCGGCATTGCCGGCCTTCAGGCGGCGAAAGCTGCCGGTGAAGTGGGTGCCGATGTGTTGTTAATTGAACAGACTGCCCATTGGGGTGGCCGGGCGCCGGTGGATGGCGCGGTGATTGATCGCGTTTCGGCGGATGAATGGGTGAGCACGACTTTGGCGACTCTTGAAGCCATGCCAAACGTGCGGCTGCGCATGCGCACTATGGGGGCGGGCGTTTATGACCACGGCTATGCCTTGGCCTACGAGCGCCTAACGGACCACGCGCCTGATCCCAGCCTACCGCGGCATCGCCTCTGGCGTATTCGCGCTGGGAGGATCGTGACTGCGACCGGAGCAATCGAGCGTCCCTTGTCCTTTGCTGGGAATGATTTGCCGGGGGTTATGTTGGCCTCCGCGGTGCGTGACTACGTGACGAATTATGCCGTGGCTCCGGGGCAACGGACGGTTGTTGTGACGAACAATGACGATGGGTACCGCACGGCGTTGACGGTGCAAAACGCCGGTTTGGAGGCTGTAGTTCTGGACGCGAGATCTGGAGCGACTGGCCCCCTGGCAGAGGCCGCGCGCGCGGCCGGTATCCGCGTGATGACTGGGCGCGGAATTTCCAAAGTGACTGGGAAGGGCAAGGTCGAGGCTGTTGCTGTCTGCGATGTTCTGGGCGCGGGCGCCGTCCTTGAGGAACTTCAGGCGGATTGCGTCGCGATGGCGGGAGGTTGGTCTCCGGTCGTGCATCTTTGGTCCCATTGCGGTGGCAAGCTGACCTGGCAAGACGACGGCGCGCTCTTCAGACCTGACCCTAAGCGTGCACCAACCGGCGCAGACGGCGCGGCTTTTGTTCTGGCGGCTGGCACGGCCAATGGTGAGTTCACGACGGCTGACGTTTTGTCGGATGCTCAAAAAACGGGTGAGGCCGCAGCCATTCAGGTGGTGGCTTCGGGGAAGGCTGGTGCGGCTGCAACGGCGGATCCTGAAATCGTGCAGGCGATGCGCCCGGTTTGGACGATGCCCGAAAAGGCATCTTACGCGCTGCGTTCGAAGGCTTGGCTTGATTACCAGAACGATGTCAAAGTGACGGATGTTGAGTTGGCCGCACGCGAGGGGTTCGAAAGCGTTGAGCACGCAAAGCGGTACACGACGCTTGGAATGGCCACGGATCAGGGCAAACTGAGCAATATCAATGGCCTTGCAGTTCTTGCGGGTCAACTGGGGCAGGACATCCCGAAAGTCGGCACGACAACATTCCGCCCGCCATATCATCCGATCTCGATGGGCGCGATTGCGGGTGAAGCACGGGGCGATCTGTTCCAGCCGATCCGCAAAACGCCGATCCATGATTGGCACGACGCAAACGGTGCCCATTGGGAGCCGGTTGGCCATTGGCGTCGCCCCTATGCTTTTGTGAAAGAGGGCGAAGACATCCAAACGGCAGTGAACCGCGAGGTGCTGGCAACCCGCAATAGCGTGGGGCTTTTGGATGCTTCGACACTTGGCAAACTGGTCGTGAAAGGGCCAGATGCCGGGCGTTTCATGGATATGATGTACACGAATATGATGTCGACGCTGGCGGTGGGCAAATGCCGGTATGGTCTGATGTGTTCGGAGAACGGCTTTTTGTCGGATGACGGCGTGGTGGCCCGGATCGACGAAGACACTTGGCTTTGTCATACAACGACGGGCGGGGCTGATCGTATCCACGCGCATATGGAAGAATGGCTTCAGACCGAGTGGTGGAACTGGAAGGTTTACGTGGCCAATGTGACGGAACAATACGCTCAGATAGGCGTTGTGGGCCCGAAGGCGCGCGACGTGTTGATAAAGCTGGGCGGGATGGATTTGTCGAAGGACGGCTTGCCGTTCATGCAATGGGCTGAGGGCGCGCTCGGGCAGTTTTCAGCGCGTGTGTTCCGGATATCGTTTTCAGGCGAGTTGTCCTTTGAGATTGCGGTTCCCGCAAGTCAGGGGCGTGCGTTTTGGGATACCCTGTTGGAAGCCGGCGCGGAGTTTCGGATCACGCCATATGGCACCGAGGCTTTGCACATCATGCGCGCCGAAAAGGGCTTTATCATGATTGGCGACGAGACAGACGGCACGGTTATTCCGCAGGACTTGGGACTGAACTGGGCGATCTCGAAGAAAAAAGAGGACTTTCTTGGGAAGCGGGCTCAAGAGCGCGACCATATGACCGATCCGCTCCGCTGGAAGCTTGTTGGGCTGGAAACCCTTGATGGCTCTGTGCTGCCGGATGGGTCCTACGCTGTTGGCGAAGGCATGAACGCCAATGGACAAAGGGTGGTGCAGGGGCGCGTGACGTCGACCTATCACTCGCCGACGCTGGATCGTGGGATTGCCATGGGATTGGTCGAATTGGGGCCGGATCGGATGGGCGAGGTGATGGAGTTCAACCGCGTGGATGGCACGTATGTGCTGGCGAAGATCGTGCATCAGGTGTTTTTTGATCGCGATGGGGATAAGCAGAATGTCTGAGGCAGTGAGCGCATTGGCCGGTTCTTCGGCGCACGGATTTGTCGACGTGACAGAGGCCGGGCTGGTCGGGATGGTCACGATCCGGGGCGATTATGGGAACGCGGAGTTTCGCGACAAGGTTGCGACGCTCCTCGGACTGAATGTTCCGGATCAGCGCCAGATGACGACAGGGGGCACGGAGAAGTTGTTGTGGATGTCGCCAGACGAATTGCTGTTGGTGTGCCCACACGGCGAAGCCGACGCGCGCGTTGGCGCCTTGTCGGCGGGGCTTTCGGGCGTCCATCATTTGGCAGTGAACGTTTCGGATGCTCGGGCGGCATTTTGCGTAAAAGGAACAGCGTCGGGCGTGCGTGAAGCGTTGGCGAAACTGTCACCGGCGGACTTGCGCGCCAGCGTTTTGCCCGTGGGCGAGGTGCGTCGCACGCGGCTTGCCCAAGTTCCGGCAGCGATTTGGCTTGAAAGCGAAGACCGCGCTATGGTCGTGTGCTTCCGTTCGGTTGCAGGGTATGTTTTTGACCTATTGACGCAAGCATCCAAGCCTGGGTCGGAGCCAAGGTATTTTTAGCGCTATTTACGGATTTTCGCACATTTAGGCCGACTTTTTCGGCCAGAAGAGTACCGAGTTTAATTGATCGTCAGAAAGGTTGCTCTTGACCACCGGGGCATACCGACACAGTTACACGGCAGAGATAACGCCAATAACAAAGAGGCATGTCATGGCTTTTGCACTTCCTGATCTTCCCTACGCGCACGACGCTCTTGCCGCCAAAGGCATGAGCGCTGAGACGCTCGAATACCACCACGATCTGCACCACAACGCCTATGTCACCAATGGCAACAAGGCGATTGAAGGCACTGAATGGGCGGACAAGTCGCTTGAGGACATCATCAAGGGCACTTACGACGCCAACGCCGTTGCGCAGAACGGCATCTTCAACAACATCAGCCAACTTTGGAACCACAACCAGTTTTGGGAGATGATGGGGCCGGGCAACACTGGAATGCCGGGCGCGCTTGACGCCGCTTTGGTTGAGAGCTTTGGATCGGTCGATGATTTCAAATCGCAGTTTTCTGCGGCGGGTGCCGGTCAGTTCGGTTCGGGCTGGGCATGGCTTGTGAAGAATGCCGACGGCTCGCTTGCTGTAACCAAGACTGAAAACGGCGTGAACCCGTTGTGCTTTGGTCAGACAGCACTCCTTGGGTGCGATGTGTGGGAGCATTCCTACTACATCGATTTCCGCAACAAGCGTCCGGTATACCTCACGAATTTCCTCGACAACCTGGTGAACTGGGAAAATGTTGCAAGCCGTATGTAAGCTTTGCAGGCAATTCAAATGAGAAAAGCGCGCCCATGAGGCGCGCTTTTTTCGTTTTTCGGCGGTTTATTGGCGGCACCTGTACCAGGTCAAAAGAACTGGACCGAGCACGTAAGACTTGCAGATTGCAAAGGCCGGATAGCCAAAATCATGAAGATAGCGAGGAATAAATTCGCTTCTGGATGGAAGGAAAACACCGAGCCTTCGCAGTTGGGATGCGTGAGTTCGGGGTAAGGAAGTTCTGCTGAGTTGAGAGCCGCGAAGGCCAATTGCTGCAGTCTGGATAGGACGCTTTGGCGCTTTTCTCTCAGCTCCCGCTGGAAGCGTTTCCCCAGCGTTGCATTGCTCTATTCAGGAGCGAGGACTACCGTTGCTTCAACAGACGTGGGAGCCAAAAAAGCATGTCATTGGAAACCTACCTTGTCTGTTTGGCTGCAGCCGCTGTGTTTTTCGCAACGCCGCCTGATACCAGCCAATTGCCGATTATCTCGAACAGCATTCGTCACGCATTGCGCCGAAGGTTCTATACGATCGCCGGTGATCTAACGGCGAATTGTTTGCAGATGACGGGTGCGGCCTTTGGGCTTGCGGCTATTATTACAACCTCGGCCAGCGCGTTTGTGTGAATCAAATGGTTTTGAGTTTCGTTGGGTTTGTCGAAAGATCACGCCAGCGACGTTGAGGCCAATACATCGGGAAACGCGTCACGGCTGTTCAGGCAAGGGTTGTTACGTCGATGGCCAATCCGTTTGCGGTTGTCTTCTTTGTTGCACTTTTCCCGCAGTTCATTGATCCGGCCGCACCAGTTTTGCCGCGACTTTTACGGCTTGGGATCACCTATATCGTCGTCGATCGCGTTATCCTATTGATTTGGGGCTGGTTTGGCCTGCGCGCGGCAGGCGCTTTGAAACGCTTCTCGTTTGGACTTGTTAACAAGATTTACGGTGGGCTTATGATCGCGGCGGCAGAATTTCTGGCAACGCCAGATCCTGAGCCGCAACACCGAGGGTTCGCGTGTTGCCGGTCGCTTAAGTCAGTCCACTTTTCGTTTAGCTTTTAGCGCCGATTGCCGCGGTGATTTCCCCGATAGTGTCGACGCTTTGGAAGAAGGCGCGCATCGACGCATCAGCAAAGCCCTGGTTGATGACGTGATCGAGGAGCGCGAGAAGTGGGTTCCAATAGCCGTTAACGTTGAGCAAAATGATGGGTTTGGCGTGCAGGTCGAGTTGC
>Ga0075467_10001866_pt1 | contig 17080 bp, 15 predicted proteins | sample DEB08_DNA_9_FD_75067 | JGI IMG/M metagenome (GOLD analysis project Ga0075467, IMG submission 75067) | Aqueous microbial communities from the Delaware River and Bay under freshwater to marine salinity gradient to study organic matter... | ecosystem: Environmental > Aquatic > Marine > Coastal ... | reverse complement strand
TTATCTTATAAAATAGGGCAGCTTAAAATAAGAGAATTACGTACAAGAGCCGAAACCAAATTAGGTGAAAAATTTAGTGTAACTGAGTTTCACAATCAAGTGCTTAATTCTGGAAGTTTACCTTTAGTATTGTTGGAAGAAAAAATTGATAATTGGATTGCTTCACAGTTGTAAAATAACTAATACCTTAGAAGTTAAATAATTAAAGGTTGCTAAGCCAATTTCAAGTCAATATTTTCAAATAGTTTTTGGTGAATGAAATAATTTATTAAAACTAATCTCATTAAAAAACATGGTAGAATCTAAAACAATTAGAAACGCATTAGTTTTATTTTTTGTAATTATTTTTATTGCCTGTTCAGAACAAAAAAAGAAACGCGTAGTCAACTTTCAGAAAACTGATTTGGCTTTAGAGAATTTAATCCCAAAACCTTTAAAAATTATCCCAACCAATAATGGGTTTGCGCTTGATAAATATACGGCTATTTATACTGCTAAAAATGTTGATGGTTTTGAAGAAATTGGAGAATTCTTAGCAAAAAAAATCAAGGCAAAAACTGATTTAGATATACCAGTGAATATAGATAACCTTCCAAATACAGAAACAGTTATTTATATTAATCAATCTAATAGTATTGATCTTGAAGGTCAAGAAGCCTATCAGTTGCAAATAACTCAAGATTCAATAATTCTGAATTCTAAAACAGCAGCTGGTAGTTTTAGAGGAATTCAAACTTTACGACAAATTATACCAGAAGCAAGTAATGATACGTTGATTGTTGGAACTAAAATATGGACTATTCCTACTGGAACAATTATCGACAGTCCTCAATTTGAATATAGAGGAACGATGTTAGATGTCGCACGTCATTTTTTTAGTGTAGAAGATGTAAAAAAATACATTGATATTTTAGCTTACTATAAGTATAATGTACTGCATTTACATCTTACAGACGATCAAGGTTGGCGTATCGAAATTAAGTCATGGCCTAAACTTACTGAAATTGGCGGAAGTACTGAAGTTGGTGGAAGATCAGGAGGTTTTTATACTCAAGAAGACTATACTGAGATTGTAAATTATGCAGCAATGCATCACATTATAATTGTACCAGAAGTTGATATGCCTGGACATACTAATGCAGCTTCGGTGTCTTATCCTATATTGAACGGAAATGGTAAAAAACTCGAATTATATCAAGGTACAAGAGTTGGTTTTAGCACGTTTGATACACGTAAAGACACTGTTTATACATTTATTGATGATGTAGTACGTGAAATAGCAGCACTTACGCCTGGTCCATATTTCCATATAGGAGGAGATGAGAGTCATGTAACTAAAAAAACAGATTACATTTACTTTGTAAATAAAGTAGAGAAAATAGTTCAAAAATATAATAAACGTATGATTGGATGGGACGAAGTTGCTACTACAGATGTAGATTCCACTTCTATTGCTCAGTTTTGGTCTAGTAAAGAAAATGCTCAAACCGCTGTAAATAAGGGAATGAAAATCATTTTGTCACCTGCAAAAAAAGCATATTTAGACATGAAATATGACACCATTTCTAAGCATGGTTTAAATTGGGCAGCTTATATTCCTGTTGACACGGCTTACGTATGGACACCTGAATCTTATGAAGGAATACCTATAAAAAATATTCTAGGCTTAGAAGCTCCTCTTTGGTCTGAAACAATTAGTAATATTGAGGAATTAGAATATTTAGCTTTTCCAAGAGCTATTGGTTATTCTGAACTTAGTTGGACGAAACAGGAAAATCGAGAGTGGGAGAATTATAAAGTACGTTTGGCAAATCAAACGCCTTATTTAGAACGTATGAATGTTAAGTATTACCCATCAAAGCTAATTGATTGGAAGAAAAACGACAATAAGTACAAGGAAATAGAGAAGGATTAATGGCATGACTTTTATGTATATTTTTTTAAACTTTAGAAGTTAATGATTTAAAAAACACATAACCAAAACCTAGGCATAACATGAGGTGAAACGGAAATAATCCAAAGTCACCACCTTGGTCACCAACAACAAAAGCACTATACATACCGAAGGCAAAATAGAGCATTAGTATTCCTTCAAAAATAACGTTTAAAGAAATATTTTTCTTAAGATATTTGTTGCCTTTCCAACTATCGGTCAAAGCGTTAATATTGAATTTTGGAGTGCGCACAAAATCACTACGTTTACCTAAATGACCTTCTATAACGGCAATAGAGTTATGTAACGAAAATCCCATAGCTATAGAAAAAAATGTAAAAAACATAACAATGTATTTTACAAATCCTTTTAAAGTATTGCCATAAGTTTTCTTGAACATGAACCAATAACAGATAAAAAATATAATAGTACTAATTACAAAGAAGCTCATCACATAAAAATACATTTTAAGATGTGCATATTCGTTTTTAATATATAGCATTGGAATACTCAAAATCCCAACGATGAGTATATTTAAAAACATAGTACTATTCAATAAATGTAGTAACCCATGAACTTTTGTTTTTGCTGAAATATTTTGATTTTTCAGTACTCTCCACATCATTTTTCTGAAGTTTTCAGCACCTCCTTTATTCCATCTAAATTGTTGTGTTCTAGCAGCACTAATTACAACGGGTAATTCGGCAGGCGTTTCAACATCTTCTAAGTATTTAAACTTCCAGTTTTTAAGTTGAGCTCTGTAGCTTAAATCTAAGTCTTCAGTTAAGGTGTCGCCTTCCCAGTTACCTGCATCAATAATGCATTCTTTTCGCCAAACTCCTGCTGTACCATTAAAATTGATGAAATGTCCTTTGGAATTCCGACCAACTTGCTCTAACGAAAAATGTGCATCAAGTGCAAACGCTTGAATTTTAGTAAGAATGGAATAATTACGATTAATGTGTCCCCAACGCGTTTGAACTACACCAATTTTAGCATCCTTAAAATAAGGAATGGTTTGTTTTAACCAATCTTTTTTTGGTAGGAAATCGGCATCAAAAATGGCAATAAATTCACCTTTAGCAATTTTAAGGCCTTCTTTAAGTGCTCCAGCTTTAAAGTTCTTTCGATTATCACGAAGCACATGTTTAATGTCTAATCCTGATTGTTGCAACGTTTTAATATGTATTGATGTAGTGTCAAAAGACTCATCTGTTGAATCGTCTAGTACTTGAATTTCAAGTTTGTCTTTTGGATAATCAATTTTAGAAATATTTTCTAGTAATCTATCCATTACATATAACTCATTGTAAACAGGAAGTTGAATCGTAACTGATGGAATTTCATCTGAGTTAGAGAAATCAAATTTTGGTGAATTAACGTGTTTTTTTTGTGCTGATAAATAGTTGAAAAGTAAGTTCAATTGTGCCAACGCATACATAAAAATAAGTATGAGCGCTGTTGAATAAATAATGATAATGATGGTTTCTAAAATCATTTTTTAAAGCTGTATTTAAAAATCCAATTTAGTATTTTTATACCTGCAAATATAGCACCTTTCACAGTTCCTGAAACTTTAGACACGCCAATTCGGTTTCTGTAATTAACAGGTATTTCGACATAGCTATATTTTCTTTTTAATGCTTTAAGTTGCATTTCAATTGTCCAGCCATAAGTCTTGTCTTCCATGTTTAGAGCTAACAACTTATTATATTTAATAGCTCTAAAAGGCCCTAGATCTGTAAATTTTGAACCAAACAGTATTCTCATTAAACTTGTAGCTAACCAATTACCAAATATTTGTGGCATAGTCATAGAACCTTGCTGTCTAAGTCGTTTTACTCGCGCACCAATTACAAAATCAACGTCATCTTTAATAATTGGTTGTACAATTTTGGTTAATTCATCTGGATAATCGCTATAATCACCATCTAGAAAAACAATAATATCTGGTTTTGTTTCCTGTTTTGAAACATAATCCATTCCTTTCAAACAGGCGTATCCATAACCTTTTTGAGATTCGGTTAAAACAGTTGCTCCAGCTTTTTTAGCATTGATTTCTGTATCATCAATTGAATTATTACTCACCACAATAATTTCATCAACTATTTTAGGAATATCCTTAATCACGTGAGCTATAGAATCAGCTTCATTATAAGCAGGAATGATGACTTTTATAATAGGCATTTAGTCTTTGGTTTCGAGTTGTAAAAGTACAACAGTTTTATGGTTATTTCTGATTCACTAAATCCATTAAATCCACATCGTTACCTAAAAGTATTTCGGTAGGATTGATGCGTCCGTTTTCTGGACCATTTTCTAATTTTAGCACACCTCTTGGGCAAACAGCTGAACAAATACCACAGCCAACACAACTTGATCTTACTATGTTTTCACCTTTTTGAGCGTAGGCTCTTACATCAATACCTTGTTCACAATACGTAGAGCAGTTTCCACAAGAAATACATTGTCCTCCATTAGTTGTAATTCTAAAACGTGATTTAAAACGTTGTACAATACCTAAGTAGGCTGCTAATGGACAACCAAATCGACACCAAACACGATTTCCAAAAATAGGATAGAAGCCAGTACCAATAACACCAGCGAAAATAGAGCCAATTAAAAAGCCGTAAATATCTTGAATACTTTGCGTTTTAATTCCTAAAACTGTGTCTGCTCCTGAAAAATAGGCGTAAAGTGTAAAACCTGTCATAATTAAAGCAAACACTAAAACACCATGAACAATCCATCTTTCAAACTTCCATGCTTTTAATGATTTGTCTGAAAGTTGTCTGTAAGGATCTCCAAGTGTTTCAGCTAAACCTCCACAACCGCAAACCCAAGAACAATACCAGCGCTTTCCAAAGAAATAAACCATTACAGGGACAATTACAAGTGTTAATACAATTCCCCAAACTAAAACAAAAAGTCCAAATCCACCACTTGCGATGAGTTGGTCTAAATTCCAACTAAAAAAAAAGTCATAATCTAATGGAAAAGCGTTTTTGAAATCGTACCAAGGCTTTTCAAAACGAACCAATATTTCAGGAATTAAAAAGGCAAACACTATTTGAAAAAATAATACTGAAGTCGTTCGGAGTATTTGATATTTGTTATGACGATATTTAATATACATCCTCACAGCCATAACAGTCATAACTGTACAATACAAAAAGCCATATAGAAACCACTGACTAGCTAGATTTCCACTTAAGCTTTTACTAATAGGGTCAACAATATATGTCCAATTGACGATGTAATCAGGTCTAAAATATAGGAGTAGATAAAAGCCGACTAAAAACACAAAGGCAAACCAACCAATCCAACCTTTATTAGTTGCAGTATTAAACCAAATACCATTATTTTTTATGCCTGGAGGGCCTAGCGTAATCACATTTGGAATGATATACATCAAGGCGCCAAGAATACCAAGACCAAAAGTTAACCACCAAGAAAGAACTTTATTTTCTTTTACAAATCCACTACCTGATTTTTTGGCAATTTCGTAAACGAAACTATGAGGTTTATCCCAAATGACTTTGTCCCATTCACTGTTTTGTTTGTGAGTTTCGTTTACAGTTTCTAGTGTATTTGTAATTTCAGAAGAAAATGTGAACGGACTTGAATACTCCTTTCCAACAACATTGTTTTTTATACTATTAATAAAGAGTTCGCTTTTAACTCCTTTATTGCTAATGACTTCATCTAAAATTTTAGGAGTGACTTCGTATTTTCCAAGAAAAATCAAAGAGGTAAATATAGCAAGACCAACTAAAAACAAAGTAAGTCCTGTATTTTGAATTATTTTCATTTTTAGTTAGATTGAAAGATTCGTTTCCAGCTTTTCTTTTTTAATTGAATGTTTGTGTCATTCTCCATATTGAATTTTTCAACAATCTCCTTTTCATGAAGTTTATAAAATTCAGGATCAAAATTAGCATCAGCTAAATGTTCTAATACATATTCTACTGATTGCTTTTCAGTAAGCATTTTATCAAAAAATTCATGTCGCATTCGTATCCCAAAGGTATTGATACCAATAAATTCGTGTGTACTTTTATCATAATTAATGTGAATACATTTTTTGCCACTTTCGTGTTCCCAATAAAAACGTGCTTCATTGTCTTTAGGTTGTGCCCAAACCCAGCCATAAGTTTGATATTCAATGTCAAAAAACTTTGCCGAATTGAACCAATGCCCTGGTTTGTATTCTATTTTATTACCACAAATAGTTTGAGCAACTGTTTCGCCCATCATTCGCCCTGTGTACCAGACAGCTTCAATTGTTCTACGACTTCCAATGGCTTCATGTTGTTCGGCACAATCACCAATGGCATAAATATTTGGAATGTTTGTTTCTAAATAACGATTCACTTTTACACCACGACCAGTTTCAATGTCTAAATTTTTAATAACATCTATGTTAGGCGACACACCAGCTGTGAGACCAACAAAATCGCAAGGAATTTCTTCACCAGTTTCAGCAATAATAATTGATTTTACTTTACCGTTTTCATCAGAAATAATTTCTTTTAAATTATTGGAAAGTCTCAGGTCAATACCATTACTACCTATTTCTTTATTTATCATTTGAGATTCTTCATTGGGTAGAACACCATTCCAAAAACTAGTTTCACGAACTAAAAAAGTTACTGGAATATGCCGTGAGTGGAACATTTCGGCAAGTTCGATACCAATAAGTCCACCGCCTATAATTACCGCTCGTTTACATATTTTATTATTTGGAGCATAAACCTCTAAATTCTCTAAATCTTGTTTGCTATAAAGTCCTTGAACGCCTTTTAAATCTTGTCCAGGCCAACCAAATTTATTAGGCTTACTTCCTGTTGCGATAATAAGTTTGTCATATCGAAGGCTCTCGCCTTCTTCAAAATATAAAGTCCTAGAAGTTGTTTCTATTGACTTTACATATCCTTTCTTTAAATCGATGCGATTTTTTTTCCAAAACCAATTTTCATAAGGTTGTGTGTGCTCGAATTTTAAATGTCCCATGTATACATACATCAATGCTGTACGAGAAAAGAAGTAATCTGATTCGACAGAAACTATGGTGATTTTTTTATCGGAAAGCTTTCGAATATGCCTAGCTGCAGTCACGCCAGAAATGCCGTTTCCAATAATAACAATGTGCTCCATGAATTTGGTTTAATTATATTATTTGTCGAAGGAATTGTTAAATCCTTAACCAGATAATTTCAGATTGCTTAAATTTAGAAATTAATTAACACTTATGAGACTAGTTTTTAGGCTTTGTTTAGTATTTCTTTTGAGCTCATGTAGTATGACGACATATAAGGCTCCAAAAATTAATGGAGTGAGCTTTGTGGCTTCTAGAGACTCAATTTCTGATATACATATAAAACCAATTTTAAATATAAATGCCAATTACGCTGCAATTATGCCTTTTGGTTTTTTTAGAGATATCGAGAATCCTGAGATTATATATAACACCAATAGACAATGGTTTGGGGAATCAAAACTAGGCGCAAAACAATACATTGAAGCACTGCATGAACAAGGTATTAAAGTCATGATGAAGCCTCATATTTGGATAGGTAGAGGTGATTTTACAGGTCATGTAACAATGACATCTGAAGCCAAATGGCGACAACTTGAAACATCATATTCTAGATTTATTCTAGATTTTGCCGAATTATCAGAAGAAACCAATGCTGAAATGTTATGCATTGGGACAGAATTAGAACAGTTTGTTATAAATAGACCAGATTATTGGAACGAATTAATAAAAAAAATCAAATCGGTTTATAAAGGCAAGTTAACTTATGCAGCCAATTGGGACGAATTTAAACGCACACCTTTTTGGGACAAATTAGATTATATTGGCGTAGATGGTTATTTCCCAGTAAGCGATTCGCAAACACCAACATTAGAAGAATGTCTGGAAGGTTGGATTAAGCACAAGGCTGTTATTAAAGGTGTCTCTGATAAATTTAATAAACCTGTTTTATTTACAGAATTTGGTTATAGAAGTGTCGACTACTCAGGAAAAGAACCTTGGAAAAGTGACAGGTATGAGGAACCAGCTAATTTTGATGCTCAGAATAACACAACTCAATCGTTATTTGAAACTTTTTGGGAAGAGGATTGGTTTGCAGGAGGGTTTGTCTGGAAATGGTTTCATAATCATGAGCGAGCAGGTGGAAAAGATAATAACCAATTTACGCCACAAAATAAGCCTGCAGAGGCTATTATCAAGGAAGCTTATTCAAAATACTAAGCAATATATTTTTTGTAATAATCGTGTAAATCTTCGGCTGAAGTACCAAACCATTTTTTTATATAAATAGTCCAGAAATGGTATTGTAATTTCCAAATACCATGTTTTTCGTAACGTCTTGCTGAGGTAATTAGTTTTTTATTAATAACAGTAAACTGTTTGCGTTTATAAAGTTCGTTGATGAGAATATTGTCTTCGTAAATAATATAAGACTCATCAAAACCACCAATGTCATCAAACAATTCTTTTGTAATAAATTGACTTTGGTCGCCTCCACGACAAGCTCTCCAATGAAACTGCGTGAGCCAACTCGCCAAGCGTAACCACCAATGTTTGTGGTTAAATTTTAACCTGAAACAACCTGCTTTATTTTTTTTCTCAACTTCATTAATAATATATTGGTCAAAGTTTTTTGGCGGAAAAGAATCGGCATGCAAAAAATATAAAATAGCTCCTTTTGCAAAATGAGAACCTGTGTTCATTTGTTTGGCTCTTCCTATTGAACTTTCAATGAAGAGGGAACTTTTTTCTGAAGTAGGTTTAGAACGTTTATGAAAAAATGAATTCACTATATTTTGTGATCCATCAGAACTTCCGCCATCAACTACAATAATTTCAGCTATGTTTTCTTTTGAGGAATTATTTAATAAATATTCAAGCAGATGCTCAATAGTTTCAGCTTCATTTAGAATTGGAATAATGATAGAAATTTTATTCATTCAAAGCCCAATTGTAATCCTTGTAACGTTTTTTAGCGTTTGAAGAAATGGTAACTTCTGAATATTGATTTAAAAAATCAATCAAACTTCCATTTTCAGTAAAATCTTTAGAAAACCAGTCGAATATTTTAGAAATTTTAATACTATTTTCAGAGATTTCATTTCGGTTTGAATCTGCTAAAAATTCTTTGGTAGCATTTGTTAATTGGGCTTCTAAGTTTTCGGTAGTAAATGCTTCGTTTTGTAATTTAGGACAAGAATAAGACGCACAAACAATAGCGAAATGAATACGAGGCTCGTTCATTTTCCTTAGAATTTCGTGTTCAATGTCTTCTAAGTTAAACATTTTTTCACCTAGGTTCCATAATCGTTGTTCCCAAGGATTTTTTATATCCTTAATGCTTTTTACAGGATAATTTCTAATGATTAAATCTACTGTCAACGCATTATATGCATTGATCCAATAAGCAAGTCTTTCTTCTTTGGACCAACTATTATTTGGAATATTTTTAGCTAATAAGCTAATATAATCTTGAAGCTTTTGGTTATTGGTTTTAAAGCTTTTGTAATCTACATTGCCATCTTTAGACACATGCTTTTGTAATAAATCTGTCCAAAGGTTATGATTAAATTTTTGATTCTTTAATTCAACAGCTGAATTGCTAGTTATATTCTCATATTTGTGCTTGTTAGTTTCGCATCCTAACGATATAATTATTGAATAAGCAATCACTAACAGATATTTCATAAATAAGAGTTAATTTGAAGAATTTTATTTTTTATAAGAATCGTAATTATTTTTTGTTTTTAACAACAACCTCCACCATCATAGTGATACGTAGATTCACTAATAAATATATCATCTCGATTTAGAGCAGCTAAAGCTCCAGCTGTTTTATCACAAATCGCTAGAGGCTGATTTTTAAGTAAAATATGACCAGCTTTGTCATCAACAAAATCATCATCACCAAAATAAATTGCTGCTTTTCCTGTAAAAACACAAGGTCCATCTTTTGGCATTGGGTCTTTAATAGCTGCAACCTCAATAGATTCTATATAAATTAATTCTTCAGTGGCGTAATTTTTAGGGTCGAGGATTCTATAAGGTTTTCTAGCACGAATTTCAATAGTGCCAAAACCTGCATCAGTTAGCATTTTCACATAGTCGTCAATTGGTAAGCTTCCACTTAAACACAAGGCTCTAAGTCTATCATCATTACGTAATTCATCATTCATTGGTTGTTCACAAGTAGGATCACTCATAACTAATCGTCCATGAGGTTTGAGTACTCGATACATTTCTGCAATGGCCTTTTTTAAATCATCAGCTTTAAAAATATTGAATAAGCAGTTTTGAGCAGCGACATCAATACTATTGTCTTCAACAGGAAGGTTCATAGCATCACCTTTTTTAAGTTCTACAAACTCAGATTTAAACCAATTGTTTTGTGCTTCTGCTTCAATAAAATTCTTACGTGATGCTTCTAACATTTCGTCTACAACATCTACACCAATTATACCTCCTTTTGTTCTGTTGAAATAGGAAAACTGTAATAATTCCATACCACCTCCAACACCTACATAAAGCATTTTTGGGTTGTTTGTTAAATCACGAGCATGTACTGTCGATCCGCATCCATAATTCATTTCTTGCATGATTTTAGGAATTTTTAAACCAGGTAATTCCCAAATAGGGTTTGTGGTACAGCAAAGCCCAACATCTGGAGTTAATGCTGCTTCTTTATATATATCGTGTGTAGTTTCTAGGTAATTGCTCATAATTATAAGGTCTTAATAAGTTCTTTAAATAAGGTGATCATTTCTGGTTCGGCTTTATAAGCCATCGCAATGATTTCTTCAATATTAACTGGTTTTAGATTATATGGGTCGCATTCATCAGTTAAAACTGACACTGCTGCTGCTTTTAATTTTAAATGGTTGGCTACAATTATTTCTGGAACTGTACTCATACCAACAGCATCTGCACCTATTATTTTAAGCATTTTATATTCGGCTCTTGTTTCTAGTTGAGGTCCGACAACAGAGGCGTAAACACCTTTATGTAGCTTTATGTTATTGGTTTTTGCAATACTTTCAATTTTCTCATTAATGTTTTTATCATAAGGTGCGCTCATATCTGCAAAACGTTCACCTAATTGTGAAACACCTTTAAAAGCTAATGGTGAACTTCCTTGTAAATTAATATGATCGTCGATAAGCATTAATTCTCCTTTTTTGAAATTCAAATTAATAGCTCCTGAAGCATTAGATACTAGCAAAGTGTGAATGCCAAGTTTTTCCATAATTCTGACAGGATACGTAACGTCTTGAAGCGAATAACCTTCATATAAATGAAAACGACCTTGCATCACAATCACTTTTTTACCTTCAAGAATTCCATAAATAAGTTTCCCTTTGTGAAACTCAACTGTTGCTGTTGGAAAATAAGGAATGTGATTATAACTAACCTCTTTAATGACTTCAATTTCATTAATAAGTTGTCCTAAACCAGTACCTAAAATGATTCCTATCTCTGGCTTGTCAAAGCCTTTTTCTATTAAGTACTCGGTTGTTTTTTCTATTTGTTTTATCATTTAGAAATGAGTTTTAAAAATTCTGGATAACCTTGTAAGTCTTCAAAAGTATCAATATCGTTTAAGGTTTCAATTAAGGATGGGTTAATATTTTTCTGTTTTAATTCTAATAACGTTACATCTAGCAGGTTTGAAGTGCTCCAAACTTTATTTTTAAAAATACATGGATGAAAATTTGACATTCCTACCAAATAATATCCACCATCTTCAGCAGGACCAAAAACAACCTCATTTTGTTTTAATGACATAAAACCCTTATTTATAACAGTTTTGGTAATTTTCGGCAAATCTGAACCAATTAATACAATTTCGGAATAACCATCATTAAATCCATCTTGAAAAGCATTATTCATACGTTCACCTAAATCATTACCTTTTTGTACTGTTTTAATATCATTTGGCCATATGTCATCAACGATTGCATCAGAAAAATAGATGCGTTTATCAACTTCAATTTTGGAGGTAGCTTTTTCAGTTACTTCAACTAGTGCTTTGTAAATTGTAAATGCTTGATCATCACCAACAGTTTTAGCTAAGCGCGTTTTAACCTTGCCAAGTTTGATGTTCTTTACAAAAATAATGAGTAATTTTTTAGACATATACTAAGCTACTGATCCTTGACAACTGCTTCCAGCTCCAGCCGTACAGCCATAACAATGCTGTGAAATGACAATGTTTCTGTCGTTAAGTAAATCTTCGTTATAATCACTTATATGTTTTACTTTACTGGCAACTTTTAAGTCTAACATCTGATTAAAATCACAATCGTATAACCAGCCATCCCAACTTATGGAAATTGTATTTGTACACATTACATTGGCAACCGCATCTGGATTATAAGCATCAACCAAAGCATACATATAATCTTCATAATTTTCTGAAGCAATCAAATAATCTAGAAATCTTGAAATAGGTAAATTAGTAATGGTAAACAAATTATGAAATTGAATATTGAAATCTTCTAATAATGCCTTCTTGAAATCCTTTTCCATTGATGCTTGATCACCTGGTAAAAAAGCTCCTGAAGGGTTATAAACCAAATCAAGTTTTAAATCACTATTTGGCATACCATAACCAATGGCGTTTAAATCTTGTAACGCTTTTATAGATTGATCAAAGACACCTTCGCCTCTTTGTTTATCTGTTTTCCCACGTGTCCAATGTGGCATAGAACTCACTACATGTACATTGTGTTTTTTGAAAAAATCAGGTAAATCGTTGTATTTTTTATTAGCTCTAATAATGGTCAGATTTGAACGTACAATAAAATCTTTAATACCAGCTTTAGATGCTTCTTCAACAAACCATCTAAAATTAGGATTCATTTCAGGTGCTCCGCCTGTTAAATCCAACGTATGAGCTTTTGTAGTTTTAATGACCTCCAAACATTGCTGCATGGTTTCTTTGGTCATTATTTCCTTTCGATCTGGACCAGCATCCACATGACAATGCTCACAAACCTGATTACACATATAGCCAACATTGATTTGTAGAATCTCCAATTTTTTTGGTTTCAATGGAAAATGACCAATTTCAGCAATTTTAGCTGCAAATTTTGGAAGCTCACCAGTTTTAAAAATTCCATTAGATAGAATTTCCAGTTGCCGATTACTATTGGCAAGTTCGCTTTCGCGTTTATGTAATGATTGTGTTTTTAATTTAGTCATGCTTAAATTCTAACCATCAAGTTTATTTACTTTATTCATCATTTGAACGCCATGAACTAAAACTGCTCCACTTTTTATAGCAGCACCCACATGTACGGCTTCCATCATTTCTTCTTTAGTAATACCACGTTGTAATCCATCTTTTGAGTATGCATCAATACAATAAGGGCACTTTTCAGTATGTGAAACTGCTAAAGCAATGAGCGATTTTTCACGGGCTGTAAGCGCGCCATCTTTAAAAACAGAATTATAGTAATCAAAAAACTTGGTTCCTAATTCTTCACTCCATTCCGTAATGTTCCCAAATTTTCTTAGATCTGCTGGGTCGTAATATGTTTTAGACATCTGCTAATATTTAAGTCGTTTTCTTTAGTTCGGAAAATAATCAAAAGATTACGAAAATTTGTGAGAAAAATGATAAAATAAAAAGTCAAAACTTAATATTGGGCCTTTTTGTGCTCAAAGTGAAAAAACATTCTTATATGTTTATTTTTTTAACTGACGGAGATCATTGTGTAATTGAGTATTCAAATTTAATTTTAGATTAAAAAATGATTTATGTCATGACTTTGGAATCACTCATTTTGAAGTTTTATAAATCTAGATACTGTAATTATGAAACAATTTATACTTATTACAACCTTGATATTTTTAGGTTCTTTTTATTTCAAAGCTTTTGGTCAAGTGAACCAATTTCCATATTTAGAAAGTTTTGAAAACGAAACGTTTACAGAAGGTACAAATGTATATTTTATTACAAATTGGTTTGGAAATTTTGTAGATGGGATAAGGATTTTTAACGAAAACGTGAACGTTAAAAGTGGCACCCATGCATTGGGTCTTTGGCCTATTGTTGAAGAAGGGGAAGATGAAGAAGAAGTAGAAGTTTTTGCCCAAGTAGACCTTGATCTTACAGGATTGGAAAATGTTGTATCAAGTTTTTGGGTAGCTACAGTTGCCACCGGTGCAATGAAACATGTCAAACTTTACATGATGATGTCAATTGATGGTGGATTGACTTTTGGGCCAAGATTTATTATGGGAACAGACCATCGTGGTTTTGGAAATATGAACACCCCCTATAAAGAATTTATATTTGCATTACATCCAGATGCATTTGACAACCCTAATGTAGTCTTAAGGTTTTTGGCAAAAGCTGGTGCTAAATCAGGATATCCGGCAAAAATTCTAATTGATGATGTATCTTTTTATGCAGCGCCAGAAGACATATTTCCGCCTTTGGCTGTAGATCCATCCATAGCAAATGTAAATCAAATTGATATTCAGTTTAGTGAACCTGTTGGAGAGTCGGCTTTGAATCCTGCAAATTATACATTTTTAAATGCTTCACCATTAGTAGGTTATATAGAACTTATAAAATCAGATTTGATAAGATTAAATTTATCTGTACCCATACAAATTGGTAAGTATTATGATCTCCTATTGTCCAATATCAGTGATCTTGTTGGTAATACCATGTTAACAACAACATTTACAATTATTCATAACCCACTTACTGAAGGTCTCGTTATATCCGAAATTATGTATGATGAGCCTCCAATAGGACAGAACGATAACCTTGAATTCATTGAAATATACAATGTTACTGATGAGCCTATAGAATTAGGAGGACTTATGATAAAAGGAGGCATTACAAGTGGGAAATTGCCTGAATATACTTTACAATCAGATTCCTATTGGGTTACGGCCAAAAATGCTTTGGCTGTATCTGGTTTTTTTGGAGTCTATGCATATCAGTGGCATGGGGCCAACTTAAGCAATGATGAACCCGAAACGATTTTTATTGTAAACACCAATCACCATTCGGGGGTCAAGATTGATTCGCTTACCTATAGAACTGGTGCACCTTGGCCCGAAGGTGCTGCAGGTTTAGGCTATTCCATGGAACTGATAGATCCTTTGGCTGATAATAGTGACCCTTCAAATTGGAAAAATTCAAGTAATTTTTTTGGAATCTATAATGGTTATGATATTTATGCTACACCAGGGGCTCCAAACTCAACACTCGGCAATGACGACTATTTATTTAAAAAAGCGATTAGGCTATATCCTAATCCTGTATCAGATCATTTAACCATTGATTCTGATATTCAACTTAAAAAAGTAGAAATTTATTCGATGTTTGGAAAAAAAGTAAAGGATATCAATTCAGGTTTTAGATCCATTTCGATCCATACTTTATCTCAGGGGATGTATATTGTTAAAATCTATTTTGGCAATTCATTTATGTATAAAAAAATAATAAAGGACTAAATATCTTCAGGCTTATTTACTTTTTTTATAAATGAACCATTAGTAAAATTATTTTTACAAAATATATGCAAACTGATGGATATCATTTGTAAAGCTTTTGAAGATAATTACTTTTAATTAATTAATTAAAAAAAAGAAATATTATGAAGACATTAATTTTATTAGGAGCGTTTTTTATTTTTTCAACCACAGTTCTTTACTCACAAGATAAATTACAGGGCCAAACACAAGACAGAGATCAGGATCGTGTGATGTTAGTTGACGGAGACCTATTACAAATTAGAGATCGTGACCAAATTCGCTTAATAGACAAAATAGTTTTAAATGACGGAACTACTGTAAATCCTGATGGAACGTACATGACTAAAGATCGTAAAAGATTACGTTTAAAAGATGGTGAATGTTTAGATAACGATGGTATAAAATATCGAAATGAATACCAATACCGTTATAAAGTGCAACAAGAAAATAAAGGGTTGTCTCAAAGCCAAATTCAGGAACGTAATCAAAACAGGTTTCAAATTGTATCTATTAACGGAGAAGCCTATCAGGTTAAAAATCATATACAAAATCAGGTTCGCGAACAGGTAAAACTTAATAATGGAACAACGGTTAATCCCGACGGAACCTATCAAACAGAAGATCGTAAACAATTGCGTCTTAAAGATGGTGAATGTTTGAACATGGAAGGTGAAATGTTTAAAAACACATTCCAATACAGAAAAATGATCAACAATAAGGCCATGAAAAAAACTAAGGTTCAGAAAAAATCTCAAGTTAAAAAACAACAAAAAAACACTGGCTCATAATCAAAAAGTAAAAAGGGGGTTTTAAACAAAATCCCTTTTTATTTTAATAATATTTTTATCATGAAAGCTTTCAAATATATATTTAGTGTTTTATTATTGTTTATTATTAACTTTAGCGTTTTAGGGCAGAACACTTCAGAATCTGATGATCAAAGCAAATCCAAAGAGCCATCTTATGTCTCTTTAAGTTTGGTTTTTATAAGTGATGCGGTGTATTATGGTAGAAAAGATTCCATTTCTGCACCATATTTATATCCTTCAATTACCTATTACAACAAATCTGGTCTATATCTAACGGGATCGTTGTCCTATCTTACCAAACCAGATGAAGGTAGGGTTGATTTATTTTTAGGCACTGTAGGTTATGATTTTACTGTCGATAAATTTAGAAGTGATATCTCATTTACAAAATACTTTTTCAATACAGATAGTTATAATGTAATTTCTGAAGTTGAGGCAGATATAACTGCAATGGCAGAATACGATTTTGATCTTTTAAATTTAGGATTATCGTTAACAACTTTTTTCAATAGCGATAGTAGTTCAGACTTTTTCTTGTCTTCAGAAATAAGTCATGATTTTGTGACCAAAAAAAAGGATTTTCAAATAACTCCCACTTTTGGAGTTTACTTTGGTTCTCAAAATTTCTATGAAGAATACTATTTGAATAATCGTTTTGGCAATGGCAGAGGTAATGCGTCTGGAACAGGGCAAGATATTATAGGCACTACTGCAACTTCGGTTGTGGTTAATGAAAGTGATAAATTTGGACTTATGTCTTTTGAGTTTAGCGTTCCCGCTTGGTATATTGCTGATCCTTTTATA
>Ga0075467_10001865_pt1 | contig 17090 bp, 12 predicted proteins | sample DEB08_DNA_9_FD_75067 | JGI IMG/M metagenome (GOLD analysis project Ga0075467, IMG submission 75067) | Aqueous microbial communities from the Delaware River and Bay under freshwater to marine salinity gradient to study organic matter... | ecosystem: Environmental > Aquatic > Marine > Coastal ... | reverse complement strand
CACATGGAAGATTGGGAAATTGACGCAGTTTTGGCGTATTATTGGAGTTTGGAGTTGAAAATGAGCGAAATTGATCTAACAAAAGAGGATTGGAAAAAACTTCAAAAAGAAGGAAATGATGCTTCAAAAAAACAAGCAACAATTGCTTGGTTAAAATCAAAATATGCGACCAAATCGCCAGCTCATTTTTATGATTCACCAAAAGATAAGACAAAGGGTTTTGAAGGTACAAAACCTGGTAATCCTGAAGTTGGAAAAGATATTTATGAGCTAAGTTGTGTCTTTTGTCATCAACCGAATAAAGGGGTCTCGCATTACATTTTAGACGATTCTAAAATGAGTTTTCAACATTTAAAAAATAAGATGTTTCGAAATTCGCATATGTCTATTTATCAGTTAATTCCGTATGGAACGTATGCGATTCCTGGACATCGACCTTACATGCCGCACTACCCAGAGGAGCGTATGACAAAACAACAAGTTGAAGATTTGAGAGCTTATATTTTACAGCGAGCGAAGTAAAATATAACACCATCTTTCAGAATAGTGCGTAAAAAATAGGGGTTAGGATAGTGTCAAAATCGGAGAGTTCCTTTCAGTTATTTTCGTACTTTTTTTAAAAAATATTAAATTTTCCAAACATTAATTATGAAATCTAAATTATTAATTATAAGTTTAATGGTAATTGCCATAGGCTGTACCACAGAGCCAATTATCCCGCCAGGGTTTAGTGATGAAATGCCAAATGGCGATTGTGTGCCTGGAGTTATTTCGTTTGAGCAAGAGATTTTACCGTTGTTGGTTTCCAATTGTGCGATGAGCGGCTGCCATGATGCTATTACGGCAGAAGACGGTGTTGTCTTAACAAACTATGAAAGTATTATGCGTGAAGTTACGCCTTATGATGTGAATGACAGTGAATTATACGAAAGTATGGTCGAAACGGATGATGATATTATGCCGCCGCCACCTGCAGATCCTTTTGCAGCGGAAAAGTTAAAATTAATCCGAGATTGGATCAATCAAGGTGCAAAAAATACGACTTGTTCTACGGGGTGTGATTCGACTGTAACGGCAACATTTGCAGCCGTTGTTTATCCGATTGTAGAAAGAAACTGTGTTGGTTGTCATAATGCTACTCGTGCCGACGGCGGTGTAAGATTACACACACATGGCGAGATTGTGACACACGTCAACAGCGGTCGTTTCATGGGTACGATCGAGCATCAACCGGGCTATCCTGTCATGCCAACTTCTGGCGTAAAATTAAGTGACTGCGATATTTCATTGCTCAACCAATGGATTGCCAACGGTGCTTTAAATAATTAGAATTTGATGTTGGAATGTTCAAATGTCTAAATGTTCTACTATTCTGAACATTCAAACAGTCGAAGATTCCAACATTTGAACATAATAAAAAATGAAACAATTAATAGCTATTGCGATAGTGGTCAGTTTGATATTAAGTAGTTGTTACTACGATAATAAGGAGGAAGTTTATTACTATTATCAGTTTACGTGTGATACGACCGCTATTTCGTATGCGACAGATATTGAGCCGATTATTAATACACAATGTTTGAGTTGTCATAGTGGAGCTGCACCTGACGGAAATGTATCTTTAGAAAACTACAATGCCGTGAAATCTGCTGCGGAGTTAGGTAGTTTGTACGGGACAATCACAGCAACAAATGGCTACAATATTATGCCGACTTCGGGGGCAATGCCGCAATGTAATATTGATAAAATCGATGCTTGGATAAATGCCGGAATGCCGAATAATTAAATTTTGATAAGGTTTGAGTGTTTGAATGTTCAATTGTTTTAACGTTACGAACATTTGAAAAATCGAATAATTAAACACTCGAACAATTGAACACAGAAAATGAAAAAATCACTCTTTCTATCAATAGGAATTTTAATAAGTCTTAGTCTTTTTGGGCAAGAAGAAACGGAATACGTTCACGGCTTATTTAGAGGAACACATATTATCAGCGGGCAATCTGCCGAAACACAACGAACAGGTGAACTGGATTTATTCATTGCACATCGTTTTGGTCGCTTAAACTCTGGTTTTTATGAATGGTTTGGTTTAGATCAAGCCTCTATGCGTTTAGGGTTCGATTATGGAATAACAGACTGGTTAGCCGTAGGAGTTGGACGAAGTACCGCCGGAAAAGAATATGATAGTTTTATAAAAGCTCGAATACTGCGACAAAGCAACAAAATGCCGATCTCTATGACTTGGGCTTCTCGAATGTATGTTGACGGTTCTGCACCGCTTGAGACTCAGCCGTTGTTATTTCGGCATCGTTTGTCGTACTCGAATCAGTTGATGATCGCTCGAAAGTTCAATGATAGATTTTCAGCACAAGTTATGCCGACACACGTTCATTTGAATTTAGTCGATTCTGTCGGACAACCGAATGATTTGTTCTCTTTGGGGGTAGCAGGAAAAGTACAATTAACTAAAAACTTGGCTTTGACAGCAGAATATTATTTGACACCTGACCTGTTTTTATTAACAAATACAACTCGTCCGTTATCTATCGGATTTGATATTAATACAGGTAATCATGTTTTCCAAATTCACTTTACGAATGCTTCAGGTATGCAAGAAAAAGCATTGATTACTGATACTAACGGCAGTTGGGCAGCTGGCGATATCCAGTTTGGATTTAATATGGTTCGGACGTTTAAGTTAAAAGGCACAAGGTACTAGAATTAAGCGTGTTGCTCAAAACCTGATAGATTCTAAAAATCTGTCAGGTTTGTATATTACGATGTCCATGGTTCCGATAAAATTTATTAAAAAATCGGTATTTTTTCACTTCTGATATTATCTCTTTAGTCATTTCATAATCATTGAATTTCAAATTATTGTCTCTTTCGCTCTATTACTTTCTTAAAAATTTATCCTCATAACCGTTCCGAAACGAAGGACTGCGAGTTGATTACCTATCTAAAATCATTGCTTTTATTGTTTTAATAATAAAAAAATCAATAAGACTTTCATCAAAAGACTTAAATCCTTAACTTCGTTCTACACACCTTTCTATAAAAATAGTAATCTATCATTTTATTAAAACTATTGGAGTAATATTTATACCTATGAAAACGACGACAATTATTCTTATTTTCTTGTTATTACCACTTGTGGCATTTCCTAAAGTGAGTTTTTTTCAAGGTTCACTTAACGAAGCTCAGCGTGCAGCAGCTATCGAAGGCAAATTGTACTTCATTGATTTTTACGCCACTTATTGTTTGCCCTGTAAGTTAATGGACGAAACGACATTTATGGATAAAGATTTGGCAAACTATATTCATGGAAATTATGTACCGCTTAAGTTAAATATTGACGCTTTCGATGCGTATGAAGTGAGAAGCAAATATGAAGTAAACGCATTACCGACCGTTATGATTTTTAGCTCTTCGGGAGAGTTGTTAGAATCGTATGAAGGTGCATTGACTGCTTCGAGTTTGTACAAAATGTTAGAAAGACATAATTTACCACAAAACCGACAGAAAACAACGCCTCCACCTTTGGATGAATCCAATATAGAAATAGCCAATGCCGCAACAACGAGCCGCCGTAGAACGAGACCAGCAGTTCAGACACCTGAACCTGAGCCTATGATAAAACCAGAACCAGCACCAACGCCAACACCATTGGAAACAGTCAAAGAATCAAAAGCAGAAATTATCCTGAGCGAAAAGGAGTCAAATTCGACAATGAAGCCGATATTACCACCTATCACAAGACCAACAGTCAAAAAGGAAATAGCACAGCCTAAATTGACAGGATTGTATGAATTCTCTGCCGTAAAACATCCATCAAAAGGATATGTTATACAAATAGGCGTATTTGCAGAGTATGGTAATGTACTGGTCGAGGTCGAAAAACTTCAGCAGTTATTTCCCGAACGAAAGGTAATCGTACATATTGATGATATGAATGGAAAGACTGTTTACAGAGTTGCTGTCGGAACATTCACGACTTATATTGCTGCCAAAGGCTATTTACGCAAAGTAAAAGGAGCGAAAATTGATGGATTTATTAAGAATTTAGCATCGTTGAAATAAAAAATGAGTGAATAATGATCCAAAGCCATTATTCCATCATTTTTTATTTTTAGCACTACAAAACGTAGTTTGTTGATAATGAATATGTTAAAAGAAATAAGTTTTTCCGCAAAATAAAAATTTAATTTTTTTAGAACTATTTTTATAAAAAAGTCGTTTTCTACCTGCAACTTTATAATGAAAGTTATATATTTGCATTCCAAAATCTGAAGAGATAATGGTCGGTTGGCCGAGCGGTTAGGCAGAGGTCTGCAAAACCTCGTACAGCGGTTCGAATCCGCTACCGACCTCTTTTAATGGGAAATCATTTTAATGGTTTCCCTTTTTTTTGTCCATTTTTTAATTTTTCCCGTCCTAAAATTTAATTTTTTCCGATACATCAGAATAAGGAGATTTTATCGAAATATCACTAATTAATTAATTATTTAATATATAAAAAATAATTAATAACTCATTTTTAGTTGTAATGTTCTACCATCAATTCAAATTATTATGTACTAATAATCAATATTTTTTTATTAAAATTTTCATTAAGAACATTTAAAATAATTTATTATCTATTTGTTAACTTATATATTCCTATAAGTTATATATATGATAATATGTAATATTATATTTTTCTGACTCATTAACTTTTCGCTTCTTTCAACAACAATCTGAAACAATTCTTTTTTTTAAACTTTATTTTTTCTAAATCTATTCCATATATTTATGACCCTAAACGCAACAAAAGCCATATATAATTATTGTTTTTAATAATTATTCAGTTTTTTATTTTAACTAAACCAAGATGATATGAAATTTTACACATTACTATTAGCATGCCTAATGCTATCTTTCACAGCTTTTAGTCAAAAAGGTACCGTTTCGGGTACTGTCATTGACGATGATGGACCATTAATTGGAGCTTCTGTCTATGTAGAAGGAACAAGTACCGGAGCGTTAACAAATTATGATGGTCGCTACGAAATTGATTTGGCAGCAGGAACTTATACGATTGTAGCAAGTTACATCGGTTATGATCAGATTTCACAAGAAGTAACGGTGGAGGAAGGTAAGGAAGTTGAGTTAAACTTCACTTTGACACAAGGACTTTTGGTAGATGAAGTTGTTGTGACTGGTACTCGTGCCTCTAATCGTACGAACTTAGATGCTGCTGTTCCTATTGATGTTTTGAATGTGGACCAACTGACTGCATCTGCTCCACAAACGAATATCAATCAATTATTACATATTTCCGCACCATCTTTTTCATCAAATACACAAACAATTTCAGATGGTACGGATCACATTGACCCTGCCTCTTTGAGAGGTTTAGGTCCTGACCAGGTTTTAGTACTATTGAATGGCAAAAGAAGACACACGACGTCGTTAGTAAATGTAAACGGAACGTTTGGACGTGGTAGTGTCGGTACAGATTTAAACGCTATTCCTGCGACTGCTGTTTCTAATATCGAGGTATTACGTGATGGTGCTGCTGCACAATATGGTTCTGATGCTATTGCAGGGGTTATTAATGTAAGATTGAGAAATGACGTAAATAAATTACGTGTCAACATGACAACAGGCGCAAACTTTACCAGCAATATCGGGGCTTTTGGCGGTGAGACTAAAAATCAAGATGGCGAAACGGTAAATTTAGGGTTGAATTATGGTTTACCTATCGGTGAACGTGGTGGCTTTATAAACTTCACGGGTGAGTTTGGCTACAGAGGTAGAACGAACCGTATGCAGGAGTATGAAGCTGGTATTTTTAATCGTCTAAATGCAATTGAAAGAGTGGCTGCAGCAGATGGTGCCGATGTTGCTAATTTGACGATGGCTCAGTTACAATCTTATGCAGGGCAAGTTTCTCATTTTGATGCTGCGACACAAGCAGATATTGCAGGAGCAGCTGATATGGGGGCGTTAGCAACTATTTTGGGAGCAGATGCCACAGATGCAGAGTTGTTAGCAAGAGGAATGGAACGCAGTGATTTTAATATGTTAGTAGGACAATCCGAATTACGTGAAGGAAAATTCTTTGCGAATATGGAAATTCCTTTGGGGGACAATGCGGTATTATATGGTAACGGTGGAATGGGTTATCGTAGAGGTTGTTCAGGTTGTTTCTATCGCTTACCTAATCAAAATCGTACGACAACTTCAATTTATCTTAACGGTACTGTTCCGCTTATCAATTCTAATATTTATGATCGCTCGGCAACTGTTGGTATTCGTGGATCAATTGGAGAATGGGCAGTTGATTTCAGTAATGTTTATGGAACAAACTCTTTTTTGTTCTACATAACCGAAACACACAATGCAACTTTGGGGTCTTCTTCTCCGACTGCATTCAACGCAGGAGGACATAGTTTCGCTCAAAATACAACAAACTTTGATATTTCTCAATATTTTGAAACAGACGGAATCAAAGGTTTTAACGTCGCATTTGGTACAGAATATCGCTATGAGAACTTTAAAATTATTCCGGGTACAGAAGACTCTTATGGTAACTATGATGTAAATGGTAACTTAGTTACGCCAACAACTCCGGATAGTTTATTGACTAGAGACTTATTAGGTCGAGGTCGTCCAGCAGGCGCTCAATGTTTTGCAGGATTTTTACCATCAAATGAGATAGATGCAAATCGTTCGAGTGTAGCGGCTTATTTGGACACAGAGTTTGATATTTCTGATGCCTTTTTAATTGCGGCTGCGGTTCGTTTTGAAAATTACTCTGATTTTGGTTCTAATTTTAATTACAAAATTGCGACACGTTATAAAATAAATGATAACATTGCAGTTCGTGCGGCTCACAGTACAGGTTTCCGTGCACCATCATTACACCAGATTCACTTTAGTAGAACTTCTACAATTTTTGAATTAGTCAATGGCGTATCGGTACCTCAAGAAGTAGGGGTATTTTCTAATACTTCTCGTGCAGCACAATTGTTAGGTATTCCTGAATTGAAGCAAGAAACTTCTCAAAACTTCAGTGCTGGGTTCACTGTAAAAGTACCAGATGCAGGTCTTCGTTTTACGATTGATGGTTATTTAGTAAATATTGATGATCGAGTTGTATTGACAGGTAGATTTAGTGCAGGTAACGATGCAGAGTTACAACAAATCTTTAATTCTGCACAGGCTAGTGCGGCTTCATTCTTTGCGAATGCAATCAGTACAAACACTCGTGGTATTGATGTTGTGATTTCTCACAAAATGTTAATCGGAGAGAAAGGAACATTGACGAATGATTTGGCGGGTAACTTTACTCAGACAGTTTGGGATCAAGACAAAGGAATTAATGCTTCGGATTTATTGAGAGAAAAAGGCTTAGTTGATGTTTATTTTGATCAAACTTCTCGCCTTTATTTGGAGCAGGCTGTTCCAAGAATGAAGGTAACTTTAAGCAATACATTAACTTTGGGAGCAGTAGATATTTACTTAAGAAATACCTACTTCGGTCAAACGACAGAAGCAACAAATGCTGCTATTTTTGATAATGATCTAAACTGGACAGATACATCAATCGATCCTTATTATGATGGCAAAGTGATTACAGATTTGAGCGTTGGTTATAGCTTCTCTAACAACTTATCATTTATGTTCGGGGCAAATAACTTATTTGATGTTTATCCTGATGTAGCAGATCCTACATTCCAGTCAAGCGGGCGTTTTATTTATTCTCGTCGTTCACCACAATTCAGCTTTGGTGGTCGTCATATCTTCGCAAGATTGTTATTTACATTGGATTAATATCATTCAATACTTAAACTATTGAATTGTTCTGACGAGTTTTAAACACAATACTTCGTATAACAATTACAAAGTTTGAAAGCAGTTTGTCGAAAGGCAAACTGCTTTCATTATTTGCACTACTAACTAATCACCAAACCATGAATAAGAATATCAAAAACCTCATTCCGTCATCGACTTTACGGATGAATGAGTTATCACAACAATTAGAAAAACAAGGAAAAACGATTTATAAATTAGGGTTTGGACAGTCTCCCTTTCCTGTACCGGCAGCAATGGTGACAGCCTTGCGGCAAAATGCAGCGGAGAAATCCTACTTACCGGTGAATGGTTTGCCCGAGTTACGAGAAGTGATTGCCAAGTACTATCAACGAACGCAAAACCTGAATTATTCGGCTGAAAATATCCTGATTGCACCAGGTTCTAAAATGTTATTGTATGCTGTACAATTGGCTTACGACACGGACTTGCTACTGCCAGCACCGAGCTGGGTATCTTACGCTCCGCAATCTCAAATCATCGGACGACAAACGCATTGGTTACAAACAACAGAAAAAGACGATTGGCGATTGACGGCTGAAGTTCTTGAAGCACACTGTCAGAACAACAGCAATCAAAAAATTCTTATTTTAAATTATCCTAATAATCCAATTGGAAATAGTTATAATAAAAAACAGTTAGAATCACTGGCGGCCGTTGCTCGAAAGTATCATATTATAATCCTTTCAGATGAAATTTATGGTGAACTTAATCATAACGGCGAACATATTTCGATTGCTCAGTTTTACCCAGAAGGAACAATTATTACAAGTGGATTGAGTAAATGGGCAGGGGCAGGAGGTTGGCGATTTGGAACAGCTGCCTTTCCACATGAACTCAAAGACTTACAAAAAGTCGTACAAACAATTGCCAGTGAAACTTATTCCTCAACAGCCTCTCCAATTCAATATGCAGCAGTTGAAGCTTACAAAGACAATCCAGATTTAGAAACATATCGTATCAACGCCAGACGAATTTTAAAAATGATTGGAAATTATGTTTATCAGCGTTTGCATGACATGAATATCACAACGCCAAAACCGGAAGGTGGCTTTTATTACTTTATCAATTTTGAGCATTATCGAAATCTATTATTGCCGAAAGGCATCAAAACAAGTGCTGAGCTAAGTGAAGTCCTACTGAATGAAGCGAATATAGCGATGTTGCCCGGGGTGGATTTTGGGCGAAAACCAGAAGAATTGGTTTTTAGAATCGCCTACGTGGATTTTGACGGTGAAAAAGCTCTGGAAGTAGCAGGTGACATTTACCAAAACAAGGAATTGGACAATGATTTTATTAAAAATTATGCTCCGAAAATAATTGCCGCAATGGATAGTTTGGAAAAATGGCTACTATTAAAGTAAGAATAATTACCATTCTTACCAGTATGGTGACTTTTATGTAAAATTGTTTATAAAAAATACGACTTTAACAACAGTTTGAAATCGGTATAAATAGATTTTTACTTAATCTTTATTTTATATTATTTGTTTAATCGTATTTTTCTGTAAATCAACTAGTTAGCTATGTGTTAAAGATGTCTTAATTTATCAACAAATCTACTTATTTGAAGTTAATAAGCCCTAATGAATGTAATCGCATTAAAACATTAAAACATAAAAATTAACGAAAATGAGTAAATTACTTTTTAGCTTACAAGCAGTATTAGTATTGAGTTTCGCGTTATTTATTACAAGCTGTGGAGAAGACGAGCCTGTTCCGACTCCGACACCAGAACCGATGACTATCGCAGACATCGTAGAAGATACAGAGCGTTTCTCTTCATTAGAGGCAGCCTTAATTCGTGCAGATTTATTGGAGACAGTAAGAAGCGGAGAATATACTGTTTTTGCTCCTGATAACGATGCTTTTGCTACATTCTTAAACGGTGCAGCTTTAGAAGATGTTGATATTGATGTATTAACACAGACTTTATTGAACCATGTAATTGGTGCAAAAGTAGAGTCAACAGGTTTATCTAACGGGTATGTTTCTACATTAGCAACAGAATCAACAACTTCAAACCCTATCAGTTTACAAGTAAATATTGATAACGGAGTTGTATTAAACAATACGGTAAATGTAATTCAGGCTGATATCGCAGCAGATAACGGAATCATTCATGAGGTAGATGCTGTAATCGCTGTACCTAGTGTTGTAGATTTAGCAGTACAAGGTGACTTCAGTATTTTGGTAGCAGCTTTAACTCGTGCAGATTTAACAGTTGATTTCGTAGGAACTTTAAGTGGCACTGGTCCTTTTACAGTATTTGCTCCAACTGACCAAGCTTTTGTTGACTTGTTAGATAGCAATCCAAACTGGAACGAATTGGCAGATATTCCTGTAGCAACTTTAGAAGCTGTATTAAGCTATCACGTAGTTGCAGGTGCTAATGTTTTATCTTCAACATTAACTGATGGACAAGTTGTAACAACTTTCCAAGGTTCTGACATTACAATTAATACTGACGGTGGTGCAACTATCACTGATGCAAACGGTAATACAGTAGATATCGTAGCTACTGATGTACAAGGTTCTAACGGAATCGTACACGTAATTAATGGTGTGATTTTACCATAATTATCGTTTTAGATAAGTATATTAAAGGTTAAAATATATAAAGCGTTATCGTTTCGGCGATAACGCTTTTTTTATTGTTAGGCGATAGGTCTAATATTGATCAGAAAAGCTAAATGTTTTCATTTAAATATATAATAAAGTAATATTAGTCTAATTGATAACATAAAAAGGTAAGCTATTGAGGAGGAAATGAAATCAAGATTTAACATATTTCCAGTTTTGGCAAGTTTGTTGTTATTTTGGTTAAATAGCTAAAAATAACTAAAATTTAATTACTTATGAGAAAGGCAAAGGTTTACATTAATAATGACAACCTGAATGTTTCATTGGAGGTACTCCGTGCTGTTGCACACCCGTTGAGAATGAAAATTTTAGAATTTATTGATAATAATGCCAATATTAATGTCAATAAAATCTATAATACCTTAAAGTTAGAACAATCGATCACGTCACAACATTTACGAATATTGAGAGATGCCGAGTTAGTAAATGCGTATCGTGACGGAAAATATATTCATTATACTGTAAATTATGATAAACTTGCTCATGTTATTGCTTCTGTTGATGAGTTTTTAGAGTTTGAATAGTTTAATCTTATTATACCCTCCTCACGAATCAGCTTAGGAATAAATATTTATTTCATCTATAATTTTCGGATAGGTTATTTTTTAAAATTTTTACAAATAGTAATTTTCTAAAAAATTAGTCTGGAGCATTCAAAGTCCTTTTTGATCAATGCGAAGGCAATCTTTTTGATGATTAAGAAAAATCGCATTTCCTAATTTTTTAGCATTATTTAATATAACCAGAAAGTTCTATATTATTTATTTTACTATAATTTTTCAAAGCGGCTGTATATACAAAACAGCCGTTTTTCGTATATAAATTACGTTAACCCATATTTTTTCGTAAAAACTCATTTTAAACGAATGAACCTTACCTTTTGTCGAAACTTTTAATTGATTCTTATTTGTGTAACTTATTTTAGGGTATAAATGCCAAAAGAGTTGATGCTTAAAAAAGCAATTGACTCGTATTTAATAACACACAATCAATATAATAATATGATGTTATTGGTTCTCGGAGAATGGTGGGCAGCTTTAGCAGGAATTGAAAAAATCTTCTGGGGGATTTCCATTGTTTTTAGTGGCTTATTTTTCATTCAGTTCGTACTAAGTCTTATTGGCTTAGACTTCGATACCGATGTGGATATTGATGTCGATGTTGATATGGATATAGACACAGGATTTACACCCGATGCGAGTTTTACGGTTTTATCTGTTCGTAGTTTCATTGCATTTTTTACTTTTTTTGGTTGGGCAGGTGTTTCTATTTTGAGTAATGGAGGAAGTGGATATTGGGCAGTTGGAGTTGGAGCGATGGCTGGGTTTTCAGCGATGTTAGTCGTTGGTTATATCATGTATGCTTTCGCAAAATTGCAAGATGACGGCAGTGTTTTCAATCCCTATGAAGCCTTAGATGAAGTCGGAACAGTCTATATGCGTATTCCGGCGAATAAACAAGGAGCAGGAAAAATTCAAATTAAGTTACAAGGTTCAATCAAAGAAATAGAAGCAATTACGGCTGAATCGACAACGATTCCGACAGGTGCTTCTATTCGTGTCGTCGATATTGTTGATGATAAAATTATGTTGGTTGAGCCAATTGATAAATATTTAAACACAGGTATTTAATCTAGTTTAAGTGGTTGAGGTAGTTTCAGTAGTTTATCCCAAAATATCGGTAATAAAACTACTAAAACTACTAAAACTACTGAAACTACCTAACTATTAAAATTATGTTTGCAGAAGCTGGAGTTGTTATTTTATTAGGCCTGTTTGGTCTTCTTGTCCTCATGGTTCTTTGGGGCGTTTCACGTTACAAGCGCTGTCCATCGGATAGAGTTTTGGTCATTTATGGTAAAACAGGCAAAAATCAATCTGCCCGATGTATTCACGGTGGAGCAGCTTTTGTTTGGCCAGTAATTCAGGACTATGCGTATTTAGATTTAACACCGATTTCGATTGATGTTGATTTAAGAAGTGCTTTGAGTAAGCAAAATATTCGTATTAATGTGCCTTCTCGTTTCACGGTTGGTATTTCGACTTCCGAAGGTGTTGTGATGAATGCCGCTAATCGTTTATTGGGTTTACCTTTGTCTAATGTTAGAGATTTAGCTCAAGATATTATTATCGGTCAAATGCGTTTGGTGATTGCAATGATGGACATTGAGGAAATCAACGCTGATAGAGATAAATTCCAAGAAACTGTTTACGACCATGTTGATATTGAATTAACAAAAATCGGTTTGAAATTAATCAACGTAAACGTCACGGATATTCACGATGAATCTGGCTATATCGCTGCATTAGGAAAAGAAGCAGCGGCAAAAGCAATCAATGATGCGAAACAAAGCGTTGCCGAAAAAGACCGTGACGGTGCAATCGGTGCGGCAAATGCTGAAGCAGAACAAAAGGTAAAAGTTGCTCAAGCAGTAGCAAGAGCAACCGAAGGGGAAAACTTAGCTAAAGTGACTATTGCTAACTCTGAAGCGGCAAGACGTTCTAAAGAAGCGGAAGCCTTAAAAATTGCTATTTCATCTGAAAAAATCCAATCGGCAAAAGCCTTAGAAGAAGCCTACAGTGCGGAAACCGTAGCGGAGGAAGCGCGTGCAAAACGAGAAATGGCAACTCGGGAAGCCAATGAAATTGTTATTGCTAAAATCGAGCAACAGAAAAAAGTCATCGAAGCCGAAGCTGAAGCCGAAAGAATACGCCGTTTGGCACGAGGAGAAGCCGATGCGATTTTAGCACAGAAAAAAGCCGAAGCGGAAGGTTTGTTTGAGGTCTTGAGTAAGCAGGCCGAAGGTTTTGATAAAATCGTAAAAGCAGCCGGTGAAAATTCTCGTGATGCAGTTTTATTAATGATTGCAGATAAATTACCAGAATTGGTGAAAACACAGGTCGAAGCCATTAAAAATATCAAAATTGATAAAGTCACCGTTTGGGAAGGTGGCGGACAAAATGAAGGCGAAGGCAATTCTACGTCTAAGTTCGTTTCTGGATTGTACAAATCAGTTCCACCTTTAAGCGACTTGTTCAATATGGCTGGCATGGATTTACCGGATTACTTAGGCAAAGCTCAACAGGAAAATGCTCAAGAAATTGAAGAGGCGAAGATTCTGAAAGACGAATAAGAATTTGTTACTCCTCTGGTTAAGGTGAGCCGAAAATAGGCCACCATAAACTCGAAACCGTTATTCCTTTTAAGGAATAACGGTTTCATATTTTATTAAAGCGGTCTTAAGGAATTATTCTACGACTTCTACGTCAACATCGCCAACAGCCTCAACATTTGCTTCATCAGATTCTACTTTCTCTACTAACAAATCACGCTCGCTTAAGTAATTGAACCATTTGATGATTTTTTTGATATCACTGACGTAAACCTGCTCACGATTGTAACTTGGCAAAACTTGCTCGAAGTAAGCCTTCAGATCATCACTACTTGATTTTACATCAGCAGGAGGATTCTCGTCACTTTGTTCTTTCATTTTACCTAAAACATCGCCTAAAGGAATCGTATCATCATCAGCTTCTACATAAATCGAAATTGATTCTAAAGGTGTAAAGTTATATTTACGGCTTGAGTAAAAACGGATTTTTTTTGTATCAAAATCCTCTAAGAACAAGCCGTTCTTTTTTGTGCTAACTAACTTCATTACACTCGACACACCGCTGACCGCAACCAGCTTTTCCATATCCATTGTCATAATTCGTATATTTTTTTTGTTTAAATATAGAAACGTAGTTTTCGTAAATTAACGATCTAGTTATCACGAATGACGTTTCTAATTCAAAAGACTATTTTAATTAAAATCATATTTTTTAGGTAAAGAACACTTTATATGTAAGGCGTTAAAAAAGATTTGACACTCCACATTTTAGTATTTGAATCCCTAAAATGGCTGCAAAATTACAAATATTGAATTTATTTTAAGCGTATTTTTGAGATTTCTATCATTTTCACAAGGAATTAAGGGTAAAAAAGCGATTTTAGGGTTTTATTAACATCTTATTTAAACGTTAATAAAGCGTTATTGCAACTTATCAACGTTATAAATTTGAAGTGGTAAAGTATCTTTATAAAAGTTATTTCGTTACAGTGAAGACGATATGGCGAAAATTTTGCTTTATCATAACTATACCATATTTTCATTTTGCATAATTTTTCAGTATGCAATTATTATTAAAAATAGAGGACACTAAATTCTATTCATAACAAAACGTGCTTTAACGATTAGAACATTATTAAAGCAATTATAATGACAAAAGAAAAAATTAGGATATGAAGTTGAGACAGTTTTTATTTATACCGATTATTGGTTTGCTCGTATTTGCCAGTGCTTCTTTACCAAACTACTTTAACGACAATAACCCCGCAAAAGAGGAATTAATTGTAAGATTAGTTGTCAAAAGTTTGAATGATTATCATTATGAGCCACAAAAAATAAATGATGATTTTTCGAAAAGGGTTTATGACTTATATATGAAGCGGATGGACGCAGGCAAGCGTTTCTTGACACAAGCTGACCTAAAGCAATTAGAAAAGTATCAAACAAAATTAGACGATCAAGTCAAAGAAGCAGAGTTTGATTTTTTAAATTTATCTATCGAGCTATTCGAAAATCGTAAATCTCAAATCAAAGAGTTTTATACCGATATTTTATCAGCACCTTTTGATTTTACAATTAATGAAGAAATCGAAATGGACGCAGAAAAATTGGACTATCCTAAAAACGAAAAGGCATTAAAAGAACTTTGGAGAAAGTCGTTGAAGTATCAAGTAATGGCTCGTGTTGCGGATATGATGGACGAAGAAGAAGTAGCCGATAATGGAAAAGATATGGCACCGGCTTCTTTTGCTGAATTAGAAAAAAAGGCTCGAGAAAGAGTTTTAAAAACACACGATGACTGGTTCAATCGTATGAACAAAGTCGATAGAGAAGATCGATTCAGTATGTATGTGAATAGTATTACAGCGGCTTACGATCCTCACACCAACTATTTCCCGCCACAAGATAAAGAGTCTTTTGATATTTCGATGTCTGGTCGTTTAGAAGGAATCGGTGCGAGATTACAAGAAGATGGAAAATATATCAAAGTTGTGAGTATCGTTACAGGAAGTCCATGTTGGAAACAAGGGGACTTGGAAGTTGGCGATAAAATCACTGCAGTTGCTCAAGGCAAAGATGAACCGGTTGATGCAACAGATATGCCGATTGATGATGTCGTTAGTATGATTCGTGGCGAGAAAGGAACGGAAGTTCGTTTGACCGTCAAAAAACGAGATAACTCGCTACAAGTAGTGCCGATCATTCGTGATATTGTCGTGATGGAGGAAAGTTACGCTAAGTCTGCAATTTTAGAAATGAATAACCAAAAAGTTGGTTTCATTCACTTACCGAAGTTTTACACCGATTTCCAAAGAAATGGCGGCAGACGTTGTGCGACAGACGTAAAAGCAGAATTGACAAAATTGATGAATGAAAATGTGGACGGTGTTATTTTGGATTTACGTAGCAACGGTGGCGGTTCTTTGACTGATGTTGTTGAAATGGGCGGTTTGTTCATTGATGAGGGCCCAATTGTCCAAGTAAAACAGGGTAACGGCATGACAAGAGTCTTGGACGATGACGATGCAGGGGTGCATTACGATGGCGAGTTGATTATCATGGTCAATGCCTTTTCGGCTTCGGCTTCTGAAATTTTGGCGGCAGCCATGCAAGATTACGGTCGTGCGATTATCGTTGGAAGTTCAGCGACTTTCGGTAAAGGAACGGTTCAACAGTTTATTAACTTAGATGCTCGTTTACGTGCAAGTGCGATTGAGGAGTTAGGTTCGTTAGGTGCTGTAAAATTGACGACTCAAAAGTTCTACCGTGTCAATGGTGGAACGACTCAACTACAAGGGGTTGTTCCAGATATTATCATTCCTGATGATTATGCGTATGTAGAAATCGGAGAAAAAGAAGAGGATTTTGCGTTAGGTTGGGACGAAATCGACGCTGCGGAATATTTGAAAACTGATAATTACACCAAAAAAGTAAATCGTATCAAAGCTACAAGTTCTGATCGAGTGATGAGTGATGCTGCTTTGGTCGCTATCGACAATAGTGCAAAACGTTTTAAAGAACGTCGTGACCAAACGAAATACTCATTGAATTTAGAAAATTATCGCAGAAGACAAGCGGAATTAGAAAAAGAAAATAAGGAGTTGGACGAAATCGAAACAACTATCGAAGGCTTAACGATTGCTGCTCCAAAAGCAGATATCGAAAGCATCGAAGCGGACGAAGCGAAAAAAGCTCGTATCGAAGAGTGGCACAAAAATCTTCAAAAAGATGCTCAGTTGAAAGAAACTTTGGCAATTATGAAAGATTTGAAATAATATAAAATTAATAATAAGAAACGGCTACTTTCAAAATCTCGAAAGTAGCCGTTTTAATAAAAATAGCGCTATGAATAAAAGCAGTAGAGCATTGATATTGCTTTAGTTTATAGAATTTGCATTTTATTTCAATAACCATTCTGCCCCAAACTCTTCGACCAACACATTATCATAATAATCTGCTCGCTCAAAAAGGTTTT
>Ga0075467_10001863_pt1 | contig 17095 bp, 12 predicted proteins | sample DEB08_DNA_9_FD_75067 | JGI IMG/M metagenome (GOLD analysis project Ga0075467, IMG submission 75067) | Aqueous microbial communities from the Delaware River and Bay under freshwater to marine salinity gradient to study organic matter... | ecosystem: Environmental > Aquatic > Marine > Coastal ... | reverse complement strand
AATTAGCCGAACATTAGCTTCTCCTAAGGTATTATCTCCGCCACTATATCGTGCACGCCAATCAAACTGATATGCATACAACTCAACAACCATCGGATCATCTTCTGTATCCACATTCATGATATCTGTCCAAGTAAATAATCCGTAGATGATTAAACCAGCCAAAACAATTACTGGTATAATAGTCCAGATAAATTCAAGTTTGTCATTATCCGCAAAAAACAAAGCTCTATTTTCTTTTTTACCTCTGTATTTGAACGCAAAGTAACTTAACAACCAAAGTGTTACAAATCCTACAAAGAAGATAAGTGCCATTGAAATAAACATGAGGTTATCTAATCCTTGTCCGTGCTCTGAAGCCGCTTCAGGCAACAAGACATCACCCCATTCCCAAAAACAATAAATCAGAAGGAAGTACGTAAAAAGTACAAACCCTAACATTAAATATCCATTAATGTTATTATCCTTATCTGAAGCTATTTCGGAATCGTTACTGTCTTTGGATTTAGACATTTGAAATATCTTATCCATTTGCCAAACAGCAACTCCAAATAGAATGATTACTAGTACAACTAAAAATGCGGTCATCGTTATCTGTCTTCTAAATAATTAATTAATAATGATAATGCTTACTTTCTTTAACAAACGGATTGTTTTTCACTACTAATGGTGCTTTTGTAAGCGCTGAAAACACAACATAGACAAAAAGACCAAAGAAAAAGCAAATCGCACCTAACTCGGGTATCCCAATATACCAGGATGAACCAACCGTACCAGGCATGATCATCACAAATAAGTCAACATAATGCCCAGCCAGCACAACAATTCCTGTTAAGACTACAAACCAGTTTACGCGTTTATAATCACTATTCATAAGCAATAGAACTGGGAAAATAAAGTTCATTGCTACCATTCCAAAGAATGGCAATTTAAACTGTTCAATTCTAGTAACAAAATATGTAACTTCCTCAGGTATATTAGCATACCATATTAGCATAAACTGAGAGAACCATAAATAGGTCCAAAAAATACTAAATCCGAACATATACTTAGCCAAATCATGAATATGACTATCATTTACTATTTCAAGATATCCTTTAGATTTTAAGAAAATTGTTACAAGCGCTATCGTTGTAATTGCGCAGACCATCATTCCGGCAAAAACATACCATCCATATAATGTACTAAACCAATGCGGATCGAAACTCATTAACCAATCCCACGACATCATCGACTCAGTATATATAAAGAATACTAAGAAGCCCGCTGAGATTCTAAAGCTTTTCTTAAACCATTTATTACCAGTTTCATTATCGCTATTTCTTGAAAACTTCACTGCAAAATGTCTATAAAGAAACCAACCTCCCAAAAAGATGGCGGCTCTAATTAACAAGGCTGTTCCATTCAACCATCCTGCTTTTCCTTGAAGCAATTTATCATGTGCCACGACCTCTGGATCTGCCCATACAAATAAATGATTTATGTGAAAACCTGATAGTGCCAATAAGACAAACATTATTATTCCTCCGGGAACAAGATAAGCAGTAATCCCCTCCATAACTCTGAAAAGAACTGGTGACCATCCTGCCTGGGCCGCGAACTGAATCGCATAAAATGCTAAACACCCTAAAGCTATCATAAAGAAAAAGAAACACGCTATATACAAAGCCGACCAAGGTCTATTTTGTAGTTGATGCAAGGTATGTTCCAGATGGGCCTCTTCAGTCCCGTGACCTACCTCTTCATGACCACCTTCGTGTGCATCTTCTTCACCATGACCTTCATCTGCGTGTGAGTTAGAAACTTCGTGACTTGCTTCGGCCCCGTGATCATCCCCGTGACTTGCCAACATTTCTTTTACCTCTGCGGTGTTAGCTGGTGCATTTAGAAAGCCTGAAACGATCCCTATGGCGCCAACCACCATAAAAATGATCGCAAACAATTTTAATTTATTAGGTAGCGTGTACATATCTTAGCTATTCTCTATTATGATATAATTAATGAGCTTCTTCTGAAGTGTTAACTTCTTCTAAAACAACGTTTTCTTCAACTAGGGCGACTTCTGCCATTCCAGGAGTTAATAAAGGTTCTCCCTTTAATGCAGCTTTCAAATTCATCACGTGTTGTACTATTTGCCAACGCTCTAATTCATTTGTTTGTGATGCATAAGAACCCATGGAATTTAGCCCAAACATTTGTACGTGATAAATACCACCTTCGGTAATGTTTCTTCCAGCATCAGCATAACTAGGAATTCCTAAAAACTTTTCACGTTTTACAAGAACGCCCTGTCCATCTCCTTTTTCACCATGACAAATCGCACAGTAAATATTATATAATTCTTTTCCTTCTGATAGGCTTTCCTCAGTAACAGCCAAAGGATTTTTTAATTCGGCCTTTGCTAAATTTAACCCATCTGTTGTATTAGGGTAATCATACGGCATCCATCCCCTTGAAATTGTACCTTCTACCGGTAACATTGCCTCTTGTTGGTTTGGAAAAACTTCATAGTCCCCATAGGTTTGATAACTCACAGGTTCATACATGTTAGGCATAAACTGATAGTTAGGCTTCTTTTCATTAAAACAAGAAACCAGGCTAAATGATGCTATCATAACAACTGTTATCTTTACAATATTTCTCATATTAGTGATCTTCGTCGGTATCAATTAAATTAGTTTCGATCGCTCCTGTACCACGTAAGAAGTTTGCAACTTCTTCTGCATCGTGATGTCCTGCATCAACTGCCATTAAAAAATGATCATCAGTAGTTCTAGGGTCCGGATTTTCAGCTTTCTTAAATGGCCATAACTTACTACGCATATAAAAGGTTATCACCATTAAATGTGCAGCAAAGAACACTGTTAATTCGAACATAATAGGCACGAATGCCGGCATATTCTCGATATAACTAAAACTAGGCTTTCCACCTATATCTTGAGGCCAATCTTCAATCATAATGAAATTCATCATTACGATTGCAACAGATAATCCCACTAAGCCATACATAAAAGATGTAATAGCGATGCGTGTTGGTTCTAATCCCATTACCTTATCAAGTCCGTGAACTGGGAAAGGCGTATAGATTTCCTCTATATGGTAACGTTCTGCTCGAACATCCTTTACAGCGTGCATTAGGATATCGTCGTCGTTATAAATAGCGTGAATCACTTTAGATGCCATACTACTAGTTGTTTTTAAGTTTTGATGCCTGTCCAGCCCAATCATCACGTTTCGCCCTTCCAGGAAATTCGCCAACAATGCTGTCTAATAAGTCATATTCCGTATCGGTCATTTTACTTACTTGTTCAAAAGTAAATATTCCCAATTGGTGTAATTTATCTTCCATTTTTGGACCAACACCACTTATTTTTTTAAGATCATCTTGAGATTGAGTAGCTGGATCGAAAACACCTAATTTACTCATTAATTCTCCAATTATTTTCGAATCATCTTCTTTAGACAATCCTTCAGATTTCTCTTTCTTTTTAGCTTTTGCTTTTGGTGCTGCTACTACTTCATCATAATGCTTTACATCATCTCCATATTCAGCTCGTAATTTTTTATAGTTATCACCAGATCCTTTTAGGATGGATTTAACTTCAGCTTGTGCAATTACTGGGAATGTTCTTGAGTACAAAAGAAACAGTACAAAGAAGAATCCAATCGTACCTATAAATATTCCGATATCAACAAACGTTGGCTGAAACATTGTCCAAGATGAAGGTAGATAATCACGATGTAATGAAGTAACAATAATCACAAATCGCTCAAACCACATTCCTATATTTACAACAATTGAGATAACGAATGAGAACATAATACTAGTCCGTAATTTCTTAAACCACATAAACTGAGGCGAGAACACATTACAAGACATCATCGCCCAGTATGCCCACCAATAAGGCCCAGTAGCACGATTAAGGAAAGCATATTGTTCGTACTCTACACCAGAATACCAAGCAATAAAGAGCTCCGTCATATATGCAACTCCAACAATGGAACCTGTTATCATAATTACAATATTCATCAATTCAATATGTTGAATCGTGATATAATCTTCCAAATTGGACACCTTTCGCATTATTATCAACAACGTGTTCACCATTGCAAAACCAGAGAAAACAGCACCCGCTACAAAATAGGGAGGGAAAATGGTAGTATGCCATCCCGGAATAACCGATGTAGCAAAGTCAAATGATACAATCGTATGCACAGAAAGTACTAAGGGTGTTGCTAAACCAGCCAATACCAATGACACTTCTTCAAAACGCTGCCAATCCTTTGCGCGACCACTCCATCCAAAAGATAAAATACCGTAAATTTTCTTGGTAAATGGGGTTACTGCTCTATCACGAATCATTGCAAAATCTGGCAATAAACCTGTCCACCAGAAAACAAGTGAAACAGAAAGATAGGTTGAAATTGCAAATACATCCCAGAGTAATGGCGAATTAAAGTTCACCCATAACGATCCAAATTGATTTGGAATAGGCAATACCCAGTAACCTAACCAAGGTCTTCCCATGTGGATAATTGGAAATAAACCAGCTTGAATTACCGAGAAAATGGTCATTGCTTCCGCAGAACGGTTAATTGCCATCCTCCATTTTTGACGAAATAATAACAGTACCGCAGAAATTAAAGTTCCTGCGTGACCGATCCCAACCCACCAAACGAAGTTGGTAATATCCCAGGCCCAGCCAACTGTTTTATTTAGACCCCAAACTCCAATTCCAGTAGAAATTGTGTATATGATACAACCAATTCCCCATAGAAATGCAACTAAGGCAATGGTAAAAACAATCCACCAGGATTTATTCGCTTTGCCTTCCACAGGAGCAGCCACGTCCACAGTTACATCGTGGTAGCTTTTATCTCCTATAACTAAGGGTCTTCTAATAGGTGCTTCGTAATGCGACGCCATATTTATATACTATTTCTTAGTTAGTTTAAACTTCTTTTGAATTTCTCACTTTGGTCTTGTAGAACACATTTGGCTGTGTTCCTACTGCCTCCAATAAATGATACATTCTATTATCTTTTTTCTCTTTAAATACTTCACTGTCGTGATCGTTGATATCACCAAACACCATTGCTCCTTTATCACAAGCTAATGAACAAGCTGTTTGAAATTCACCATCTTTAATAGCTCGGCCATCGCGCTTCGCATCTAAAATAGTTTTCTGTGTTTTCTGAATACACATAGAACATTTCTCCATCACCCCACGAGAACGTACAACCACATCTGGATTAAGTACCATTCTACCGAGGTCGTTGTTCATATGGTAATCAAATTCATCATTCTCATTATACAAGAACCAATTGAACCTTCTCACTTTATAAGGACAGTTGTTTGCACAATATCTCGTACCTACACATCTATTATAAGCCATATGATTCTGACCTTGACGTCCATGCGATGTAGCAGCTACCGGGCACACAGTCTCACAAGGAGCGTGATTACAATGCTGACACATAACAGGTTGGAATGCCACTTGAGGATTTTCTGCAGGATTCTCCATCGCACCAAAATCTGATAGTGAGCTTCCTAAACCTGAAATATTTTCTTTTTTAGCTGTATCGCCTTCAAAAGACTCTACACTCGAGTAATATCTATCAATACGCAACCAATGCATATCGCGACTCTTACGTATTTCTTCTTTACCAACAACAGGCACATTATTTTCTGCGTGACAAGCAATTACACAAGCACCACATCCGGTACACGAGTTTAAGTCAATTGACAGATTAAAATGGTGTCCTACCGAACGATCAAATGAAGACCATAAGTCGGCATCTGGCGATGAAACTGGAATTTCTTGATGATCTTTAGAGACAAATATTACCGGGTTCCATTCTTGAACATCTTTTGTGTTAAACACTTCCAAAGAGGTTTCACGAATGATATCTCTTCCCATCATCGTATTATGCAGTTGGACACAAGCAAACTCATGATCACCACTTACTTTTTCTAAAGTTACATTTTGTAATGAAGAGAAGTTCTTATATAAAGCAAAGGCATTGACACCTGTTTGCATTTCAGCTTGTATTGCCGCTGTTTTTCCATAACCTAATGCTAATCCAGCAGAACCTTTTGCTTGTCCCGGTTGGATTAAAACTGGCACCTTCTCCAAAACCACATCGCCCAGTGTTACATTTACGTAACTTCCATTTAATCCTCCGTTGGCAACATGTGTATTTTCAAGACCCATTGCTTCCGCATCTGCAGAAGAAACGGTAATATAATTATCCCAAGACGTTCTTGTTATTGGATCTGGCATCTCTTGCAACCAAGGGTTGTTCGACTGCTGCCCATCACCCATTCCAGTTTTCGTATAGAGCGTTAACTCTAACCCACCTTCTTGAGCAGTTCCAGATAAAGCCCCGTGACTTGTCATACTCTCCATTGAATCCTGAGACTCATTGTCTTTTGAAGGAGCGTCCATCTCAACTTCAACAGAGCTTATTAAAACTCCATCTTGTAGTACCTTATTCCAAGAACTCCCGCCTAAAAGACCGGTCCAATTCTCTTTTATATAATCGTAATATTTTTTATCATTTCCTGTCCATTTTAACAAGCAATCTTGAAATTGTCTTGTATTAAATAATGGACGAATTGTAGGCTGCATTAAACTGAAAGAGCCTTTCTTCAATTGTGTATCACCCCAAGACTCTAGATAATGAGGAGTTGCTGCAACCATTTTGGAGGCTTCAGCAGTTGCATCAAGTTTCGATGAAAAGGCAAGAGACATTTCCAAGTTAGCATACGCCTCTGCAAATCCAGCATTCATAGGAAAAGAATACAAAGGATCAACACCAACTGTTATCATTCCCTTCACAGTTCCTGAAACAACACCATTCATTGCTTTAATTACTTCCGAAGTATTACCCTGACGAACCATTCTAGGATTCATAGCGTCCATAACTTCGCTGCCTTCATTACAGTTAAGCGCCATAACCTGCGCACCTACATCCGGTAAGCCCGTAATAACGACCCCTTTATTTCCAGCTTTCTTTAATTGTGCTTTCGCATTTTCAACTGCAGTTTGAATAGCCTCAGACAAATCCGAAACACTACCATTCCCTGTAAGAGCGGCAATAATTTTCATTTGTTCTGAAGGAGTAACCGGTACGCGCTTATCTGCATTCGCACCAGAAAGACTCATATTCGATTCGAATTGAATATGACGAGACATTTTACCATGCTCCGGAACACGTCCTTTCGCATAGGCAGCATCATAACCACCCCCTTGCCAATCACCTAAGAAATCCGCTCCAACTGAAACTATTAGTTCGGCCTTTGAGAAGTCATAATCGGCTAAAGCTCTTGTTCCATATATAGTTTGAAAAGCATCTAATGCTTCCGAAGAAGACACACTATCATAAATAACGTGACGAACATTTGAATACTTAGCTGTAAACTCTTTAATCAATTTTGAAGTGGACGGACTTGCAAAAGTTTGTGTTAATAACACTATATCCTTGTTAGACATATCGTCTAGCTTTTGAGCTACCGATCTGTCAAAATCAGCCCAAGAAACTTCTTGGCCATCAACACGTGGTTCTGCTAATCTGTTTATATCATATAATGACAAGACAGAAGCATGAACTCTAGCGTTTACACTTCCATTGTTAGTAGCAAGATCATTTCGCTCAATTTTAATTGGACGACCTTCTCTTGTTTTAACAAGAATATTCGCAAAATCAAATCCATCAGCGATAGTAGAAGCGTAATAATTAGCAACTCCGGGAACAATCTCGTCTGGAGCTACAACATAAGGAATGGATTTAATTACGGGGCCCTCACATGCAGCCAATGAAGCCGCCGCTGTGGTGAAACCAACGTATTTTAAGAAATCACGACGAGTCGTTGACGAAGCTTCAAGAGTCTCCTTATCGCCCAAAAATTCATCTGTAGGTATAGATTCTACAAATTCATTTTGTTGCAACGTCTCAACAATAGAGCTATTTTCGTTTAGCTCTTCAACACTTTTCCAGTATTTCTTGTTTGATGCCATATTGGTTATTGTAATTATCTTTAATTCTTAATAGTGACACTTACCACATTCCAATCCACCCATTTGAGCAATTGTTAACTTGTCAACCCCGTATTTTTTCGAAAGTTCTTTATGAATTTTCGCATAATACTCATTTCCTTTTAAATCCACATTTGTCTCCCTGTGACAATCGATACACCATCCCATTGTAAGCGGAGAAAATTGATACATAATTTCCATTTCCTCAACAGGACCGTGACATTTTTGACACTCTACCCCAGCAACAGTAACGTGTTGCGAGTGATTAAAATAAGCGAAATCTGGTAAATTGTGAATTCGAGTCCACTTTACAGGCTCAGTTTCTCCTGTATAGGCCTGATTTTCCTCATCCCATCCAACAGCTTTGTACAATTTCTTGATTTCCCCTGTATAGAATTCTTTAGTGTAACCATTCTCCAGATCTTCTTCTCCATTGTACTCTGCAATATTCTTGTGACAGTTCATACAAACATTCAAAGATGGAATCCCAGAGTGCTTACTCTTTCGAGCTGAACTATGACAGAATTTACAATCGATTTTATTATCTCCTGCGTGAATTTTATGTGAATAATGGATCGGTTGAACTGGCGCGTATCCTTGGTCAACACCAACTTGCATTACATATCCGTATGCGAAGTATGCAGACCCTAATAATAGGAGAATACAACTTACTAATACTAAAAACTGATTTTGAGCAAATGCCTTCCAGATCGGTGTTTTCTTCTCATTTGTTGGATACTCCACACCATTTGCCGAAGCAATTTTCTTCAGAGTCGCTGTAACTAGGAACAACATAACAACCAACAGCAAGAACACCAAGGCTAAAGCACTAAGAATAATGGTATTTGAAACACCACCATTATCTCCTCCCGATCCGTTAGCTGTATTTACAGCAGCAACTACTGGTACTGGTTTTGGCTCACTAGTATATGCTAAAATATTGTCAATATCGGCATTTGAAAGCGCAGGAAAGGAAGTCATTACTGAGTTGTTATATTCAGCAAACAATGCAACAGCTTGTGCGTCTCCGGATTTTATTAATCCCTGACTATTTTTAATCCACTCATACAACCACTCAGTATCGTATTTTTCAGCTACTCCTCTAAGAGCTGGACCTGTCGCTTTTTTATCTAATTTATGACAAGCGGCGCAATTTGCATTAAATAATGCTTTACCAGCAACTGGATCTGCTTGTGCAAAAATGATAGTTGAAAAAGTTAGCATTAAAGCCAACAAAAGAAGTGACAATTGTGAGGGAAGAATACGGAAATTGACCTTTTTCATACTAATGGTTAAATTATCGTTAAGAATTTGGCATGTAATTCGATAGTAAATTTCGAACTAGACTATTGTATTTTGCCTGCCATAAATAACGGTGCAAAAATACGTCTTTCAGTCGATGTGTAAAATGCAAATATTATGTTAAGCCTCAATTTATAACTATTCTAAATAGTAAATTTGCAAGAGCTAACGTTTTTATGATATATATTTGCCATCAGGATTCAAATTTATGAAATTTCAAACATACATTAAGACTTTTATAATCAGTATTTTAATGATTATTATTTCAGAAAAAACCTTGGCGCAGTCGGCTTCGGTAACGATAAATGAAGATGCGAAAGTCACGCGTTTATTAGAACTTAAGAAAGAATTAGAAAAAGATAATAAACTTGCTGACGGTTATACAATTCAGCTGCATTATGGCGAACTAAGTAAAGCTAATGAGGTTCTAAAAAAATACAAGAATAATCACGGCGCCTGGCCAGCTTCGATTGAATACGAGACTCCAAACTACAAAGTTTGGGTCGGAAACTTTAGTTCCCGCTTAGAGGCAGATAGGGCATTGTTAGAAGTACAGCTTACATTCAACGCTGCTTTCATTTTAAAGCGTAAATAAACCTCTTACAACTAACAAAAAAACCTTCCATTCTAAATTTAAATGGAAGGTTTAATTAATTAGCTCAAATTTGCCGACTAAAAACTATTTTGCAAAATCATAGCTCATAGTGAGCTGAACCAATGAGGTCTTCATATTATAAGAAACTGAACTATTAGGAATTGCACCCAACGGGTTACTTGCCGTAATAGCCGCAGGACTTAACAACTGTCCTTTTGAACCACGGTCACTACTTCCGTAATGATAGACTGCATCAATTTTAAATTTGTCTCCAAAAGTATATCCCAATCCAATTTGCATTGCATTTTCAATTACTGCGGTTGCCGGGGTTGAGAAGAAAGCCAACTCATCTTTTATCGGATTTGTACTATGCGTATAACCAACTCTGATAGGCAAGTTATCCATTATTTTATATTGCAATCCGGTAGAAAGAATTACCATACTTTCCCAACCAAATCCGCTGACAGCGCCAGTTGGAAAGCCTTGTGCAGGGCCACTCTGCGCAATCGCCCAGCCACTTTCCTGAAACCCTTCAGTACCTTCATAGTCTACATATCTAGCATCTAATGCAAAATCCAATTTTTTTCCTGAAAGACCTAAACCTACAGAATATATGGCAGGGTAATTCATTTTAAATTTCACATTCGGGGCAGCGGTTCCGTCGAGATAGGTTTGCTCAAAATCAAACTCGCTGAAATATTGTTTTGATTTATACGAAGCACCTAACTTTATCATATCTCCTGAGTCATAGAAAACTCCTATTTGACCACCATAACCAATTGCTGTTGCCTTGTTGGCAGTGGGATATCCTTTTCCTGTTCCCATTGGAGGTGGGAAATCGGGAGAAGCTAATGGATTCGGCGCCAATTCTAATGAAGCATAATCTAGATTAGGTTGTATTCCGATAGAAAACTCAGGCGTTATTTCATAAGCGTATGTAAGTCCGATTTGCAATAAAATATAGTCAGATTCGATATGACCAAATCCCCCTGCGTTCTGAGGAAAGTTTATTGGGTTTGAACCTTCATTCGGATTATAATTTGGGTTCGGATTTCCAAATCCATCCTGCGGATAATTTGTATCTTCTGGGAAAGTCACTCCGAAACCGCTGATACCGAAAGCAGAAAATCCAAAAGTATGTTTACTGTCAGGATCCCCATACACAAAAGCTAGCGCAGGCATTATTGATGTGCCTCTATCATCCAATGTCGTGCCAGCGAAGGGACCAAATGATGACGAAAGTTCAGGTGATGAAAAGAATGCACCCACGCTTAATGAAACCTCTCTTCCACTAAATCGAGAAAGCCCAGCCGGATTCCAATACATTGCACCATTAATATCCAATGGTTGAGCTGTTGCAGCTCCCCCCATAGACATATTTACGGCACCAACTCCCTGCATAATATGCCCTGCTTGACCAAAAATCGTGTAGTTGAATAAAAATAAACTCGCAATTAATAGATACTTTTTCATAATGATAAGAATTAAGAAACTAATTAATTCCGTAAAATTATAAAATAGAATAGATTCACAATATGACCGTCGTCATGTGAAACTAGTAATTAATTAATGCCCAATATTTTACATTTTTTAGAAGGTTTCATATAATGCAAATAAAAAAAGCGACCCGATTAGGTCGCTTTTTTTATTATTGAAAAGTGATTCTTATTTTAATTTCTTCTTAACCGCCACTTCCTGGAAGCCTTCAATAATATCTCCTTCCATGATATCGTTGTAATTCTTAACTTGAATACCACAATCGTACCCTTTTGCTACTTCTTTGGCATCATCCTTAAAACGTTTTAATGATGAAAGTTCCCCGGTAAACACGACTACGCCTTCACGTATAAGTCGAATACCTGAGCTTTTTATAATTTTCCCACTTAATACCATACAACCTGCAATAGTACCAACTTTTGAAATTTTGAATGTTTCGCGAATTTCTGCTGTACCCGTAATTTCTTCTTTCATCGTAGGAGACAACATTCCTTCCATCGCATCCTTAAGATCGTTAATCGCCGCGTAAATAATAGAATACATACGGATATCAATTTCTTCCTTGTCTGCTATCTGTCGTGCATTCCCCATTGGTCGAACGTTAAATCCAATAATAATAGCATCAGATGCTGAAGCGAGTAACACATCACTTTCAGTAATTGGCCCAACAGCTTTATGAATAATATTTACTTGAATCTCTTCCGAAGAAAGTTTCTGGAAAGAATCCGTAAGGGCTTCTACCGAACCATCAACATCACCTTTTAGGATAATATTAAGTTCTTTAAAGTCTCCAAGCGCAATACGTCTTCCAATTTCATCAAGTGTAATATGTCGTTGCGTTCTTACAGATTGTTCACGCTGTAACTGAGTTCTTTTAGTTGCGACTGTTTTTGCTTCTCGCTCATCTTCAAACACAGTGAATTTATCACCAGCCTGTGGCGCTCCATCCAAACCTAGTATAGAAACAGGGATTGAAGGACCAGCCTCCTTAACATTCTTACCTCGTTCGTCATGCATGGCCTTTACTTTACCACTATTCTTTCCAGCTAACACATAATCTCCTATTCGCAGTGTTCCTCCCTGTACTAAGATAGTTGAGACGTACCCTCGACCTTTATCGAGAAATGCCTCCACCACTGTACCATTAGCAACTCTATCTGGATTTGCTTTTAGCTCCAACAGCTCCGCTTCCAAAAGTACTTTTTCAAGTAATTCTGGAACACCTTCACCAGTTTTGGCTGAAATATCCTGTGACTGTATTTTACCACCCCAATCTTCCACAAGAAGATTCATTTGAGCCAATCCTTCTTTTATTTTTTCCGGATTTGAATCTGGCTTATCTATTTTATTTATGGCAAAAACTATTGGCACACCAGCAGCTTGTGCGTGGCTTATTGCCTCCTTAGTTTGCGGCATAATATCATCATCTGCAGCAACTACAATTATGGCTAAATCCGTTACTTGAGCACCTCTAGCACGCATAGCAGTAAACGCTTCGTGACCAGGTGTATCAAGAAAAGCAATCTTTTGACCGTCCTTTAATTGGACCCCATATGCCCCTATGTGCTGTGTAATACCTCCCGATTCCCCAGCGATTACATTCTCTTCTCGAATATAATCTAGTAAAGATGTTTTTCCGTGATCTACGTGTCCCATTACAGTAACAATAGGCGCACGTGGTTTCAGATCTTTAGGATCATCTTCTTGTTCTTGAATGGCTTCCTCAATATCTGCAGTAATAAATTCAACTTCAAAACCGAACTCATCAGCCACTATTGAAAGTGTTTCTGCATCCAGACGCTGATTCATAGTTACCATCATCCCAAGTGACATACAGGCTGAAATCACATTCGTCACTCCAACATCCATCATCGTCGCTACTTCACTAACAGTAACAAACTCTGTTAATTTTAGAGACTTATCTGCATTTTGAATCGCAAGCTCATCTTCCGTTTTTTGACGGTGACTATCTCTTTTATCTCTTCTATACTTTGCGCCCTTCCCTTTTGAGGATTTACCTTGAAGTTTTTCTAAGGTTTCACGCACTTGTTTTTGCACTTCTTCTTCACTAGGCTCCTCTTTAGGAACTGTAGTTCGCGCAGCACCTGCAGGCTTCCTTTGAGGCCCTCTACTTCTAATATCTGTCTTCCCTCTTTGCGGAGCCTCCTTACTAATTCGACGCCGTTTACTCTTTCTATCTTTCGCCTCTCCGGCTTTGGCTTCAGGCTTTTTCTTTTCAGGTTTTTTAAACTGAGTAAGGTCAATTTTCTGACCTGTAAAATTAGGCCCATCTAATTTTTTGTACTTCGTTTCAACCTTTATAGGTGCTCCACCTTCTTCTGTCGCCTCAGCAACTTCTGTCTTCTTAACCTCTTTTTTGGATGGATCCTTTTTTTCTTCTTTAGCTTCCGGCACTTCTACCTTAGCTTCAACTTTGGGAATTTCAACTTCATCCTTGACCTCTTTCTCAACTGTTTTAGTGTTCGGCTTTTCACTTTTGACTTCATCAGCTTGCTTCTCAACCTTCTCTTCAACCTTCTCTTCGACCTTCTCCGTAACTTTTGTTTCACTAACAACAGCAACTTTTTCCTCTTTTGCAGGGGATTCGCTCTTTTCAGCTTTTAAGGCCTTCTTCTTATCTAAATCAATCTTCCCTACTTGTTTTGTACCAACTAGTTTTGATTCAGCCTTAACTACAACCGGAGCTGTTCTTTTGTGCTTCTCTTCAATTTCACGCTCACGTTCAAGACGAAATTCTTCCTTCTCTTTGCGCTTTTCCTCACCTACTTCTTTCGATTGAACCTTTTTGCTCTTATCCGTTTGAAACTCTTCAAACAACACTTGGTACTCACCATCCGAAATTTTGGTAGTAGGTCGCGCTTCGATTTCATGTCCTTTGGAACTTAAAAATTCCACGGCACGATCGAGTGAGATATTAAATTCACGCAATACTTTGTTAAGCCTTATCGTTTTTACTTCAGCCATATAAATACTTTCTGCTGTTTTTGAATATAAAAATTTGTATAAAAGTAGTCAAACTTTCAACTACTCTTCAAATTCTTCTTTTAATATATTTATCACTTCCTGAATTGTTTCCTCTTCAAGATCAGTTCGTGATACTAAATCCTTTAAATCATATTCCAATACACTCTTCGCCGTATCCAATCCAATCTTATGGAATTCCTGAATAATCCAGCTTTCAATTTCATCTGAGAATTCACTCAATTCAACATCTTCTTCAGCCCCTTCTCTTAATACATCGATCTCATATCCTGTGAGTTGTCCAGCCAATCTAATATTATGACCTCCACGCCCTATCGCTTTACTAACCTCTTCAGGGCGTAAAATAACCTCAGCACGTTTCGTTTCCTCGTTAATCTTTATAGAGGTTACTTTCGCTGGGCTTAATGCTCTTGTTATAAACAACTGCAAGTTGTTTGTATAATTTATAACATCAATATTCTCATTACCTAATTCACGGACAATCCCGTGAATACGTGAACCTTTCATACCTACACAAGCTCCTACTGGATCAATTCTATCATCGTAAGAATCTACAGCTACTTTTGCCTTTTCCCCTGGAATACGAACTACTTTTTTAACCGTAATTAATCCGTCAAAAACTTCAGGGATTTCTTGCTCAAAGAGTTTTTCTAAAAACACAGGTGCAGCTCGTGACATGATTATTGTAGGCTTATTTCCCTTCAATTCAACACTCTCAATAATACCCCTAACGTTATCTCCTTTTCTGAAAAAATCCGAAGGAATTTGTCTTTCCTTAGGAAGAATTAATTCGTTCCCATCATCGTCTAACAAAATGACGGCGCGATGACGAATATGATGCACTTCGGCAGTATATATTTCACCTTCAAGTTCCTTGAAGTGTTTATAGATATTAGTATTGTCGTGTTCGTGAATTTTTGAGATCAAGTTTTGACGTAATGCTAAAATTGAACGCCTCCCAAGATCAATAAGCTTCACTTCTTGCGAAACATCCTCACCAATTTCAAAATCAGGTTCAACTTTTTGAGCATCGCTCAATGAAATCTCTTCATTCTCATCTTCTACTTCATCATCAGCTACAACAATTCTATTTCTCCAAATCTCTAAATCTCCTTTATCTGGGTTTATGATGATATCAAAATTATCATCACTCCCATATTTCTTCTTAAGGGCATTTCTAAATACATCCTCCAGTATCGCCATGAGCGTTACTCTATCAATTAGCTTATCGTCTTTAAATTCTGAAAACGATTCAATTAATGCTAAATTTTCCATATAATATTAATTAAATTTTACCAATACTTTTGCTTCAATAATATTTTCAAATGAAAGCTCGGCTTTCTTTTGTACAGTAACTTTTCCTTTTCCGATTGGTTTTGGTTCGCGAGCCTTCCAAATTAACGTAATGGTATTATCATTCACCTCGGTCAACTCACCTTCAAAAGTCAAATCATCGGCCGTTTTGACTTTAATAGATCTTCCAATATTCTTATGAAACTGTCTAGGAATCTTTAAACCTTCAGAAACCCCAGCAGACATAACCTCCAATGAAAAATCAACTTCTTCTCTATCTAAATTATGCTCAACGGCGCGACTTACAGCTATACAATCTTCAACTGTAACACCAAAATCACCATCGATTATTACCTTTATTTTATTATCCTGAGATATTGATAAATCAATTAAAAACAACGACTTGTTCTCTTCTAATACCTCATTTAGTAGTTCTGCTACTTTGCCTTGCATCATTTTTTACTATAAAAAGAGGGGACTTTATGTCCCCTCTAATTGTTACTTTCTTATATTGTTGCAAATATACCAATTTTTTTAACATTAAAAAAAACCTTGCCTCCCATTTTATTTTTGTATTTTAATGCTTAGATTTATTATTTAATAAACCAATCAATATGAAAAATATATTAGTCCCAACCGATTTCTCGCTACAAGCTGAAAACGCTCTAAAAGTTGCAGCTCAATTAGCTTTAAAACACGGTAGTGAAATCTACCTTTTGCATTCACTTGAAATGCCGCTAAGCATAGGTGGATCTGGCAATAATAGTAGTTTACCAGAATCCCTTTATTTCATTAAACTCGCAGAAAAGAACTTTTCTGAAATTCTCGAAAAACCATATTTGAAAGATATAAATGTGCACGAAGCAATAGGTCACAACGAAATTTATCACGATCTAAAAGCAACTGTTGATAACAATAATATCGATTTAGTTATCATGGGTTCTCACGGAGCAAGTGGTTTTAAAGAAATGTTCATAGGAAGTAACACCGAAAAAGTTGTACGAACCTCATCAATTCCAGTCTTAGTAATTAAAAATGATCATGAAGTATTTGAAATAAATGATTTTGTTTTTGCATCCGATTTTGCAGATGAGTGCAGATGGAGTTTCAATGAAGCACAAAAATTTGCTAAGAGCACTGGCGCAAAAATGCATTTGCTTTTTGTTAATACTCCTAGGGAGTTTCAAACAACAGCTCAGGCAAATGAAACCATTTCAAATTTCATTAAAGACGTGGAAAACAAAAACTTTACAATTAATATTTACAATGACACCTCGATTGAAAGGGGTATTTTACAATTTGCAAAAGATATAAACGCGCAACTTATTGGAATGAGCACTCATGGTCGTAAAGGGCTTTCCCATTT
>Ga0075467_10001860_pt1 | contig 17125 bp, 17 predicted proteins | sample DEB08_DNA_9_FD_75067 | JGI IMG/M metagenome (GOLD analysis project Ga0075467, IMG submission 75067) | Aqueous microbial communities from the Delaware River and Bay under freshwater to marine salinity gradient to study organic matter... | ecosystem: Environmental > Aquatic > Marine > Coastal ... | reverse complement strand
GTTCTATCTGGTGGCCCATTCTATGGGGGGCTGCATTGGCCTGCGCGCGCTGACCCTTGGGTTAGATGTAAAGGCGGCGGTGTTTTCGGCCCCGATGTGGGGCATTCGAATGGCGCCGGGGCTGGCACCAGTGGCGCGCGCCCTGTCGCGCACAGCGCGGGCCTTTGGCCAAGGACAACGCTATGCGCCCGGCACCACGGGCGACAGTTATGTCGCAACCTTTCCCTTTATGGGCAATGTGCTGACGCGCGACGCTGAGACATATGCTTGGTTGAAACACCAATTGGCGGAGCAGCCTGACCTTGCACTGGGTGGCCCCAGCCTGCATTGGCTGGAAGAGGCGATGCATGAATGCACCGGCTTGGCCCGCCTGCCCTCGCCCGATGTGCCGTGCCTGTGCTTTTTGGGGGCCGAGGAAAAGGTGGTCGACCCTGCCCCTATCCATGCGCGCATGGCGCATTGGCCCAAGGGCAAGTTGGAGATTGTGCCAAATGCCGAGCATGAAATTATGATGGAAGTCCCCGCCACCCGCACGCGGTTTTATGACATGTCAGCCGCGTTGTTTGCGCAAAACCCTTAAGGCGGGCTTCAAGGTTCGATCTGGCCATAAACGGTCCAATCTTTGCCCACTTTAGTCTTTGGGCAATAGCGTGAACTCGGCCGCAGGCTTGCCCGCAAAGAAATCGATAATGTTTTGCGCGGCCATAACGCCCATGCGCCGGAACGCACCATCGGACAGGGTGGCCGCATGGGGCGTTAGAATTACGCGGGGTGCGGCGCGCAACGGGGCGTCCATGGGCAAGGGTTCGGTCACCGTCACATCAAGGCCTGCGCCGCCCAAATGGCCACTGTTCAACGCGGCAATCAACGCCTCCTCATCAATCAGCCCACCCCGCGCGCAATTGATTACCAAGGCCCCTTGCGGCAATCGGGCCAAGGCGGCGGTGTCCAGCAGGTTGGCAGTCTGATCGGTCAACGGGCAATGCAGGCTGATCACATCGGCGTGGGTCATGGCGCGGGCCAGGTCGGGGGCGACCGGATAGCCCAGATTGCGCGCTTCCTTCAGATCGCGAGAAAAGATGGTGACGGCCATGCCAAAGGCTTTGGCCAAGACCGCCACACGTTTGCCCGTGGCACCAAAACCGATGATCAGCAAGCGCCGCCCTTCCAACCCTTGCACGCGCGGGCTGGGTTGGCCGGGTATGGCGCTGCGCTGGCCGTCAAGGTTGCGGGCCAAAGCCAGCATCAGCATGATCGTATGTTCGGCGACAGCCGATGCGTTGGCACCTGGGGTATTCATCACCGCCACGCCTGCGGCTGCGGCGGCGTCCATCGGGATGTTGTCCACCCCCACACCGTGTTTGGAAATCAGCGCGAACTGCGCAACCTCTGAGCCAGAAAGCTTGCGAGTGCGGACCAGCAGCGCATCGGCGGGTTGCAAGGCAGCGTATGGGGAGGTGGGCGGGCCAATCACCTCAAATTCATGGGCGCGCAGCAAGGTCAGCGCGTCGTCATGAACCGGTTCGGTGACCAGAACGCGTCGGCCCATCAGAGCTTGATTTGCGAAAAGCCGTCGCGCAAGGCGATCGACCAAGCATCAGACATTTCGCGAAACGCCTCATCACCAGCCTCAATCCGGCGACGCTGGGTTACTTTACAGGCATCGCGTTCGATAATCGCCAAATCCAGCGGCATGCCCACGGACAGGTTCGAGCGTAGTGTCGAATCCATCGACAACAACACTGCCTTTTGCGCGTCTTTCAGGCTGGTTTTGGTGTTAACGACACGGTCGAGAATCGGTTTGCCGTATTTATGCTCGCCAATTTGCAAGAACGGCGTGTCTTCGGTCGCCTCAATGTAATTGCCCTCGGGATAGATCAGGAACATCCGCATTTCGCCCCCCTTGCGCTGCCCAGCCACGATCATCGCGGCAGATGTACCTTGGGACATGCTGATCTTTTGGTCAATGCCAGCGCGCACCTCGGCCATTTTGGACCCGACGATATCGGCCACCTTTAGCATGGTGGGCGCTTTCATGATTGAGGTTTCGTCTGTGGAATCAGGGTCATCGGCGATTTCACGCAAACGGGCCAAGGTGGTTTGCGTGACCGACAGGCTGCCTGCGGTCAGCAAGGTGATCACCCGTTCGCCCGGTTCTTCGAACACGAACATCTTGCGGTAGGTTGAGATATTGTCCAGCCCGGCATTGGTACGGGTGTCGGACAAAAGGACGATGCCTGCATCCAGCAAAAGGCCAACACAATAGGTCATGGGATGCTCCGCGTATGAAAGAGGTATTATTGCCCCAACTGCTACTGCTCGTTTTGTTGAACTGCAAGCTGAACATCCATCGACTCGGCCCCCGGCCCGCGTGCGATCCCTTTTATCGGCGCGGCATCCAGCGCATCAAGACCAGAGCCAAGGCGGATATAGCGATCATCTGGGCAACAGCGGTTGGCGGGGTCAAAACCGACCCAGCCCAGATCAGCCAACCACAGCTCTGCCCAGGCATGGGCGGCCTCGTGCAACGTGCCATCCTCGGACGAATGCAGATAGCCCGACACATAGCGCGCAGGGATACCCGCCCGCCGCGCCATGGCCAAAAGCGCATGAGCCTGATCTTGGCAAACGCCTTTGCCTTGGGCCAGCGCCTCGGCTGCAGTCGTGGCCGATTGGGTGCTGCCGGGGGAATAGGTGATGCTGTCCGACACCAGCGTGGCCAAACGGTGGGCAGCATCAAGCCCGCCGCCAGCCGCCTTGGCACCGTCCGACAATTCGGACAAGGCCAGATCAGCCAAGGTCATGGGGGTTGTTGCCAGATAGCATTGCGGCGGGGTGCGTTCCTTGTGGCCCCGCAAAATACCTGCAAGATCCGTAGTTTCCACCGTTCCACGCACCGACACGGCGATTTCGGAAACTGGCCCTTGGACAGACCAAGCTTGCACCCAATCGCCCGCGCCGTCACGAAATTGGCCACCGCGCAGCCCATCGCTGACGGTCACTTGCCAGCTGCGGGCGCGTTGGCCTTCAAATTCCGACGGCGTCAGGCGGTGACTTTGCACCACGCCGCGCACGGGTTGGCTGTAGCGATACAAGGTGACATGATCAACGGTCAGCAGCATCAGCGTATATCCCCGCTCAGATAGCTTTCATGAATTTCAGCGGCCAGTTTTCCGGTTTCCTGAATAAAGCGTGACAAGAACTCGTGCAGCCCTTCTTCAAAAATATCCTCGACCTTGGTTTCGGCCAAATGGGCCAGCAAAGACCGTGCCTGCGTGCGGGCCGAGCTTTTACGCCGGTAGCCTTGGTCGAGTTTGTCAAAATGCGCGACCATGCCATCGGCACAGGTGATAAGCGAACGGGGGCATTGCGGGTTCAGGATAAGGAAATGGCCGATTTTCATCGCCGTGACATCGCCGCCATAGGCCCAGTGAAAGGCGCGGTGTGAGGACATGGCGCGCAAGAGCGTGGTCCATTGATAGTTATCAAGACCGGAGCCTACGAAATCGACACGCGGCAACAAGACATAGTATTTCACATCCAGAAGGCGGGCCGTGCTGTCGGCGCGTTCCAGATAATAGCCAAGGTTTAGAAAGTGATAGCCGTCGCCGCGCAGCTGTGTCGCCTCGATTGACCCGCGCATGATGGCGGTTTGGCGCATTGTCCATTCGGTCAGGCGGCTTAGGTCAAGTTCGGACCGGGGTCGCCGTTCCATCTGGCGCAATTCCTCAAACGCACCGTTGATCGCGTCCCAAACCTGACTAGTCAGGGCCGTGCGCACGATGCGGGCGTTTTCGCGCGCCGCCGTGATGCAACTTGCCACCGAGGACGGGTTGTCACGATCGAAAAACAAGTGGCTTTCAATATTGCGCTGCACCGGGTCGCCGTATTTTTCCTTGAACGCTTTGGCCGTGCCGATCGCGTGCAGCAGGCTGTCCCATTCGCTGCGATGCCCGCTTGAGGATGGGATAAGCGAGTTGCGCGCCCCCACCTGCAAGAGGCGTGCGGCGGTTTCGGCGCGTTCCATGTAACGCGCGATCCAATAAAGGTTATCAGCGGTTCTACTTAGCATGTCATTACCCCGCCAATACCCAAGTATCTTTGACCCCGCCACCTTGGCTTGAGTTCACGACCAGTGAGCCTTCGGTCAAGGCCACGCGTGTAAGGCCCCCCGGCACCAGTTCGACCCGTTCGCCCACCAAACAATAGGGCCGCAAATCGACGTGGCGCGGGGCGATGCCTTGGTCCACGAACGTAGGCGTAGTGGACAGCGCCAGCGTCGGCTGTGCGATGTAATTATGCGGCTTGGCCTTGATGCGCAGGGCAAAGGATTCGATTTCCGCCTTGGTGCTTTTTGGCCCGACCAACATGCCGTAACCACCCGACCCGTGCACCTCTTTGACCACCAGTTCGCCCAGATTTTCCAGCACGTATTTGCAATCATCCTGCTTGGCGCATTGCCAAGTGGGGACGTTATTCAAGATAGGCTCTTCACCCAGATAAAAGCGAATCATTTCAGGCACAAACGTATAAACCGCCTTGTCATCGGCCACGCCTGCACCGGGGGCCGAACAAATCGCCACACCGCCCGAGCGGTAGACATCCATCAACCCCGGCACGCCCAGCATACTGTCGGGGCGAAAACACAAAGGGTCGATGAAATCATCATCAATCCGGCGGTAAATCACATCCACCCGGCGCGGGCCTTCGGTGGTGCGCATATAGACAAATTCGCCTTCGACAAACAGATCCTGGCCTTCGACCAGTTCCACGCCCATCAAATCGGCAAGGAAAGAATGTTCATAATAGGCCGAGTTGAAATGGCCCGGCGTCAAGATCACGATGACCGGTTCACCCTTGCACTTGGGTGGGGCGACCGAGGCCAAGGTGCGGCGGAGAAGGTCGGGATACACATCAACAGGTTCAATCCGGTTTTCACGGAACAAGGCGGGGAACATCCGCATCATAATCTCGCGGTTTTCCAGCATGTAGGACACGCCTGACGGGGTGCGGCAGTTGTCTTCCAGCACGAAAAACTCTTCGGGACCAGTGCGCACAAGGTCGACGCCGACAATGTGGGAATAGACTCCTTTGGGCGGCAAAATGCCGACGACTTCTTTTTCATAGGCCGCGTTTTGATAGACGAGCTGGGCGGGGATACGGCCCGAACGGACAATCTCGCCGCGCCCGTAAACATCGGCCAAAAACGCATTTAGCGCGCGAGCCCGTTGTTTGACGCCGCGTTCCAGCTTGCCCCATTCATGGGCGGAAAACACGCGGGGAAACATATCAAACGGGATCAGCCGGTCAGGGTCGCCGCCTTCGCCGTACACCGCAAATGTAATGCCGATACGGCGAAACAGCGCCTCGGCCTCGGCCTGTTTCATCTGGCGCAATTCGGCTGGCATGTTACGCATCCAGTCATCCAACTGGCTGTAAGGCCCGCGAACTGCGCCGTTTTCATACATCTCATTGAAATAGGTCGTCATCGTGGTGATAGCCCCCCCAGTCAGGTGCAGCAGGTGTTTGCCCCGCTTTCGTCTATGTTAGACGGGGGGCATTGGGAAAGGAAAGGCTGATTGGGGGTTTATATGCCTTCTTATCGGGAACTGCCCAGAAAACAGGCAAGCGCGCGCCCTTTCCCTTTTGTCCCAATGCCCTAAGATGGCCATATGGCACGCGAACCCGTCCTTAGCTTTACCGACCGTGGCATTTATTGCCCTGCGGGTGATTTTTACGTTGATCCGTGGCGTCCGGTCGCGCGGGCTTTGATCACGCACGGCCATTCGGATCACGCGCGCTCAGGGCATGGCGCTTATTTGGCCACAGATGCGGCCTTGCCCGTGATGCGCCAGCGGCTGGGCACGATTGCGGCCGAAGGGATTGGTTATGGCACGCCGCGCCAGATCGGTGGGGCCACCGTGTCCTTTCACCCTGCAGGCCATGTGCCGGGATCAGCGCAAATCCGCGTCGCGGTGGGCGGCGAGGTCTGGGTGGTGTCGGGTGACTACAAGGTGGCCCCTGATGGGCTGTCCGAACCTTTTGAGCCGGTGATCTGTGACACATTCATCACCGAATGCACCTTTGGCCTTCCGGTGTTTCGCTGGCCCGCCCAAGCGCAAGTCGCAGCCGATATCGCCGCATGGTGGGCAGGAAATGCCGCCATGGGCAAGGTATCGGTGATCGGGGCCTATGGCTTGGGCAAGGCACAGCGGATCATGGCTATGTTGGCAAGCATAGGCCTGCCGGGGCCAATCCACACTCATGGCGCGGTCGAAACCGTGACACAAATTTTACGCGACCAAGGCTACCCATTGCCACCCACAACCAAGGTTACGGGCAAAGTTCCCAGCAATGCTCTCGTTATCGCCCCGCCGTCCGCCCTTGGTTCCGCATGGGCCGCCAAACTCGGCCCGCGAGATGAGGCCTTTGCGTCAGGCTGGATGGCGTTGCGCGGCGTACGGCGCCGACGCAATCTGGGTAACGGTTTTGTCATCTCGGATCACGCCGATTGGGACGGTTTGAACAGCGCCATCCGCGCCACAAGGGCCACCCGCGTATTTGCCACCCACGGCTATACCGGCCCGTTTTCGCGCTGGCTTGCCAGCATTGGCTGCGTGTCCGGCATTGTTGCCACCGAATGGCAAGGCGAGGCGGCCGAGACGGAACCGGCCCCCCAAGCAGAGACATCCTCGCCATGACCCTCCCCTCCTTTTTCTGTTCGATCCAAATATCCTCGGGGGGGAATTGGCCGCAAGGCAAAGGGGGGGCAGACAGCCCCCCGCCCCCCGTCCAGCAAGCGGCGCCATGAACCGCTTTGCCCAACTTTTCAACGCGCTGGACAGCACCTCTAAAACCGGGGCCAAAACCGATGCTTTGGCCCAATATTTCCAGGATGCGCCAAAATCCGACCGGGCCTGGACCATCGCTTTGCTGTCAGGCCGCCGCCCCAAACGCGCCGCCAACGCAACCGAGTTGCGCACCTGGGCGGCCGAGGCGGCAGGCTTGCCGATGTGGCTGGTTGAGGAGAGCTATCCCATCGTGGGAGATCTGGCTGAAACCATCGGGCTAATCCTGCCCGCCCCCCAAACCCGCAGCAACAAAAGCCTGACGGGCTGGATCGAAACCTTGATCGCACTGACGGGTCAGCCTGCCCCAACTCGAAAGTCAGGTGTTTTGGCCGCGTGGAACAGTCTGGCGCAGGAAGAGCGGTTCTTGTTCAACAAGCTGATCACCGGCGGCTTCCGCATGGGGGTCAGCCGCGGCTTGATGACCCGCGCCTTGGCGCAATCCACGGGCGTCGAGCAAAGCCAGCTTGCGCACCGCCTGATGGGCGATTGGGATCCACGGACAACCGATTTTGACACATTGATTGCCGATTCCGACCAAACCCGCAGTACACGGCCTTACCCTTTTGCGCTTGCCTCAGCGGTTGAAGGGGAAGTGGCCGATCTGGGGCCAATGCAAGACTGGTTGGCCGAATGGAAATGGGACGGGATCCGCGGCCAATTGATCACCCGCCCCGGCGCATTCGCCTTGTGGTCGCGCGGTGAAGAGTTGATCACCGACCGCTTTCCCGAATTTGACATGCTAGCCCGCGCCTTGCCGCAAGGCTGTGTCTTGGACGGTGAGATCGTGGCGTGGGCCGACGACGCCCCCTTACCCTTTGCCTTGCTGCAAAAGCGGATCACCCGCAAAACCGTGCCAAAAAAACTGCTGGCCGAGGCCCCTGCCCGGTTTTTAGCCTATGACTTGCTGGAAGTTGGGGGCCGCGATCTGCGCAGCGCACCACTCTCTGAACGACGCCACGCGTTAGAGGCGATGATTGCCCTCCTGCCCGCAGGCTTGCCCCTTTCCGCCTCACCGCGCCTCCCCGCTGCCGATTGGGCAAGTCTTGCCGATGCGCGCAAAAGCGCACGTGGAAAAATGGCCGAAGGCTTAATGCTGAAACGCCTTTCAGCCGCCTATCATACCGGCCGCAAGCGCGGGGATTGGTGGAAATGGAAACTGGACCCCTACACCGTCGATGCCGTGATGATCTATGCGCAATCGGGGCATGGGCGGCGCGCCACCTTGTTCACCGATTTCACCTTTGCGGTCTGGGACGGGCCGGATCTGGTGCCTTTCACCAAAGCCTATTCCGGCCTGACCGATGCAGAATTTCGCGCCATCACCGATTGGGTCAAGAAAAACACGGTTGAACGCTTTGGCCCCGTGCGGTCCGTGCCTGCCGAACTGGTGTTTGAAATCGCCTTTGAAGGCATTGCGCAAAGCCCCCGCCATAAATCGGGTATCGCCTTGCGGTTTCCGCGCATGCTGCGTTGGCGGCACGACAAGCCGGTGGCCGAGATAGGCACTTTGGCCGAATTGCGCGCACTTTTGTAAACCGAAGCTTGGCAAGCAGGGTTGCAGATGGGGGGGCGACACCCCTAGATAGGGGCAAGCAATTTGAATGAGGTTTCCCCAATGACGCTGTCGCACCGCCGCCCTGTGTTTGATGCCAATGCTGCTGGATCGGGGGCCTTCGGCAAGCTGCCCGATTGGGATTTGACCGACCTTTACCCCAGCCCCGATGCACCCGAATTTGCCCGCGATATGGCGTGGCTGGAAAAGGCCTGCGCCGATTTTGCCGCGCAATACGAAGGCAAGCTCGCAAGCCTTGATGCGCCCGCGATGCTGGCCTGCGTTCTGGCCTATGAGGCGATCGATGTGACTGCCGGTCGTATCATGTCCTATGCGGGCCTGCGCTATTACCAAAACACGATGGACAGCGACCGCGCCAAATTTATGGCCGATGCGCAGGACCAGATCACCACGTTCACCACGCCTTTGGTGTTTTACAGCCTAGAGTTCAACCGCTTGGATGAGGCGCATTTGTCGGGCTTGTTGGCGGCCAATGCAGGTCTTGCGCGCTACAAGCCAGTGTTTGACCGCATGCGCGCCATGCGCCCGCACCAACTCTCGGATGAGCTGGAAAAGTTCTTGCACGATCAATCTACCGTCGGGGCCGCTGCATGGAACCGACTGTTCGATGAAACCATGGCAGGCCTGATGTTTGATGTGGCGGGTGAGGAAGAGGCGTTGAACCTTGAGGCCACGCTGAACCTTTTGACCGACACGAGCCGCGACAAGCGCGAGGCTGCAGCGCGTGCGTTGGCCGTGGTGTTTGACAAGAATATCAAGCTGTTTGCACGGGTGCACAACACGCTGGCCAAGGAAAAAGAAGTTGAGGACCGTTGGCGCAAAATGCCAACCCCGCAAACCGGACGCCACCTTGCCAACCACGTTGAACCCGAGGTGGTTGAAGCCTTGCGCAACGCGGTTGTGGCCGCCTACCCCAAACTTTCGCACCGCTATTACGCACTGAAAGCCAAGTGGATGGGCCTTGATACCTTGCAAGTCTGGGACCGCAACGCACCATTGCCGCAAGAAGCCCCGCGCTTGGTGAATTGGGACGATGCCCGCAAAACCGTGACCGAGGCTTACGCCGCCTTCAGCCCCAAAATGGCCGAACTGGCAGAGCCGTTTTTCACCAAAGGCTGGATTGATGCAGGTGTGAAGCCGGGCAAAGCGCCGGGGGCCTTTGCGCACCCGACCGTGACGACCGTGCACCCTTATGTCATGCTGAATTATATGGGAAAACCCCGTGATGTCATGACCTTGGCGCATGAGCTGGGCCACGGCGTACATCAGGTCTTGGCGTCAGATCAAGGCGAGTTGTTGTCCTCGACCCCCTTGACCCTCGCCGAAACGGCAAGCGTTTTCGGTGAAATGCTGACCTTCCGCAAGCTTTTGGACGGGGCCAAAACCAAGGCCGAACGCAAGACCCTGCTGGCAGGCAAGGTCGAGGATATGATCAACACGGTTGTCCGCCAGATCGCGTTTTATGACTTTGAATGCAAGCTTCATGCCGCTAGGCGCGAAGGCGAGTTGACCCCCGACGATATCAACGCTCTGTGGATGTCTGTTCAGGCGCAAAGCCTTGGGCCGGTGTTTGAATATATGGACGGGTACGAGACATTCTGGGCCTATATCCCCCATTTCGTGCACTCGCCGTTTTACGTCTATGCCTATGCCTTTGGCGATGGCTTGGTGAACGCCCTTTATGCCGCATATGAAGGCGGTCTGCCTGGGTTTGAAGAAAAGTATTTTGAGATGCTAAAGGCTGGCGGGTCCAAGCATCACAAAGAACTCCTTGCCCCCTTTGGCCTTGATGCTTCCGACCCAGCGTTTTGGGACAAAGGGCTGTCCATGATTTCCGGCTTCATTGACGAGCTGGAAGCGATGGAAGACTGACGCCATGAAGCGCGAAGAGATCAACGCCTTTTGCGGCTCTCTTCGCGCGGTCACCCATGTGGTGCACATGGGGCGAGACCACCTAATAAAAAGCAAGCGGTACTAAAGGCTTAAGTCGAAAACTTAAGACTGAAACTTAAGACATTGAAGCCTCCAGCCGCAAGGCTTTGAAATCTGCGCCTTGGCACTGCATCCGCGCCAGAATGTTGGGCATCATCCGCTCGCCCCCCGACGAGATGCAGTTTTCCCGGAAAAACCAGAATAAAAACGCTTCAAACGGCCAGTCACGGGTCAAGGCGCGCGCCAAGGCGGCGGGGAAATCGGCGGGGGATTGCACCGTCTCAGCGCAATGATGAAAATAGGTGCGACCAAACACAATTGAGGGCACGCGGTGCACCATGCCTTCGACCGACACCGCCGACGAGATGGACACAGACACCGCAGCGGCGGCCAGAATGTCATGCAAATTAGCCTCGGTCACAATGACATTCGGGTGGTCACGCGCCAACCAGTCCAAAATCTCAAAGGTTTCCAAGCCCCTTACCCGCGGATGCGGCTTTACGATAATCGGTCGCCCCCCCACATGGCGGATCACCGTTTCCAACATGGCACGCGCGGTCATATGGCGGGCGCGTTCCACCGGATCAGACCAATCTTGTAAAAACACCGCAATCGCACCTTTAGGAAAGGTCGTCACCGCTGGCTCTTGCGCATAGCGCGAGATCCGGGCGGTTTTCAGCCGCGCCTCCAACCGTGCAAACATTCGAATGGCAGGTTTTTGCGGGATACTTAGGGGATCAAAGGCCAAATCCGACAAGCTGCTATCGGCAAAAACCCCTTTCGGATCAACATACCAAAACGGGTAAATATAAGCCAACCCGATGTTGAGCAGCCCTGCCCGCGCGATCCGGCCATTTTGGACAAAGTTGAAATCAGGCTGGATAGGGCCACGGACCAGCGCGTCCATATCGCGGTGGCGAATGGCGACACGCGCGCCCAAGGCGGTAAAACCATCCTTCAAATGCTGATAAAACGGTGGCAAGTCGCTGCCATCCGGTGCCGCCATATGGCGCGGCATATGAAACAAAATCCGCGCCATAAGGGGTTAAAGCGTGATCACCTCAGCATTGGCAAACACCATATCAATCATCGCCGCCGTGCCATGGGTGAATTCCAGCGGGCAAGCATAGGGGGTGCCATTGCGGATACTGTCGCCAAAGTTTTGCACTTGCAGCACATATTGGTTCACACCGGGCCAGCGTTCAGTGGTGACAGACATCCCTTGGCGCAGCTCCAACTGGGCCTCGGCAAAAACATTGGCGTTGAAAGGGGCGGTCAGGCGGATCACGCCTTTGTCGCCGTGAAACGACATTTCCTGACGGTTGTGCAGCCGCATGGATGTGATGGCCGAATAGGTAAACCGACCCATCGGCCCCGCCATAATGCCCGTGGCCTGCGCCCAGGTGTCCACGCCGTTTTCGGTTTGGATGCGGGCCTCAATAACGTCAGGCTCCGCCCCTGTGACAAAGCGGGCAGAGCCGTAAGTATAGACGCCAATGTCATAAATTCCGCCACCGCCGGTTTCCGGTTTATTGCGGATATTGCCGGGATCGGCGCGGTTATCATAGGTGAACACCCCGTCCACATGGGTTAGTTTGCCAATTGCACCTGCTTGCACAAGGTCGCGGGCGCGCTGCCATTGCGGGTGATGCACGATCATATACGCCTCGGCCGCGAGCAGCCCTGAAGCATCGCTCGCCTTAATGATCTGCGCGATTTCCGAAGCCTTCAGGCAAATCGGCTTTTCGGTAAGCACATGCTTGCCCGCCGCCAGCGCCTTGAGCGTCCATTCCACATGCAAATGGTTGGGCAGCGGAATATAAACCGCCTCAATCGTCGGGTCGGCCAGCAGCGCGTCATAACTGGTATGGACCTTGAGGCCGGGGGCAAAGGCCTTGAACGCATCGGCGCGGGCCGTGTCCGAGGTGGCAAGCGCCGCCAGTTCCGCACCCGATGCCGCGTGAATGGCCGGGGCCATATGTTCGCGCGCAAATTTCGCAGCGCCCAGAATGCCCCAGCGGATTGGTTTGGTCATAGCAATCTCCCCTATTTTCCGCAGCTTAGCGCGGGTGGTGCAGCAAGGAAAGATGCGCTTGGTAAAACCTTGTGACGCTACGTAAATGAACAACGTTCACAAATTAACATTGACGCGCGACGCATCGTGAACCATGTTCATTGAACGACGTTCACAAATGGAGAGCATCATGTTCAAACAGCTTACAGCCGCAACCATTATCCTTGGCTTGGCAGGCTTTGCCGCCCCCGCCCTTGCCGGTGGCAGCGAACAGAATTCGGCGCAATCGGCCTATCACAGCGGCCAAGCATCGAGCCATGGGTCGGCGGCGATTGCTTCAGGCGCGGCCACCGTTGTTGCCGTGCCGATCATCGTCTTTGGCGCAGGAATTGCTATTTCGGGTGCCGCCCTCGCCGAAGTAGGCGCAGGGTCGGTGGTTATTGGCAGCGATCTGGCACGGGCCGCAAACGGTGTGCAACCACGCCGCATCGCGCCCAATCCCGCCCCACATTTGGATTAACCTTTTTAAATCAGGAGCATGCTATGTACCGTTTCATCATACTAGGCTTTCTAACCCTGTGCCTTGCCCTACCAGCCCATGCTGGCAGCAGCGAGGCGGGCCGCCCGCAACTGCCCGCAGCCGAGGTTGCAGCTTTTTCCAACCGCGTTCAGCAAGACTTGGCCGCGCGCGGTGCCAATGTAGCGATTGTGGCACGGATGGGTCGTGACCCCCGAAGCTTGCCAAAGGGCGTGACCTATACCCATGTCAGCTATTGGGTGCTGTCGAAGATCAAAACCGCCGATGGTCGCACAGGCACCGGCTACCGAGTCTATAACCTGTACCAAGACGATAAAAACGGCACGCGCAGCCACTTGGTCCAAGACAGCCCTGCCGATTTCTTTGCGGGAGCCTACCACTTGGATGCAGGGATCATCATTCCCGATGCGCGGCTGCAAAAGAAACTGCTAAAGGTTATCGCCAGCCCGACCTACCCCGCCCTGCACAACCCGCGTTATTCGGTGCTGGCCAACCCCAACACGCCGCAGTTTCAAAACTGCACGGAACATACGCTGGATGTGATGATGTCAGCGCTTTACGGCACCCGTGACAAAGAGCAGATCAAGGCCAATGTGGCAGCGCATTTCAAGCCACAAGTAATCCCGATTGGCGGGTTGAAACGGGCGCTGGCCCCGGCGGCCTCGGCAGCCCTGACCACTGCGGATCATGGGGCTGTGGTAGCCACGGCAACCTTTGGATCAATTGCACGCTTCATGCAAAGCAACAAGCTGGCGACGAAAGTCTACCGTTTAACCCCCGATGGCGCTTACCGTTTCTGATCCAATACCCCAAATAAAAATGGCCCCAAAACGCGGGGCCATTTTTCGCAATTTTTCAGCAGATTACGCGGGAATAACCATACCCTTTTCACGAGCCAATTCGCGCATCTTGTCTTGCAGTTTTTCAAACGCCCGCACTTCGATCTGGCGAATACGTTCACGCGAGACGCTATAGGTTTCGGACAATTCCTCCAGCGTCACAGGCACATCGTTCAGACGGCGCTGGATCAAGATGTCTTTTTCCCGCTCATTCAGCACCGACATCGCCTGCACCATCATCTCGCGCCGCGTATCCATTTCATCTTTTTCGGCATAGTCATTGGCTTGGTCGCTGTCTTCGTCTTCCAGCCAGTCTTGCCACTGCGTCGACCCTTCGCCATCGGACCCGACGGTCACGTTCAACGAGGCATCCCCACCTGACAAGCGCCGGTTCATCGAGATCACTTCGGCCTCCGGCACGTTCAGATCATGCGCAATCTGGGCCACGTTTTCGGGGCGCAAATCGCCTTCTTCCAGCGCACCCAGTTTTGCCTTGGCTTTACGCAGGTTGAAAAACAGCTTTTTTTGCGCCGATGTCGTGCCCAGTTTCACCAAGGACCAGGACCGCAGGATATATTCCTGAATCGAGGCGCGGATCCACCACATCGCATAGGTCGCAAGGCGAAAGCCCTTTTCGGGGTCAAAGCGTTTGACCGCCTGCATCAGGCCCACATTCGCCTCCGAAATCACCTCGGCCTGCGGCAGGCCATAACCGCGATAACCCATAGCGATTTTGGCCGCCAATCGCAGGTGCGAGGTCACCATTTTATGCGCCGCGGCGCGGTCTTGGTGGTCCACCCAGCGCTTGGCCAGCATATATTCCTCTTCCGGCTCTAGCAGCGGGAATTTGCGGATTTCTTGCATATAACGGTTCAGCCCTTGTTCCGGGCTGGGTGCTGGCAGATTTGCATAGGTACTCATCATCATCCTCCAATCGGCATCTTGGTCCCCATCGGGGGCGCGTCCCGTGCCGGGGCTACGCTGACTAAGCCTTCCCTTGGGGCAACACAAGGCCACCCCCTTATGCCCCGTTCACGCTTAGTCTAACGCCAAATGGCCCCGGTTCCGTCGCCGTTCCAGATTTGTGTCGCATTTATCACGAACATGTCAGCGTGGTCCGCCGACGGGACGGCGTTTCAGCTTGGCTGTGTCACTTTGCGCAAATGCGGAAAATCACCCGTTACGATATAGTCTGCTTCGGCTTGGGTGCTGGCGCGGCCCAGCACCGCATTGCGGTGCGGATGGCGGCCAAAGCGGTCAATAATGCCTGTGACGCGTTCGTGTTGGTCGCGCAGCTTGTCGCCCATCGGGGCGATGGCGGCGGGTAACTTGGCCACGATCCGCGCCACCGTGGCTCGGTGGCGGTGCATCCGTTCCAGATGATCTGGCCCTTCGCAATGCGAAATCGCGATCAGGAAAAAGGTTTGTTCCCACGGGGCCAGCCCGTCAAAATCGCCATTTCGCAATCCTTCCTCGGCCAAGAGCGTGGCCTTGATATCTTGCGCAAAAGCCGCTGGTGTATCGCGCCACAACGAGCGCGGAAACTGATCCAAAGCGATCAGCAGCGCCAACCGTCCGCGCGGGGTGTCGGCCCAATCGTCCAATTTCCCCGTGGCCGCGGCGAGTGTCAAATCGGCAAAACGGGCGAGGATTGTGGCGTCCATCCCGCCCTGCATGCGTTCATCCCAAAAGGCCATATGGGTTTGGGGCGCGGTCCAATGGCCATTGTCTGGAAACCAAAAGGATAGCACATCGTTTAAATCAAAAGTCGTCTGACGTTGCAGATTATGCACCATGACTTTCCCCAAAACGAAACCGATCTATCGGCAAAAGCCTAACAGCATTTGCCCATCAAACAAGGGGCATGACGGATTGCTATTTCTGAGAACCCGCCGTCTCTTCGGTCCTACCCAAAGCGGCCAGCAAATCGGCCATATCCTGCGGCAAGGGTGATGAAAATTCCAGCATTTCGCCGGTGACAGGGTGTTCAAACCCCAAAGTGGCCGCGTGCAAGGCTTGCCGTGGAAAGGCCGCAACGGCGGCAACGGCGGCGGGGCCGATGGCTTTTTCCGACAGTTTGCGCTTGCCGCCATAGGTCGGGTCGCCGATCAACCCATGGCCTGCATGGGCCATATGCACCCGGATTTGATGGGTCCGCCCTGTTTCCAGCCAGCACTCGATCAGCGCTGCAACAGGCGGCGTGCCAAAAGTTTCCAGTGTGCGTGCGCGGGTCACAGCGTGACGGCCCACGCCTTCGAAAAACACGGCTTGGCGTTGGCGATCGGTTTTGTGACGGGCAAGATTGGTCGCGATGCGCAAGATATTACTGGCCTCAAACGTACACCCGTTGATCCCCCGCAAGCGCGGATCGGCGGCATCTGGCGCACCGTTCACCACGGCGAGGTAGCGACGGTGGACAGTATGCGCCTCAAACTGCGCAGCAAGCCCATGATGCGCGCGGTCCGATTTGGCCACAACCAGCAAGCCGCTGGTTTCCTTGTCGATGCGGTGCACAATACCGGGCCGCTTTTCGCCGCCCACCCCCGACAGATTGCCCCCAAAATGATATAGCAGCGCATTGACCAGCGTGCCCGTCCATGACCCCGGCGCCGGATGCACGACCATGCCTGTGGGTTTGTTCACCACGATCAGATCAGCATCTTCCCACAAAATCTCCAGCGGGATATCCTCGGCCAATGTGTCCACCTCGGCGCTGGGTTCAAGCGTCAGCGCATAAACCTGCCCCTCGGCCACCCGCGCCTTGGGGTCGGTCACCGCCACGCCTTTGAACAAAACCAACCCTTCGGCGATCATTTTCATCAGTCGCGAGCGCGACAGCGACGCTTCTTCTGGCACATCGCGGGCAAGCGCCTTATCAAGGCGGTCAGGCGGGGCCTCCCCGATCGTCACACGCAAGACAGGCAAGGATGGATTGGTCATGGAACAGGCTCCGGCACCGGAAGGGCTTCCGCCCAGCCTCAGGTTTCTAAAAGGGTTGGTGATCGTGTTGACGCTCACCATGATTATTGGCGTCATAACGGTCGTGGCCGTGCTTGTCACCCGCATGCAGCAAAGCTTTGACACGAAGCCCGGATTGCCCGGCCTTCCGGCAAGCATTACCTTACCCGACGGGGCCAAACCACAAGCGATCACCTTCGGTGCAGGCTGGACTGCAGTCGTGACCCAAGACGACCGGATCTTGATATTTGGGACCGATGGGCAATTGCGGCAGGAAGTGCCTTTACTTGCCAACTGATGCCGCGTTTTAGTGTAGGTCTGGCCGCCCTTGGATTGCAAAGGATCACATTGTTGCCAACGCTCCCGTTCCTGTCGGAAATGCCCGACCTTGATGCCAAAGAAGAGATCAAGCGCCAGCTT
>Ga0075467_10001858_pt1 | contig 17130 bp, 19 predicted proteins | sample DEB08_DNA_9_FD_75067 | JGI IMG/M metagenome (GOLD analysis project Ga0075467, IMG submission 75067) | Aqueous microbial communities from the Delaware River and Bay under freshwater to marine salinity gradient to study organic matter... | ecosystem: Environmental > Aquatic > Marine > Coastal ... | reverse complement strand
GACGCGTCGCAACCCGATACGACCGATGCCCCAAAGTATTTCTGTCAGCAATCGCCCTCGCTGCAACCGTCATATTCTGGTTATGAGTCCTGAACCTAAGCCCAATTTGCAAACGCATTGCCTCTTTTCGTGCCCGCGAGGCCGTGACACGATGCTATCAAACGTATTGGAGCCCCCTCATGCCCATCTCAACTTATGTCTTTGACGCCTACGGCACATTGTTTGATGTGAACGCTGCTGCAGCGCAGGCAGCAAAGGAACCTGAACACGCTGCACTGGCTAAAGTCTGGCCCGCCATTGCCCGTGACTGGCGGTTAAAGCAGCTCCAGTACACGTGGCTGCGTGCAGTGGCTGGACGGCATTGCGATTTTTGGCAAGTCACACAAGACGGACTTGATTGGGCCATGGAAGCGCATGGCTTGGACGATACAGCAACCCGTGCGCGGCTTTTGGCGCTGTATTGGGAATTGGCCGCCTTCCCCGAAGTCGCGGCCATGTTGACCGCACTAAAAGCCCGAGGCGCATCGACGGCGATCTTGTCGAATGGATCGTTGAAAATGCTCGAAGGTGCAGTTTCGTCCGCGGGTATCGGGCATCTGTTAGATGCAGTACTCAGCGTTGATCAGGTCGGTGTCTTTAAGCCCCACGAAAGCGTTTATGATTTGGTTTGCGACCGCTTCGGCGGCACCTCAAAAGACGTTCTATTTGTCTCATCAAATGGTTGGGATGCTGCGGGCGCTGCGGGCTACGGTTTTCAGACCGCCTGGGTGAACCGCGCGGGCGAACCCGTTGACCGGCTTTATGCCAAACCCCATCACGTCCTATCCGATCTAATAACAATTCCGGAATTCATTTGATGGCCCACTACACTGCCAATGACGGTTGCGATCTCTATTATTCTGAAAGCGGCGCAGGACTGCCCGTCATCGCGCTAGCGGGTTTAACCCGTAATGGCGCTGATTTTGACCATGTGGCACCGCACCTGCCCGTCCGCCTGATCCGGCCAGATTACCGTGGGCGCGGACAGTCTGCCTGGGCGGATCCATCGACCTATTCGATCCCGCAAGAAGCCGCAGATATCTTATCATTGATGGATCATCTGGGTCTGGAAAAGGCGGCAATCCTAGGCACATCGCGTGGCGGACTGATTGCTATGGTGCTTGCTGCTGTTTCAAAAGAGCGACTGACTGGCGTCGCGCTTAATGACATCGGACCCGAGATTGCGGACAAGGGCATAGACGTGATCAAGAACTATATCGGACACAATCCAGACGAAAAAACCTACGCCGAAGCGGCTGCAACCCGTGCTAAAATTTCGACGGACTTCGAAGGCGTCCCCATGGACCGCTGGTTGGCCGAGGTGAAGGCGCGCTACAGCGCAACGCCTGACGGCTTGGTCATCCGCTATGACCCAAAACTGCGCGACGCTGTGCTTGCAGCGGCCGAGCAACCCGCACTTGATCTGTGGCCGCTCTATGACGAATTTTCAGATCTGCCATTGGCACTGATCCGCGGTGCAAACTCGAATTTACTGACAGTTGAAACAGCTGATGAAATGGCACGCCGCCGCCCTGACCTGATCCGTGCAGATGTCCCCGGGCGCGGGCATGTGCCATTTCTTGACGAACCGGAGGCGCGCGCCGCCCTAGATAAGTGGTTGGAGAAAATGCAATGAACATCGATATGATCCGCGCTGCAGCCCAGCGCATCAAAGGGCATGCAAGGCGGACGCCCATCCTGACCTCGCCCTTTCTGGACGAGATCGCGGGGCGGCGAGTTTTTGTTAAAGCGGAGTGCTTACAGCATACCGGATCGTTCAAGTTTCGCGGGGGCTGGTCTGCGGTTTCGGCACTGACAGGCAACGCGCTGAAAACCGGTGTGATCGCATTTTCCAGTGGCAATCATGCGCAGGGTGTCGCCCTCGCGGCACGCGAACACGGCGCACCCGCAGTCATCGTCATGCCAAGCGATGCGCCCGCGGTAAAGATCGCAAACACCCGCGCGTTAGGGGCAACTGTGGTGCTTTATGACCGCGCTACTGAAGATCGCGACGAGATTGGCGCGCGCCTTTCCGCGGAGCAAGGACTAACCCTGATCAAACCCTTTGACGAACCCCTGGTTATCGCGGGCCAAGGCACCACAGGGCTGGAAATCGCCGAAGACATGAACGCGCTTGGTATCACGGACGCCGATGTCATGGTGTGTTGTGGTGGCGGTGGATTGACGTCGGGAATTGCACTGGCACTTGCTGCTGATGCTCCTGGCTTGCGCGTGCGTCCGGCCGAGCCTGAGGATTTTGACGACGTGACCCGCTCTTTGGTCAGTGGAAAGATCGAAAGCAATGTTCGCCGTGACGGATCTTTGTGCGATGCGATCATCACGCCGCAACCGGGCAATCTGACGTTCCCGATCATGCAAAAGCACTGCGGTCCCGGCGTTGTGGTGTCCGAAGACGAATGCATGCGCGCGGTGGCGCTTGCCTTTGACCGTTTGCGCATTGTTGTGGAACCGGGCGGTGCTGCAGCGCTGGCAGCAGCTTTGTTTCATCCTGAAGAGTTCACAGGCGATGCCGTGATTGCTGTTGCAACTGGTGGCAACGTCGACGCACCGGTCTTTGCCAAGGCACTGGAAACGCTGCGATGACCACGCAGATGGTGACACGGCCCGATGGCACCCGCATTTTTGCCCAACTTGAAGGTCCGGAAAATGCGCCTGTCGTCGTGTTTTCCAATTCCCTTGGAACCACTCTGCATCTTTGGGATGCGGTTCTAAAACTAATGCCGGAAGGTCTGCGTATATTGCGCTATGACATGCGCGGCCACGGTCGTTCTGACGTGCCAAACGCACCTTACTCCATGGGGCAATTGGTTGGCGATGCAGAGGCGGTCTGCGATGCATTTGAAATCAAAGATGCCATGTTTGTTGGCCTATCCGTGGGGGGCATGATCGCCCAGGGTCTGGCCGTCAAACGCCCTGATCTGATCCGCGCAATGGTCCTGTCGAACACTGCGGCAAAGATAGGCAATCCAGAGTTCTGGGAGGACCGGATCGGTTTAATCCGCACAAATGGAATGGCAGCAATATCCGATGGCGTGATGCAACGTTGGTTCGGGCGCGCGTTTTACGCAACGCCGGCGATGTCCCATTGGAAAGCGATGTTTGAAGCGGTGCCAATCGAAGGCTACACAGGCGTCTGTGCTGCAATTTCAGGTACAGATTTCTACACACCGACAAGTGGATTACGTATCCCGACGCTTGGCATTGCGGGAACCGAGGACGCATCGACACCGGCTGATCTGGTGCGTGAAACGGTCGATTTGATCCCCGGATCGCAATTTGCATTGATCCGCCCCGCAGGCCATCTGCCTTGCGTTGAAAAGCCCGAAGAGTTCGCCGCACACCTTGTCGGATTTTTGAATGCGACGGGCCACCTGAGGTAACCGGAAAGCTGTCAAAACACCCTCTAGGCAAACTAAACTGAACAGTTTACCCATGCTGCAATGAACAAACGTCTCGCCGTAACTTTTATCTTATTTTCCGTCATGTTGGACAGCATGGGCATCGGCCTGATTATGCCGGTGATGCCCGATTTGATCCAAGAGGTCGAAGGTCAAGGCCTTGGGGCTGCTGCAGTCTGGGGTGGTATCTTAGCCACCATTTTTGCCGCGATGCAGTTCATCTTTGGACCAACAGTAGGCAACCTGTCTGATCGCTACGGACGGCGACCGGTGTTGATCATTTCTCTTGTTATTATGGCATTTGACTATGTTTTGATGGCTTTGGCGCATACAATTTGGCTGTTGATTATCGGGCGGATTATTGGCGGAATCACAGCAGCCACACAGGCGACCTCTGCGGCCTATATGGCGGATATCTCCAAGCCCGAAGAAAAAGCTGCGAACTTTGGATTGATCGGGGCTGCGTTTGGCGTTGGCTTTGTCCTTGGGCCTTTGTTCGGGGGGATTCTGGCCGAATACGGAACGCGCGCACCGTTTTGGGCTGCAGCTTTCCTTGCGGCAGCCAACGCGATCTTTGGTTACTATGTATTGCCAGAAACTGTCACCGATCGCATCCGCCGCCCCTTTGAATGGCGGCGCGCGAACCCGTTAGGCGCTTTCAAGAATATTGGAGACTTGCCCGGTCTTAAACGGCTGATGTTGATTACCTTTGTCTACACCATCGCGTTTTTCGCCTACCCCGGCGTCTGGGCCTATTTCGGAGCAGAGCGTTTCGACTGGGGCCCGGGTATGATTGGTCTATCGCTGGGTGTTTTCGGGATCGGTATTGCCATTGTCCAAGGCCTGCTGATCCGCCCTATCCTGAGACTGATCGGTGAACGCAAAGCGGTGATCTTGGGTTTGTCGATCGACGTTGTGGCCTTTGTCGCCCTCGCATTCGTGACAAATGGCTGGATCGCTTTGGCGCTGACGCCCCTCACAGCGCTCGGGTCCATTGCGGGGCCTGCACTGCAAGGGATCATGTCGCGCACCGCATCCGATAGCCAACAGGGCGAATTGCAGGGGGCTGTCACGTCAATTAACGCAGTTGCGACGATTGTCGCTCCGATGATGGTGACGCAGACGTTCTGGTATTTCACATCTGGCGATGACCACCTTTACCTTCCCGGCGCGCCATTCTTATTGTCTGCGGTCCTGACCATCGGTTGCATCTTTGTGTTTATACAAACGCCAAGACCTAAGCGCCCCCGCGTCGAATAATGTCGTGTTCTGACTTGCACCGCGCGTGCTGACGCAGCAGGATCGCGTCAAACACGACTATTCAGGATCCCCTTTCATGTCACAAATCAAAGCAGCCGTTTGCCGTGCATTTGGCGCGCCTCTCACAATTGAAACCGTCATTCTCGCTGACCCGAAAATGGGCGAGGTCGAAGTAACCCTGAAAGCTTGCGCCATTTGCCATTCCGATATTTCCTACATCGACGGCGGTTGGGGCGGCACGCTACCAGCCGTCTACGGTCACGAGGCCGCGGGGCACGTCACTGCCGTTGGTGACGGCGTGCGCGGTGTGGCTATTGGCGATCCGGTTGTCGTAACGCTGATCCGTGCTTGCGGTAGTTGCCCGTCCTGTGCCGGCGGCAAGCCGGTAGCTTGCGAAAGCGATATGGCCAGCGGCCCGCTGACAGATGCAGAGGGAAACCCATTGCATCAGGCAATGAACACAGGTGGCTTTGCCGAAAAAGTTGTCGTTGATCAAAGTCAGGTTGTGAAATTGTCCGAAAGCATCGGCATGGAGGCGGCATCGCTTCTTGCCTGCGGTGTGATTACGGGTGTCGGCGCCGTCGTGAATGCGGCCGGCCTTCGTACAGGGCAGGACGTGGTCGTCATCGGTGCGGGCGGCGTCGGCCTGAACGCGATCCAAGGAGCGCGGATTGCGGGTGCGCGCCGGATCGTGGCCGTTGATATGTCAGAAGAAAAGCTCGCTATTGCAAAGGAATTCGGTGCGACAGACGGCGTTCTGGCCACCAGCGACAAACCATGGCGTGCCGCGAAAGACGCAATGGGCAGAGGTGCTGACGCAGTATTTGTGACCGTTGGTGCGATCCCCGCGTACGATACAGCGCCGCAATATCTGGCAAATGGCGGCAAAGTCATCATGGTCGGCATGCCCCATTCTGGCGCGATGTCGACCTACGAGCCAGTCATGTTGGCGGCCACAGGCCAAGGCATGGTCGGATCGAAAATGGGAGACGTCGTTATTGCACGCGATATCCCGTGGATGGTCGATTTGTATGAACAGGGACGACTGAAACTTGACGAATTGATTTCAGGACGCTGGCCACTCGAGCAGATCAACGAGGCAATCGCGGATACCAAGACAGGCAGCGCCAAGCGGAATGTGATTGTGTTCGACTAAAGATCAATGGTGGGGTGGACCGTGCCAGACGGGATAGTCGAAAAGCCCCACTTTCCCGCCCGACAGAAGTTGCAGATCATCTGGACCCAAGCGGCGAAGCGTGATTGTCTCGGGCGTAGAACACTTTTGTCGAAAGTTACTGCTTATGAAACTCGCTGATCTGGACATCATCGTCACGGCCCCGCCTGCCCCTGGTTGGGGTGGGCGCTATTGGATCATTCCCAAAGTCACAACGGACACCGGCATTGTAGGTTATGGCGAATGCTACGCTTCCTCGATCGGGCCTGAGGCGATGAAGGCAGTAATCAAGGACGTCTTTGCGCGTCACATGGCTGGTGAAAACCCCGAAAACATCGAACTGATGTTTCGCCGTGTTTATTCCTCGGGCTTTACCCAGCGTCCCGACTTGACGGTCATCGGTGCGTGGTCTGGTCTGGAAATGGCCTGCTGGGACATTTTGGGCAAAGACCGCGACCGCCCTGTGCATGCTCTGATCGGCGGACGCACCAACGACCGCATCCGTGCCTATACCTATCTATACCCGCGCGCCTCGCATGCATTGCCTGAATTTTGGTCCAGCCCTCAAATGGCAGCAGAGGTTGCGTTGGATATGGCTGAAAAGGGCTATACGGCCGTCAAATTCGACCCTGCGGGGCCTTACACAATCCGTGGCGGCCATATGCCTTCGATGTATGATATTTCGCTGTCGATTGCATTTTGCAAAGCCATCCGCGACGCCGTTGGCGACCGTGCCGATTTGTTATTTGGCACCCACGGTCAATTCAGCACGGGCGGTGCTATCCGGTTAGGCAAGGCGCTCGAGCCTTATAGCCCGCTATGGTACGAAGAACCGATCCCGCCAGACAATGTGGGTGAAATGGCTAAGGTCGCCAATGCTGTGAACATTCCCGTGGCCACGGGTGAACGCCTGACCACAAAGGCAGAATTCGCAGCCGTGTTGCGTGCCGGGGCCGCGACGATTCTGCAACCTGCCTTAGGTCGGTCGGGCGGCATTTGGGAAACCAAAAAGATTGCAGCCCTTGCCGAGGTCTATAATGCGCAGGTCGCACCACATCTATACGCGGGGCCTGTGGAATGGGCGGCAAACGTGCAGCTAGGCGCATCGATTCCGAATATCCTCATGGCGGAAACGATTGAAACACCGTTCCACCACAATCTGATCAAAGGCAGCATCATCGTCGAGGATGGCTATATTCCCGTGCCAACGGGTGCAGGCTTGGGCATCGACTTTGACGAAGATCTCGCCCGTGCGCACCCCTACACCGATACTGGCCTGCACCTACAAATGCAGGAAGATCCGATTGGTTATCACGCAGTAAACAGCTTTGCAGGGGGCGCGCCGGTAAAGATGGAATGACTGTCGCGCCATAACCGCCCTTTCATGCCAAAGCCGAATACTCTATTATTGAACTACGTTCACCAATAGGACCTTTTCATGGCCAGCAAGACCGAAACGCGCCGCGCCGAGTTGCGCGAAAAACTGATCGACATCGCCGAGCATACAATCGCGACAGAAGGCTTAAGCGCATTGCGCGCACGTGATCTGGCTGCAAAAGCGGGCTGTGCTGTCGGCGCGATCTATAATGTCTTTGGGGATTTGACCGAACTGGCCTTGGCTGTGAATGCGCGCACCTTCCACAGACTGGGTGAAGCCGTCATTGCAGACCTTGAAAATGCACCCGAAGATAATCTGGAACGCTTGGTGGTGATGGGATTGGCCTACCACCGCTTTGCCGCGAACAACTACCTAAGCTGGAGCGCGATTTTCGATGTTGAACGTCCTTCAGGGCAAGCTGCGCCAGATTGGTACATCGCCGAAACGGAAAAATTATTTGGTCATATCATCGGCCCTCTGACGCAGATGTTCCCCGACGAATCGCTCGAAAACCGCATTCTTTTGACCCGTGCGCTGTTTTCGTCAGTGCATGGCATTGTCGTTCTGGGCTTGGATGAGGCCCGCATCAGCGTCCCAGCAGGCGATATCGAGCGCATGATAAACCTTGTTTTGCGGCAGTTGACTGCGCGAACGTAACTATTCTTGAACAGTGTTCAAAATTTTACTTGCAATGTGCGGGGCGTCGACCTAAATCTATTTCATGAACAATGTTCACAAAATGGAGAGACAAATGTTCAAGACACTTGCTACATTGATAAGCGGCCAGAACGCCCGCGCTGAAGACCGTGTTCGTGATGCCTTTGCGATCGAACTGATCGACCAGAAAATTCGCGAAAGCGAAACCAGTCTACGCGCTGCCAAGGCTACCCTCGCCAGCCTTATCCAACGACAACGTGCTGAGGAACAGCAACACGGCACGCTTAAATCGCGGATCGCCGATCTGACCAAACGCGCCAAACTTGCGCTTAGCGAAGGGCGCGAAGACATGGCAAGCGAGGCGGCACGCGCCATTGCGACAATGGAAAACGAACTGGCGCTGCGCAGCCAAACACTGGAACGCCTCGACCAAAAAATCGTGCGGCTACGCAGTTCGATCGAAGCAGGACATCGCCGGATCATCGACCTCAAACAGGGTGCAATTCAGGCCCGCGCCGTCAAACGCGAACAAGACATCCAGATGCGCATGACAAGATCCGGCGTTTCCACCGACAGTACGCAAGAAGCAGAAGATCTTATCGCGCGTGTTCTTGGCCGCGACGACCCGTTTGAGCGGACAGAGATACTGGCAGATATCAACCGCGATCTGGAGGGTGAAAGCCTAACAGATCGCATGGCCCAAGCCGGATTCGGCGCGGCAACTCGGTCAACGGCTGACGACGTATTGGCGCGGCTCAAATCTGGCCAGAAGTAACGTCACACCATCCTCAAAAATGTTAAAAGGAATACTGAAATGAACCGCAATAACTCTGACAACTCGCTGATTATGCTGATTAATGCCGTAGGCGTCGTCGTAGCTTACGGAATGCTTGGGCTTTCACTTTGGCTCTCAACAGAAGTGCCTTTGGCAACCAAGGGCTTTTGGGGAATGTCGGTGATGATGCTTACTCTCGCGCTGGTGAACTTCGTCAAATACCGCTTTGAAGAACGCATGTCCGAGGACCGCATTAACCGCATAGAAGAGGCCAAGAACGAAAAAATTCTGTCTGAATACGTAGGTGAAACGTCCTAAGCTCCGATCTTCGCGCCCTGCCCTTCTATCAAGGGCGGGGCTTTTTCCTTTCCAAAGGCTATTCGCTTTGCCAAAGTCATCGCTATGAAATTCTTACGCCAGTTTGCCGCCCGCATCGTCGGCCAATCCATCCGCATTTTCGCCCGCGCGATCACGGCTGTCAGGGCCGACTGGAAAGGCATTGAACCCGTCCCGCGGCAGCGCGTATTCTTCGCTAATCATACAAGCAACGCCGACATGCCGATGATCTGGTCGGTCCTGCCACCTGCGATGCGCCGCACGGTCCGCCCTGTCGCTGCCGCCGATTACTGGCTCAAGAACAAGCTGCGCGCTTTTGTCGGACCCGAAGTTTTCAACTGCGTGCTAGTCGACCGTCGACCTGAAGTGAACGACAAACCGATGGATAAAATTATTGCTGCCCTCGACGAAGGGGCGTCGTTGATTATCTTCCCCGAAGGTAATCGCAATATGACCGAAGACCCACTTTTGCCTTTCAAGGCGGGTCTTTACAACATGGGTCTTGCCCGCCCAGACGTCGATCTGGTCCCGACTTGGGTCGCCAATCTGACCGAGATTATGCCAAAAGGCGAAATCATTCCCCTGCCCTTGATCTGCACCGTCACATTTGGCGAACCGATCCACGTGCGCGACGGCGAAAGCAAAGATGATTTTCTCAAGCGCGCTTCTGACGCGTTGTTGGCGCAACGACCAGAGGTGCGCAAATGAACAGTACAACATCCGATATCCTGCTTTTGGCATTTGGCAGCTTTGGCATCCTGATTGCCTTGACTGTTCTGGGCGAATTTTTGCGCGCACGTCAGCCTGTGCATGAACCAAACCCCATGCTTGATACCTATATGACCCGCGTCCAAAGCTGGTGGGGCATGGTAGCATTCATCGGCGCGGCCCTGCTTTTGGGTAAACCAGGGATTATGACGCTGTTTGCTTTTGCGTCTTTTGCCGCTTTGCGTGAATTCCTGACAATGACCACTAAAACGCAAGCGGATCACCTGTCGCTGGCGCTTGCGTTTTTTGCCGTGCTGCCCCTGCAATACGTCTTTGTGGGACTTGGCTGGACCGGTCTGTACACCGTTTTCATTCCAGTTTACGCCTTCCTGATGTTGCCCATGGTGTCGGCTTTGCGCGGCAATCCACAGCGGTTTCTCGTACGTGTTGCCGAAACGCAATGGGCGCTGATGATCGCAGTCTTCTGTGTCAGCCATGTCCCCGCTTTGATGTCGCTTGAGATTGAAGGCTATGGGGACCGATCGCTTCTGTTGATCGCCTTTCTGGTGATGGTTGTTCAACTTGGCGATCTGCTGGATTTCTTCTTCGGGCGTCGCATCGGACGGCGTAAAATCGCGCCCGGTCTGTCGCCAAAGACGTGGGAGGGCCTGATCTGCGGCGTTATCAGTGCAATGGTCATTGGGGCGTTACTGAACTGGATCACGCCGTTTGGCGTTATTGGCGCGGCATTGATGGCCGGGATCGCGTCGCTTGTGGGGATGTTTGGCAATATCGTCGTGGCTGCGATCAAGCGTGATCGTGGCGTCAAAGACTGGTCACATCTTATCCCCGGCCAGGGCGGTTTTGTTGATCAGTTGGACAGCGTTATCTTTGCCGCACCAATATTTTATCAGCTGACCAAGTTTTTCTACACTTAGAGCCCTGCCCGAAACTGCCCCAATTTCGATCAACACGGTTTCATCTTTACAACGAACAACCTTCATCATGTCGACGGAGCAATCCGAAGTAGATGCGACACAATTGAAATGCCAGCCGTTACAGCTGAAACCTTGTTACCCTTGTGCAAAGATATCCTGCTAAAGGAAGGATACAATCTAGATGATCAACGTATGCTTGGCGTCTTGAGGCATGTCGACGGCGACATTCGCAAGGTGCTACAATCGCTAGACGAACTGATCAATCAAATTTGAATGACCAGCGAAGAGCTAATAAAGCGCCACAAGCTGTGGCGCTTTTTGTCTGTTAACAGACACTTTTATCCCCAATTCCGGTCGTCCAAGTCTGCCTTTGACCACATGCTTGCAACATCATGTATGAGGAGCACCCCATGACCGAACTCGCAAAACTAACAATAAAGACAGTCATCCGCACATCAAATACTGACCCCAAAATGCAAAGGCGCGCCAAGCTGATCGCTGCAATTGAAGAACAAGCCAAAGTCTTAGCTGCCGCGCTCAAAGGCGAGGCATATCAGGTCAAAAAGAGCAGCTGGATGAAGAATGCTGATGGCGAAAAAGTCGCTGTCGAAAAGATGCGTCAGGTGCGTGCTTGGTTCTTTGAGCAAGATGGTGGCTGGTATGTCCAGTGCCGTTACGGCAGCAAAATCCTTGATCTGGGCAAAGGCAACGCTGTGTTTGTCAAAGCACTAAAAGATGTAGATGGCGTGTTGGAAACGTTCTTGACTGCAGCAAATGCTGGCGAACTTGATGCTGCAATTGAAGCTGTTTTGGCCAAGCGCAAAGCTGCATAATGCGCGTCAACGACCGCAGCCACCATCAAATGCAGACATTGATGCCCTGGTGGTCGAAGGTCAGCTGAGCGGGACAAAGCACCATTTCGCTGCATATGCATGATCAGTTGCTTTCATGCGCATAGCGGACTTTCGCGCTAGAACTTACGTACCTAGTGGCTGCAGCCTTGAAAGTGAACAAAGCGTTCATTGAGAAAACAGTTGGACACACACGGTTCAAGAGAACGTGATGCAACCAATAGCTGGTTGTAACCCAAAATCTTGTCAGTTGTGAGTTTCGCCAACACTCAACTTGGGCATTGATAGCTGCATGCTGGCGTTTGGAATGCATTGCTTTTGTGAAAATGGGAGGTCTGCGAAAAAATGATATTGTACCACGATAGCAACTTATTGGCGAGCGACTCGGCTGCCGAGACGTAGATTTGCTAGTTTTGGTCGCAGAAGCGGCGTCCTGATGGAGGGCTTTCAGATAGGTAGATGCTAATCTGGCTTGCGGTCATGCGACATTTGGCCCTGTATTACACTATGAAAGAGCTGACTCAATGAAGAGACTTGCCCTTGATGCAGCAGACATCCGCATCCTCAGTGCGCTGCAGCAGCATGGGCAATTGAGCAAAGCCAAGCTTGCCGCGATCAGCGGTCTTTCTGCGACACCGTGCTGGGCGCGGCTGGCCAGATTGAAAGCGGGCGGATATATTCGAGGCTATCGCGCCGACATTGCGTTGGGTCTGCTGGCTGATTTCGCCCAAGTGATCGTGACAGTCTCACTCAGCCGTCATCGCAAGGCCGACTTCGACCGCTTTGAAGCCTACGTCAACGGCCGAGACGAGATTATTGATTGCATCGCCACGGGTGGCGGGGTCGACTACATCATGAAGGTCGTAAGCCCGAATTTGACTGCGTTTCAGGAGTTTGTGGAAGACCTCCATGCCGAAGATCTGGGTATCGACCGCTACATGACCCACTTTGCGACCCGACAGGTGAAGGCCGCTTTGCCCAACATATCAAAGCTGGCCACTGCGCGCCTTAAATAGGCGCGCCAGTCCAAACAGTCCTCATAGCGCCTCAAAAACGGCCTGGTTGGACTACGAATGCGGAATCTTTGGACTGCTTTCCTTGCCATTCCCGGACTATTTCTCGGACAGAATTTAACGGTTTGTGGTCGGGGTGATCGCAAACAAATGGGAGGACGTATCAATGCAAGCAGATGATTTCGGTTTCGGCACACAAATCCGCAAGTCGCCCTATTTTGACGCAACAGTGCGTTGGGGCGCGCAGGGATTTTCCGTCTATAACCACATGTATATCCCGCGCGATTTCGGGGACCCCGAACAGAACTTCTGGAACCTCGTGAACGAGGCGATCCTGTGTGACGTGGCTGTTGAGCGTCAGGTCGAGATCACGGGCCCCGATGCGGCCAAGTTCACCCAGATGTTGACCTGCCGCGATCTTTCCAAGATGGCTGTCGGCCAGTGCAAATACATCCTGATCACCAATGCTGCTGGCGGTATTCTCAATGATCCGATCCTGCTGCGCTTGGCTGAAAACCACTTCTGGATTTCACTGGCTGACAGCGACATCCTGCTATGGGCGCAGGGGGTTGCGATCAACTCCGGCCTTGATGTCGCGATTGGTGAGCCTGATGTCTCCCCGCTGCAATTGCAGGGTCCGATGTCTGGCGAGATCATGAAGGCGCTCTTTGGCGACGACATCATGGACCTGCGCTATTACTGGCTGCGTGAGGTCGAACTGAACGGCATCCCGCTGATCGTTTCGCGCACGGGTTGGTCGAGCGAGCTGGGCTATGAAATTTACCTGCGCGATGGGTCCAAGGGCGACTTGCTCTGGGAAACCATTATGGCTGCGGGTCTGGAATTCGGGCTTAAGCCCGGGCACACGTCGTCCATCCGGCGCATCGAGGGTGGCATGCTGTCCTATCATGCCGATGCTGATATGGGTACCAATCCCTTTGAGCTGGGCTTCGACCGGTTGGTGAATCTGGATATGGAAGCGGACTTCGTCGGCAAGGTTGCATTGCGCCGGATCAAGGAAGAAGGCGTCAGCCGCAAGCAGATTGGCCTGATCATTGACGGGGACCCTCTCACTGGGCCCAACACGACGTTCTGGGAAATCAACAGCGGCGGCAACGTCATCGGCAAGGTCACGTCTGCCGTCTACTCTCCCCGCCTTGAGCAGAATATTGCTTTGGCCATGGTATCAGCTGAACACGCCAATATTGGTGCAGAGGTGGAGGTAGTCACAAAGTCTGGCCCCGTTCGCGCAACGATCTGTGAGCGTCCGTTCTATGACCCCAAAAAGCAAATTGCGGCCGCTTAACGCGCTGCCATATGAAAGAAGACCGATATGTCAGACCTCGCGATCGAGCTGCACTGGCAGCGCGTCACTCCTGTATTGCAAACGGGTGCCTATTCGAACGAGCATACAGTGCAGTATAACAACCGCTACGACCTGCCTGTAGATTCCGCCCCTGATTGGGGCGGAAGTCCGGACAACACAAACCCGGAGCAGGCCCTCGCCTCGGCGCTGTCCAGTTGCCACATGATGACCTTTCTCGCGCTGGCCGCAAAAGCGGGTTGGCCGGTGGCCAGCTATCATGACTACGCAGAGGCCCATTTGGGGAAGAACCCGAAAGGGCAGATGTCCATCACACGGATTGACCTGCATCCTGTCGTGCGTTTCGACACCGGCTTTGCCGTGAACGATGACGAATTGGCACAAATGCAGGACCGCGCGCACCGCTACTGCTTTATCGCCAACACCTTGGCCGATAGTGTCGAAATCAACATATTTTAACGTCCAAAGGATTAGCCACATGACCTCATCTGACATCCTGCTTCGCGGTCTCGACGAGCAGGGCATCTTGCGCCTAACTCTGAACGATGTAGCGCGGCGCAATGCCTTGTCCGAGGCGATGCTGGCGAAACTACGCGCCGCCTTCGACGATGCCGGTTCAAACCCTTCAGTCCGTGTGGTCGTGCTGGCCGCCAATGGCCCCGCGTTTTGCGCAGGCCATGACCTAAAGGAGATGACCGCCGGGCGCTTGCAAGAAGATGGTGGAAAGGGCTATTTTACATATGTCATGGGCATGTGCGCCGGCGTGATGCAAGCCATCGTGAATTGCCCCAAACCCGTAATCGCTGAAGTCACTGGCGTGGCCACGGCCGCAGGCTGCCAACTAGTCGCAAGCTGTGATGTGGCGCTTGCCGCAGACACGGCGCAGTTCAGCACACCGGGCGTGCATATCGGGCTGTTCTGTTCCACACCGATGGTGGCCCTGTCGCGCAACGTCGCGGACAAACACGCGATGGAGATGCTGCTGACAGGTGATATGACCTCGGCTGCGCGGGCCGCAGAGATCGGTCTTGTGAACTATGCGGTTGCACCCGAGACGCTGCATAAGTCAACGATGGACATGGCGCGCAAGATTGCGTCGAAATCCAGTATGACGCTCGCAACTGGCAAACGCGCCTACTACGCACAACGTGAAATGACGCTGTCAGAAGCCTATGATTACGCCTCTGGTGTGATGGTCGATAACATGCTGGCGCATGACGCTGAAGAAGGCATCGGTGCCTTTATCGAAAAGCGTATCCCCCAGTGGGAGGACGCATGACGCCATGACCGCGAACCTCTACAACACCGATCTGGACCGCAATCCGGCAAACCATCAGCCGCTAACGCCATTGACATTTCTAGAACGCGCAGCCTCGGTTTTTCCTGATCACACAGCGATTGTACATGGCGCGTTGCGGCGCAATTATGCCGAGTTCTTTGCGCGGTCCCGTCAGTTGGCCTCTGCCTTGGCTCAGCATGACATCGGGCGCGGTGACACGGTGTCGGCCCTGCTAGCTAATACGCCTGCAATGCTTGAATGCCATTACGGCGTGCCCATGACTGGTGGTGTTTTGCATTCCGTCAACACCCGCCTTGATGCATCGGTGATCGCGTTTCAGCTGGACCATGCGATGTCCAAGATCGTCATCGTTGATCGCGAATTCATGCCATTGATGCAGGACGCACTGACGCTGGCCACAGTGACACCGCTGGTCATCCAATACGATGATGCTGAATTCAGTGGGCCTACAACTGCGACAGATGAGCAGGATTACGAGGCATTCTTGTCAATGGGCGATCCTGAATTTGACTGGCTGATGCCGCTGGATGAATGGGACGCCATTTCGATTAATTACACCTCGGGGACTACGGGCGATCCCAAGGGCGTCGTTTCGCACCATCGCGGTGCCTATTTGTTGGCACAGGGCAATGCATTGACTACGTCAATGGCGAAACATGCAGTCTACTTGTGGACGCTGCCGATGTTTCACTGCAATGGCTGGTGTTTCCCTTGGACCCTGTCAGCGATTATTGGGACTCATGTTTGTCTGCGTCAGGTGCGGGCAGAACCAATCTGGAGCGCTTTGGCTGATGAGAGCGTCACACACCTATGCGGCGCGCCCATCGTCATGTCTCTCATGATTTCGGCTCCCGAGAAAGAGAAACGCAAGCTCGACCAAACCGTGCAGTTCTTTACTGCTGCCGCCCCGCCACCAGAAAAATTGCTGGCCGATATGAAAACAGCAGGATTTGATGTGACGCATCTCTATGGGCTGACAGAAACCTACGGTCCTGCCGTAGTGAATGACTGGCATCAGGTCTGGTCTGATCTGCCGCCCAGCGAACAGGCTGCGCTGAAATCGCGTCAAGGCGTGCGCTATCTGCCGCTGGAGGGCTTGGATGTACTGGACCCTGACACCATGCTACCTGTTCCATGCGACGGGAAAACCATGGGCGAGGTCATGTTTCGCGGTAACGTCGTCATGAAGGGCTATTTTCGCAATCCGAAAGCCACGCAAGAGGCGTTCGCTGGCGGCTGGTTCCACTCCGGCGATCTGGGCGTGCGGCACGCGGACGGCTATATTCAGCTCAAAGACCGTTCCAAGGACATCATCATTTCGGGCGGCGAGAATATTTCGTCCATCGAGGTGGAAGAAGCGCTCTACCGTCACCCTGCGGTTGAGACCGCCGCCGTGGTTGCCATGCCTCACGAAAAATGGGGCGAAACGCCCTGTGCCTTTGTGGAATTGGTCGCGGGCAAAACAGTGGATGCCGCCAGTTTGCGCGCTTGGTGCAAGGATCAACTTGCGTCCTACAAAGTGCCCGGACAGTTCGTATTCATGCCGATTCCGCGTACGTCCACCGGCAAGATCCAGAAATTTATCTTGCGCGAACAAGTCAAAGAAATCGGGCAAAACGCAAATGCAGGTCAATTATCTCCGTCTCGATAGGCCGGAGCCCTTCTTGCCCCGTCAGACCGGCAATGCCTTCGATTTCTGCACGTCCAAGCTAGGAACACCCAAAATCATACCCTCACCGCCACGCAGATTTTGCTGGGGGGCCGACCCATAGCGCACCGAATAGCCGCTAGAGGCACTTATCAGACATTCGAGTAGGTTGCAGCATATGTTGGAGTGGGCTAATTCTGTTGAAAAACTCTTGTTGATTTGAGGTGCCATCGCTGATTCAATTTCCTGACGGACATGGGGGATCTGACGATGATGGGACCGAAGCAGGAGGCACAGGCGGCGCTGTTTT